>OLYC01001215.1_pt1 | contig 18438 bp, 12 predicted proteins | sample 1674271 | NCBI WGS metagenome assembly OLYC01 (sample SAMEA103958154, study PRJEB25191) | human gut metagenome
TGTCCGCCGCGAGACGGAATCTGAAGGAAGCCGGCGGCAAACATCTGGTCTGACGTACAGAAACCCGATATGAAGCCTAAGGGCGAGGATAAGATTACAGAAGAAATCGAAGTCCGATAACTATCCGGAATCGCCCAAGGCCCGTTTATAGTCACTGAAGATATTTGCAAGTGTTTGAAGTTAGTCTCAGGTTTTTGTCTGTGTCAGCGCCGTCTGTTTCGCGGTGCGATTTTCGTAAACGTCTCCGGAGTTGCGTATTGACGCGCTGCCAGCCGATTCAGTACTTTTGCTCTCTGCCAGCCGTTTCCGTTCTTTTGCTTTCCGGTATGATTTTCGGTTCGATTTTCGACCCTCTTGACAGGAAAATTCATCTGTAATTGCTTGTATCTTAATTGATTAAGTAACAAGTCCCTTGCCAAGAGGTGTCAATGAAAGGTGGTCTTGGCAGATCCCTTTCCTAGCTCTAATCTCGCAATGCTCTCAATTTCAGAATCTTACCGCGAATGTGTCCGGAATCACGCCTGCCAAGAAGGTCGAAATTTTGCGCCTGTCCAAGCTGATAAGCCTAATATCGACACGCAGGGAAGGGCCGAACTTTATTTGAAGTAAGTCTAATTATACTTGAAAAGCGAGTTGTTTGTATGTCTATACACGAATAGGTGGCAATATTGCCAGAATGTCCGTGCGATTATCTGGTTTGATGGAATTGTATTAACTTTGCACGGGAAAAGTTCAATCAGCATTGGCTTTACCTGATGAATAGAAGAGTAAACAAGAAACGGCTTCCTTATATAGGTCGAGCAGATGTTATCCATGAGCTGAAGGCACACTTCGGTACAAGTTGTGTTTCGTAAGTTCGAAACGTGAGAAGTTTATCCTATCATTTGGCATGAACAATATATCGAAATTACTTGCTGCCACATCGGCCGCAATCCTTTCGGCCGCATCGTGCGGCAACAGACCGACAGGCGAATTCCAGTTCGACCTGCTTACTACTAATGACGTGCATGGCGCGTGGTTCGACTCGACTTATGTGGATGGCCCCAGGCGCACGTCGCTGATGGCCGTGAATACTTATGTCAATGCTTATAGAGATTCTCTTGGCATTGACAATGTCATTCTTGTCGATGCCGGCGACTGCCTGCAGGGCGACAATGCGCCTTACTATTATAATTATGTGGACACTGTTACACCGCACCTTTTTCCGCGCCTTGCGGCTTACATGAAATATGACGCTGTCTGTGTCGGAAATCATGACGTAGAGACAGGGCACAATGTCTATGACCGTGTTACAGCGGATTTGAAGGCCAATGGTATTCCATTTCTCGCAGGCAATGCAGTCAAGCCTGACGGAAATCCTTATTTCGACAGTGTCCGTATCCTGAAACGGCATGGAGTGAAGATAGCCATACTGGGATTTACCAATCCGAACATGAAGGCCTGGCTGGATGAGAAACTCTGGACCGGAATGCAGTTTGAATCTCTTATTCCATTGGTACAGAATGAGGTGGATCTGATTTCTGCCAAAGAGAAGCCTCAGGTTGTCATCGTGGCGATTCACTCAGGAACAGGAAAGGGCGACGGGACCATTTATGAAAGTCAGGGGCTTGACCTTCTGAAATCTCTCAGGGGAGTCGATTTCGTAGTTTGCTCACATGACCATTCTGCCGTTATTGTACAGCAGGACAGCATCTGTCTTATCAATTCAGGCAGCCGTGCTCAGAACATCGGGCATGGCCGCATACGTCTGGCATTGAAAGACGGTAAAGTTTTGGCAAAATCCGTGAACGCCGATCTCATAAAGGTCAATGCCGACAGGGTTGACCCAAAGATGGAGGCCGCCTTCCATTCAGATTATGAGGCTGTCAAGAAGTTTACACTCAGGGAAGTGGGCGACCTTGACATTGACCTTAGAACCCGCGATTCTTATGCCGGCATGTGTCCGTATATGAATCTCATCCATACACTGAGCCTTTCGGCGAAGTCCGCTCAGGTTTCTTTCGCAGCTCCATTGACCTTCAATAAGGATATCAATGCCGGAAGGCTTATCTACAATGATTTGTTCAGTATCTATCCGTATGAGAACCAGTTGTTTGTGGTCAGGCTTACCGGCGATGAAATCCGCAAATGCCTGGAGTATTCCTATGACTCGTGGATTAATACTTATGTTCCGGGCGGCCATGTTCTGAAGATTGCAGAGGGGGAGGACCAGCGTACCGGACAGAAGAACTGGCATTTCATAAACAGACCATATAATTTCGACTCTGCTGGCGGACTTGTCTATACCGTGGATGTAACCAGGCCTTACGGAAGCCGTATCAGCATCACCACCTTGGCTGACGGGACTCCGTTCTCAACGGATGCCTGGTACAATGTGGCCATGACATCTTATCGTGCTGCCGGAGGCGGTTATATCCTTTCCGAGGGTGCCGGCATTGATACCGACAATATGGAAGACCGTATCGTTGCCCGTTATGCTGAAATCCGCAATATCCTCTACGATTATATTCAGAAGTCCAATGGCATCCATGCGGCTGAAATCAATGATACTCATCGCATCGGACATTGGGAATTTGTTCCGGCCCCTGCCGCGCAGGCTATAGACAAGGACATGATTCTGCTGTTCGGCGAATAATCCACGAATGGTCTTGAATTAAATAAACGACCACGGAAACTTGTGAGATTTCACGTCAGTTTCCGTGGTCGTCTTTATGTGATATAATGATTTATTTCAATCCGGAGTTGAGGAACTCTACGAAACCGTCGATGTCGAGGTTGTATCCTCTGACCGGTGTCACCTGGTTGCCTTCTGTGTCCAGAATTACATAATTAGGCTGGGCACTAACCCCGAATCTCTCGCGGACATAGTAGGCATTGACCCTGCCCCTGTCCTTTAGGACTTTTCCGGCTTTCGTGGTAACCCATTCTGATTCAGGGAGTTTTGCCTTGTCATCAGTGTAGAGCACTACGATTACAAAATCATTTTTAAGCATCTGGAGAACTTTCGGGTCGCTCCATACTCTCTGCTCCATCTCGCGACAGTTCACGCAGGCGAGGCCTGATATGTCGATGAATACAGGTTTTCCAGCCGCTTTGGCTGCTGCAAGTCCTTCATCAATTGAATAATAGCCTGTCAGGCCGAGAGGCAGCTGGTGGAGACCTTCTGAAGACTTAACATCTGCATTGACATTGACAGTGGCAGCCGTCATCTGGCCGTCGGCTTTGCTCCAGATTACGAAATCTTGCGTTTCGATAGGCGGGAGATAGCCTGAGATAGCCTTGAGCGGTGCTCCGAACATTCCAGGAATCAGATAGACAACGAAAGTGAAGTCCACGATTACGAGGAAGAGCCTGAATATTCCGATGTGTTTTACCTCGCTGTCAGCTTCGAAACGAATTTTTCCGAGGAGATAGAGTCCGAGGAGTGTGAATACTACAATCCAGATGGCAAGGTAGATTTCTCTGTCGAGGAGACCCCAGTGATAGGTCTGGTCAGCTACGCTGAGGAACTTGAATCCGAGAGCCACCTCTATGAATCCGAGGACAACCTTCACGGAACCGAGCCAGCTGCCGCTTCCGCTCTTGAGTTTCTTGAGCAGTGACGGGAACATCGCGAAGATTGTGAAAGGCAATGCGAAAGCCACTGAGAATGCAAGCATTGTCACCATCGGAGTCCAGAACTCGCCCTGTGTGGATTTTATGAGTACGGAGCCGACAATCGGGCCGGTGCATGAGAATGATACCAGGACGAGTGTCAATGCCATGAAGAAGATTCCCGCAAGGCCGCCTTTGTCGGAGTTCTTGTCACTCTTGTTTACAAGTGAAGACGGGAGAGTGATTTCGAATGCTCCGAAGAAAGATGCCGCGAAGACCATGAACACGATAAAGAAGATGATGTTCGGGAGCCAATGCGTTGCAAGCCAATTGAATATGTCTGCCGTTACGGTCTCGCCACCGAAGAGATAGGTGAGGCCGATGATGATGGAGATAGGCAGTGTGTAGAGCAGAACGATGAAAAGACCGTACATGAATGCCTTGAATCGGCCTGCTGCAGGCGACGACGAACCTTTCATGAAGAAAGAGATAGTCATCGGTACCATAGGGAAGACGCAAGGTGTCAGAAGCATAGCAAATCCCCAGAGGATGGCCTCGAGAATGAGTCCCCAGATGGAGTTTCCTGCCTTCTGCTCTTCTTCGGTTCCTGTTACTGCCGGTGCAACTGCAACTGTCTCTGGCTTTTTCAACTTGATTTCGAAGTCCCAGTCTTCTGGGGCGCCGCAGTTGTGGTCCTTGCAACTCGATGTTGTGATAGTGCCCTTAAGTACTTCAGCATCAGCAGAAAGCATAAGTTTCTGACCGATTTTGATGCGGTCGAAGAAAACCTCGTCTCCGTTGTAGTCTGACTTCGGAAGAAGTTCATACAGTCCGCCTTCAAGGGTGCAGCCTGTGAGATCCGTGAACTCAATCGTGGTAGGGGAGGCCTTGTGGTCAATGCCATAGGTGTGCCACCCTGAAGCGATGGTTCCGTCGAAGATGATTTCGGTAAGATTACCGTCATTCTTTCCCTGGGATACATTCCAGGTCACTGTAGGCTCGAAATTTTGAGCCAGAACAGGCACTGCACTCATGATGGATAGTGCAATGCCTGCAATGAATTTCAATGATTTCCTGATCATTTTTATTGAAGAGTTGTCATGTATGTTTTAAGCAAATTCCGCTATTTGGCGTAGGCGACAGATCTTGTCTCTCTGATAACGGTAATCTTCACCTGTCCAGGGTAGGTCATTTCGTTCTGGATCTTCAGAGCGATGTCTGCTGAAAGTTTTGCCGCCTGATCGTCGCTGACCTCTTCTGCGCCTACGATGACGCGGAGCTCACGACCTGCCTGGATGGCGTAACTCTTTGTTACACCTGGATATGCGGCTGCAAGGTCTTCCATACCCTTAAGTCTCTTGATATAGGACTCGATGACCTCACGACGTGCTCCAGGACGTGCTCCTGATATGGCGTCTCCGACCATTACGATAGGGGAGATAAGCGTAGTCATCTCGGTCTCCTCGTGGTGTGCGCCGATAGCGTTGCAGATTTCAGGTCTTTCCTTGTACTGCTCGGCGAGTTTCATACCGAGCAGTGCGTGTGGAAGCTCAGGATCGTCTTCTGAGACCTTACCTATATCGTGGAGCAGACCGGCTCTCTTGGCCACCTTAGGGTTGAGACCGAGCTCTGAAGCCATGATTGCGCAGATATTTGCAACTTCGCGTGAGTGCTGGAGAAGGTTCTGTCCGTAAGATGAACGGTATTTCATTCGGCCGATGAGTTTCACGAGCTCGATGTTCATGCCGTGGATTCCGAGGTCAATGCAAGTTCTCTTACCTGTCTCAAGTATTTCATCCTCAAGCTGTTTCTGAACCTTGGCAACGACTTCCTCGATTCTTGCAGGATGGATACGTCCGTCCACTACCAGCTGGTGGAGCGCAAGTCTTGCGACCTCTCTTCTGACAGGGTCGAATGCTGAGAGAAGGATTGCGTCCGGTGTATCATCGACTACGATTTCCACTCCTGTCGCAGCCTCCAGAGCCCTGATGTTACGTCCCTCACGTCCGATGATTCTTCCTTTGATTTCATCATTCTCGATCGGGAATGTGGTAACTGCATTTTCAATGGCAGTTTCAGTTGCTGTCCTCTGTATTGTGGTGATTACGATTCGTTTGGCCTCTTTTGCGGCATTCAGTCTGGCATCATCCATAGTGTCATTGATGTAAGCCTGAGCCTCGCTTCTCGCCTCGGCCTTCATGTTCTCCATGAGAAGGTTCTTTGCCTCGGTTGCGGTCATGCCGGCGATATTCTCTATCTGCTTGTTTGCCTCTACCCTGAGAGCCTCGTATTCCTCAGCTTTCCTGTCAAGGTTCTCTTTCTGAGCCTTCAGGGTTGCCTTTGTGTTGTCGAGGTCCTTCATCTTCCTCTGCAGATCGTTGTTCTGCTGATTCAGATTGTTCTCTTTTTGCTTGAGACGGTTCTCAGTGTCCTTGATCTGTGCGTTCTTCTCATTGACCATCTTTTCGTGCTCGCTCTTGAGCTGGAGGAACTTCTCCTTTGCCTGAAGGATCTTCTCCTTCTTTATGTTTTCGGCTTCCAGTTCGGCCTTCTCCAGGATGCTGTCCTTGCGTCCTTTCATAATCATTCTGTGAACCATTATGAAAACTGCAATTCCGAATGCAGCTGACAGTAAGGCTACTGCTATGAGTATCAAAATGTTGTTCATACGTGAATATATATTATAATTTTAAGTTTCAGTCCTGTTCATCGCGGACAACAGAAAACCGGACAAGTCACTTCTGCTGTCTGTAGAAGCATCTTGTCCGGTAAGTCATAAAAAAAGCCGTCAGCATGTCCGTCAGAAAATCTTAAATATTAAGATTTGAGCTCCGTGCCGGTTCAGTAATCCTACGTCCTGCCGTAGCAGAATCCCCGTGATGGTTATCTAGGCCCGCGCATCCCCGGCTCGAGAACACCCGGTTCCGTAGAACGTGTTGTTTTCAGCGAGTTATGGCTGGCGGCTGATTTTCAATATTGTCAAGATAAGTATCTGTCTGTTTCTTAAGCATTTCCGTTTCCTTCTCCACTGCTTCCAGCCTCCTCGTAAGCGTAAGCCTTCCGATGCTCTCATTCAGCGCTACCAGAGAAATCAGCTCTGAGAGATCCTTTCCGGGGAACTTCTGCATATATGTGCCAAGCATCTGGTTTACAGAAACCGCAGCCTGCCTGTAGATTTCTTCCTTTTCAGGAGACTCGGCTGTCAGCTCATATATCTTCCCGTTTATCCGAATCGTAATCTTCTGCCCCATAACTATTTCTCCAATAAGGAGATACATCTGTCTATCTCCGTAATCATCTTATCTATCTTCTCCCGCGCATCATAGTTCGTTCCTGACGGTGCGGTGAAGGCTTCTGTAAGCTTAAGATTATCCACTTGTCTTTCCAGTTCCGCAATCTGCTTCTTGCATGAATCAATCGTCGCGTCCTTCTGTTCCAATTCGAGAACCAGCTTTTCATTCTGTTTCTTCTCGCTTTCGTACAGAGCAATCAACTTTTCGATATTATTTCTTATACCTTCCAGCATGTCGAACAGCGCATTTCAATCCATGTATCGCAAATTTACGTTTTTTGGGGCTCATTTCCAATATTCGCCGAAAAAAATAATGCGTCTGATGCCTACTTGCTCTTTACGCAGCGTACCTGGAAAGCCGCATCGTTCAATGTCAGTCCGGCAATCTTAGGAATTCCCGATGCCGATGACATCCATATCAGATACTGGCATTTTCCGTTTGAGGCTTTGGTTCCTGTCCATACGAAAACGTTGGTCGGGGACATTACTCCAGATCCGTCTTTCTTCAGCTGTCCGCCTGCCATGAGGCATACGGTCTGCTTTCCGTCGGTACATGTATAGTATGCTCCGGCTTTCGTGTCCACGCTTCCGCCCTTGGTCATTTCCGTCATTTCTTCACTAGTCGGCAGCCTCCATGTTCCGGCAGGCAGAACGAGTGAGCATGGGTCAGTATCGTCTTTGGAAATGGCTGTGTATGAGATGGTTTCCTCTTTCGGTCCATATGCCTTTCCCGGATATTTGCTCGTGTCCTTTATGTCCTGTCCGAGGTCAATGCCGTATTTGCTTCTCCATTTGAAGTACATTCCGTGCTCCTTAGGTCCTGCAAATGTATAGGCCCCGTCTTTTATCGTAAGGTATCCCGTACTCCAGATTACAGACCAGCCGTCTGCCGCAGGTGCACCGGCCTGAACCACCTTCTTGCCAGTGTCAATGCCATTGATGAAGATGCTGAATGTCCTGTCCGTAGTCTTGGTATTCTCCGGAATAGGAATTTCGGCTACAGGATTGAACCTTGAGGCATCCTTGCTGTATGTGTTGCCGTCCGAACCGCGGGCCTCCACTGCGACTTTTCCGAGGTCTGTGTCTATTTTGACAGTGAGTGTGAATGCCTTGTAGTCGTTCTTCGCAGGCGTATGTGATACATAGAACGCATAGTCCTGAATGGCAGGCTGAACGAAGGTCTTTCCTGTGAACTTGCTGTTTATGAACAGTTTCCAAGTCTTGTCCGTCTTCTCGGTGTTCGCACTGACATTGAAAGAAGCCTTCGTCACTTTCGGGGTGCAGGTGCTTGTCTTTTCTTCCTGAGTGTCGGAGATGAGAGTGGCCTCGTAGAGGGCGAATTCGCCCGGGTCAGTCTCCACTTCCAGCTCGAATCCGGTATTGGCCTCCAGCTTTTCAGGTGTCAATTTGTGTGATACATAACTTGGCTGCCGTATGTTCTTCACGCATCTCACGGAACCGAGAGCGTTGTTGGTCAAGTCATAGAAAATCATTGAGTATGTGTCACTTATGACATAGACCATGTGCTCGTTGTCGTAGCTTCTTCCGTCTATCCAATATCCGCCGTAAGCATTGTCATACTGATGGTCCATCTTTCCGGTGTCTATGAACATCGCTCCTGTGTATGGCAGGAAATATCCAGGAGCCTCCTTGAAGGTTCTTCCCTTGATTCCGTCGAGAGAGTGTTCGCTGTCGGTATCTTCCTGATAATAAAGGTAATACGCTTCCATATAAGTCGGAAGCCTGAGTTCCGGACTCATCTTGGTGCACGGGTCGTCGCTGTCACTGTCGGACGGGATGTCTTTCATCTCTATCTTGACTGGCTCCGGAGTATAAGCGGTTCCGTCGTAGGCGCCGTCCACCGGTCTGATGCCGTAGCTTGAGCCTTTCTTGAAGAAAAGTCCAGGGTCTGACATCTTTTCCGCGATGATGAATTTGCCGTCTTTCAGGTCAATGTTGCCCTTTGCCCACCAGAAGTCTTCGATCAGGAACAGTCCGCAGTCCTGCTCTGCTGAGGCAATCTGCTTCCATTCGCCCGGGGTGGCGTCTCCGTTGGCATTGAAAGTTTCCATATCGGTAAACATGGCCTCCACTGCCACTGTCCTTGTGCTTTCCGTGTAGTTCTCAGGGACATTGACCTCGAAAGTCTTGGTCGGTTTCTCGATTTTCACTGCCTCCTGCGCCTCTCCGCCGATGACGAGGCGGTATTGCCACGGGAGGAATACTTCGATGTTGGATTTCGTGAGGGTATCGACTTTGACATTGACTTTGAATGTCCCTCCGTTGAATGAAATCTTTTCCGGCAGTTCGTTGTTTTCGTACTGGCTGATGATATAGTCAGTCTTTACTGGCTCTTCGTCTTTTTTGCATGAGAGAAGAGCGACCGGGATGGTCGCGCAGACCATTAGTTTGAGAATGTTTGAGTTCATAAGCTATAATGGTTTTCCCAAATATACGTTTTTTTCGGAAAAATTCTCCAAAAAAATTAATTAACTCAAGTTCAGCAAGTTTGACAGCTTGCGAAACTTGAGTGACTAACTTCATTATAGCTTTATCTGAATCACTGGCCTCCCAGCCTGCTGAAATATGTCAGGACCTCCTCCCAGGTCTTGAACGGCTCCTCCCCGAAATGAAGCACCGTCCCCATGAAATCGTCGGAATTCAGCCTCTCAGGATACCTGTCGATGAGATAATCTCCCAGCAGCATGTCCTTCCTGTTGCAGATGACCACCCTGTTCCACGCAGGGACGCCGATGCGTTTCTCCACCCATCGGGTCAATGCCGGGATGCGCTCAGGTTCATTGAAATCATTCGTGATGAGAACGTAAGGCGAATAGTTTCTTGTCAATGCCGCGAAGGCCTTGACAGCACTGCCGTATGGCTCCATCTCATCAATGCTCTTGCCTCTTGAGACCCCGTTCCTCAGGTCGAGCAGAACATCTGTCAATGCTATGAACATCACCGGCTTACTCCTCTTCTCCTGCTTGTCATCGATTCTTTCAATGACAGGAAGCACAGAGTGGAGCAATACGCTGTCGTCCATATAATGCTCGCCTTCGAAATGGATGGCATTGGCATAGTACTTTCTGAAAACATCGAATGTTCCGGTGACGAAATTGTCATGTGTTCCGAACATTCCATAGACGTGGTCGCGTTCCTCGGTCATTTCTCCGAAAGACGACGGGTCGGAGGCATTGTCAGGCATGTTTTCGAAGCAGTGTGAAGATACCTCCCTGAATGACTCCAGAAGTCCTTTCGTTACCAGAAACGAGGTCTGTCCGTCGCGTCTGGGGTTGTGGAATTCCTGACGTCCCAAACCGTTGTTCTTCTGGAGAGTGTCGGCGAGGAAAAACGCCGGATTGAAAAGAATCCTGTCGAAACCACGCAACAGCTCGGCATACATTCCGCCCATCGAGGCGCCGATGATGAGGTCGGGATTTTCTTTGGCGCACAGGTCATTGAGAAATGTCAATGCTTCTTGGGGTTCTACCGGAATGTCCGGGGCGATGATTCTTGTTTCCGGAAGCAGGGTAGTCATTGCCCTGACTGTGCCGTTCTGTCCGCTTGAAGCGAATCCGTGAAGGTAAAGTATTGTCTTGCCTGCCATTATGTCAGGCCTGGCGTATTCGTAAAGTTCCATTTTATATTTGTGATTGAATCTTGTCCGATTTCCTGAAATAGACTACGCATCCGCTTGTGAGGATGGCGCACAAGACGAACATGACGCCTGTCATTGTGAATATGTTTCCCAGTCCGATGATTACCGGTATGATTCCTCCGAATGACTGTCCGATGGCTCCGAGCAGTGCGGAAGCCACTCCCGCATTGTCCCTTCCAGCATCCATGGCCGCGACATTGGCAGTGGTGGAAACGATGCCGACCATGAGCATGAGTATGAAGACGATGGCTTCATATATCCAGAATCCGCATCCGATGACGAAGGCGGCCAGCATTGCTGCTGAAAGGATGACCAGCCCGACGGTTCCGAACGCTATCGCGATGTCCCTTGTCTTGAATAAAGGTATTATGGCAGAGGCGATTGCGAAGGTCAATGCGTTGAATCCGAATACTATGCTGAACTGAAGTGTTGTCAGTCCGTAATGCTCCTGTATGATGAATGGGGCGGATGCAAGGTTGGTGAACAGCAGCGCCATGGAGAACATATATATAAGTACGTACAGCAGGTACTTCCTGTTTTTCAGGACATTCAGGAATCCGTCGGCCATTGCCTTGCCTGAAGATTCGTTCATCATGCTGAGATTCTTGAATGAGAGACATTCCGTCATGCGGAACGCTCCGATCAGAAGGACGATAGCGAGGACGATGAGACTCCAGAAGATTCCGCGCCAGCCTCCTATCAATGCTATGAGGCCTCCCACGATAGGTGCCGCAACTGTAGCGATGCCATTGACCGCGGCTATGATTGACATCATTGACGTCAATTCACGTCCTCTGTATCTGTCTGCCGCGATACTTCTTGAGAGTACCACGCCTCCTGCTCCTGAGATTCCCTGGAAAAGACGCATCACCACGAATTGATGTATATCTGCTGCGAAGATGCAGCCAGCAGTGGCGATTATGAAGAGTAACATAGCGCATATCAATGGTTTACGTCGCCCGTATTTGTCGCTTATAGGTCCAAATACGAGTTGTCCTGCCGCCAGACCGACCAGTCCGGTCGTCAGTCCTAGCTGTACCAATGCTGTAGAACATCCGAACCATTTTTCCATTGCCGGCAGAACTGGCAGGTACATGTCCATGACGAAAGGGCCGAAAGCGCTCAGCGCTCCCAAGAAAATAATGATGAAGACCCTCCTTTCAAGCTGTCTGTCTTTTTCTTTCATGATAAGCGTTTTCCAGTGCAAAAGTAAGAAATACTCCTGAATATTCTATCTTTGCATCAGTAAGATTAGTATACGTATGAAAAAAATCGTCATTGCATGCGATTCCTATAAGGGTTGTCTGTCTTCTTCGGAAGTGTCAGACGCTGTAGCTGAAAGCGTGTCCGAGGTATATCCTGACTGTGAAGTGGTGCGTCTTGCCGTGGCTGACGGAGGAGAGGGTACGGTTGAGGCCTTGGTCGATACTCTTGGCGGACATCTGGAGTGGGCTGAGGTTTCGGATCCGTTGGGACGGCCTGTACGAGCTGCCTATGGCGTGGCAGGTGACCTGGCCATTATTGAATCTGCCGCTGCCTGCGGCCTTGCACTATTGACGAAGGAAGAACGCAATCCATTGATTGCCACTACGAAAGGACTTGGAGAACTGATATTGGCAGCTGTTGACAAAGGTTGCAGGAGATTTCTCATAGGACTTGGCGGAAGTGCCACCAATGACGGTGGAATGGGAATGATAGGTGTGGAAGGATTTCTCGAAAAGACAAGAGGACTTCAATTCACTATTGCCTGTGACGTGGATACTCCATATATAGGAAAGAATGGAGCAAGTCGGGTTTTCGGTCCTCAGAAAGGTGCTTCCGGACAGGATGTGGAGGTTCTGGAGGAAAGACTGCGCGGATATGCATTGAAAATATCAGAAGATACTGGCATTGACGTAAGCGATATGCCTGGTGCCGGTGCTGCCGGTGGTCTCGGAGGAGCTTTCCGGGCATATCTTGGCGCGGAACTGAAGCGGGGCGTGGACCTGGTTCTGGACCAGATAGGTTTCGATTCTGTGATTGCCGGGGCAGACCTTGTCATAACAGGCGAAGGGTGTTCCGATTATCAGACATTGAAAGGAAAAACGGCTGTGGGTGTGCTGGAAAGGGCTGAGCGCCTGAATATTCCGGTGGCTCTGGTAAGCGGGGCTGTACGGGATGAGAAGATGCTGAGAGACAGAGGTTTCCGTATTGTCTGGGCTGTAACTCCGCCTGCCATGAGTCTGGAAGAAGCGATGCGCCCTAAGACTGCCAAACATCTTGTGGCCGTTGCCACGCGAAACATTTTGCATCAATTTTGCATCTATTATCGGGTTCTGCACATGCGGAACCATTGATTTTAACTATTAAGAATTATGATGAAGAAAATTATGTCGCTTTGTGCGCTGGTTTGCGTACTGGCATGTTCGGCATCCTGCAAAAAGGACAGTCCCGAAAACAATGGTTGGAAGGAGATACCATCAGAGATAATCACCGCCGAGAGCGGAAATGCAGTGATTACTGTCAATGCAGTGCCGGTGCAGGTCGGCAATGCGAAACTTTCAGCCACTTCTGGCAATGCCGCCACATTGACATTGAACAATATCATTCCCGGTTACAACAAGGTGGAAATGGATGTTGACCTGAAATCTGCCGGCAAAGGTGAATGGACATTCAGTGGAAACACTTCTCTGGTAGCCGGCCCGTCAATGATTTCGCTGTTATCGACAACTGCCCGTCCGGCAATCTATGAGATTACATCTGAAGGCAGGATTACCTCTGAGGGAAAAATCACTATTACAGCATCTTCCAGGGTTTCTGATGCGGCGCAGGCTGGTCTGGCCGGTACATGGAATCTTCTCCGCACCGTCGCTCCCGGAAGCAACATGCTCCCGTCAGCTTATCCTATGCGGGTGACCTGGACAGCCGGCGGTAATTATGCCGCTTCTGCTGCCAACCTTTCGATGGCGCTGAGCCTTTTGGGTAGTGTCAATGTTGCGGACAGTTTCAATAGCATGACATTCCACGAAGACGGAAATATCACAGCAGAGTACTGGGAGTCTGACTCTGACGATGAAGGTGGTTTCCAGATGCCTGATGTCCAGACACTTCTGAAAGCGCTCATCGGACCTGACGGAAAGTATCATTTCAATGCTACCTCGCACACCGAGTGGCTCTCTCTTCCGAAGGCCAATCTGGCTTTCTGGTATGCGCAGGACTATTTCTATATGGTTCCTAACGTGGCTGCTCTTGCAGGTGACGATGAAAATGCCGATTTCATGACGAGAGCCAATCTTCCTTCAGGAGACTCAAGTCTTTCAGATATTATGGACCTCCTCAATGACCTCAAGGAACTTGGCGTGGATGTAAAGGCCCTGATGCCTCAGATTCAGCAGATTATGAAGAGCGGTTTCAGATTCAAGTATTCACAGGAGAACGGTGCGCTAGAACTTTATGCAGACAAGGAAATGTGCGATCCTATCATCAATGCCTTCCTCCCTGCTCTTCCTAAGCTGGATGAACTTCTTGCAGGTATGGCAGACAATCCTGACATTTCAGCCGAAGAAAAGGCCCAGATTGCTGCCATCATGCAGCTTATGAAAGCATTCGGACTCGAGAAGCCGTCTGACTTCGTTCCTCTCTGGCAAAACACCCAGACATTCAGGATTTCAATCAATCTTGTCAAAGCCTAAGTTTTTAAGATAGCCGTCTTGCCCGTGATGTGCAGTGGACAACTGATACATCACGGGCAAGTTTTGTAATTGAGGGGATGGTGTAAAAAAAATATTGATTATCTTAGCATAAATATTCATTGACTCATGAAAAGGAACCTTTTATTTTTATTTGCGTTCTTGATGGCTTGCGGCGTTTCATTTGCCCAGCAATGGGCTCCGGCCGGAGAGAACATCCGTACAAGGTGGGCTTCTGAGGTGAATCCCCGGGAATGCCATACCGAATATCCCAGACCGCAGATGGCTCGTAGGCAATGGCAGAATCTCAATGGACTTTGGGATTACGCCATCAGTTCTGAAGATGCCGTTTCGATGCCGGAAAACGCTGACGGTCAGATTCTGGTGCCGTTTTGCATAGAATCTTCACTTTCAGGCGTCTGCAAACGCATTGGTGAGGACCAGATTCTTTGGTACAGGACAAAGCTCGTGAAACCTGCCAAGTGGGATGGAAAGAGAATCCTCCTTCACTTCGATGCGGTCGATTGGCGTGCGGATATATTCATTGACGGGAAACAGATAGCGTCCCACACCGGAGGCTTTACTGCTTTTGCCGTAGATGTGACTGATTATCTGAGCGATACCCCTGCTGAACTGATAGTGAAGGTATGGGATCCGACGGATGACCCTGATTATTCGATTCCGCGTGGAAAACAGGTTTCTGATCCGAGCGGCATATGGTACACACCTGTTACAGGTATCTGGCAGAGTGTATGGATGGAACCTGTCAATGCTGATGCACATATCGAAGACTACAATGTCGAAACTGATATTGCTACAGGAGAAATCTCCGTTACTGCTGTGTGTCATGGTGCTGTAGAGGGAGACAGGGTTCGGGTAGATATCCTCCGCCCAAAGATAGGCTATGATACTGAAAAACCAGGCTGGAGCATCTTCCGCAAGGGACGTCAGACAGTTGCTGCAGGCGAGACTGCTACGATAAAGGTCCGGAACCCTAAATTCTGGAGCCCTGACAAGCCGTATCTCTATGGAGTCAAAATATCATTGATAAGAAACGGAAATGTCATTGACAAAATTCAGGGATATACCGCTATGCGCAAGATTTCAGAGCAGATCGGCTCCGACGGGGTCAAGAGGCTTGCGCTGAATGACGAGATTCTTTTCCAGTTCGGACCGCTCGACCAGGGATGGTGGCCGGACGGACTCTATACCGCGCCGAGTGTTGAGGCGCTCACGTGGGATATCAAGGCGACCAAAGATTTGGGCTTCAATATGATACGCAAGCATATCAAAGTCGAGCCGGCACAGTGGTATTATGCATGTGACCGTCTCGGAATGCTGGTATGGCAGGATATGCCAAGTATCGGATGCTACAATAGCCCTGAACAGTGGGGGCAGGGGGAAGACTGCTATGGCGCCGGAACTGATTACTGGGCACGTAATGAGTCGAATATGACCAACTATTATAAGGAGTGGGGTGAAATCATTACCCAACTTAAGAAGTTTCAGTCCATTGTCGTTTGGGTTCCTTTCAATGAAGCGTGGGGCCAGTTCGACACTAAGGAAGTGGTCGATTTCACCAGAAAAATGGATCCTTCCCGTCTTGTCAATGCTGCCTCGGGCGGAAACTGGATACAGGGTGCAGGCGATATCCTGGACTCACATACCTACCCGAATCCGGAGATGCGTATCCTTGACACCGCTATGGTCAATGTACTCGGCGAATATGGCGGCATAGGTCGTCCAATCGATGGCCATACGTGGGATATCGGTCGCAAATGGGGTTATATCCAGTATGATACGGAAAAGAAGGTTACTGATACATATTGTCTGTATGCCCGTGACCTTATCGACATCAAGCAGAGGGATATGTGTGCGGCTGCAGTCTATACTCAGACGACTGACGTTGAGGGAGAGGTTAATGGTTTGTACACATACGACCGTGAAGTCCTGAAAGTGGATGCGGCTCGTGTGAGAGAAGCCAATGAGGCTGTCATCAATGCTCCTCTGGAGGCTCCTGTGCCAATAGTACGCCCATCAGCGTTCCATTATAAGGATGAGTCCGCGGGTGTTCGGAATCATATGAATCTATATACCTTGCGCAATGGAGATATCACGATGCAGGTGACGGATTTCGGTGCTCGTGTCATCAGTCTTTTCGCTCCTGACAGAGACGGCAACATTGACGATATCATAGTTGGCTATGGTGATGGGGAAAGATATGTCCACAATTCCGGTGAACGTTTCCTTGGTGCTACAGTAGGCAGGGTAGCCAATCGTATCGGCGGCGGCAGATTCACGCTTGATGGTGTTACATATAATCTTCCGAAGAACAACAACGGCCAGACTCTGCATGGTGGACTTCTCGGAGTGGATATGGTCATGTGGTCACTGAAGGAGCGGACTGACTCTTCAGTAACTCTCACATACACAGCACCTGATGGTCAGGATGGTTTTCCTGGTAACCTCAGCATTGACCTTACCTATACCATTACTCATGACAATGGTCTTGATATAAGATATAGTGCCCGGACCGACAAGGCCACGCCGGTAAATCTCTCAAATCATGCGTTCTATAACTTGCACGGCAGCAGGGGTGGTTCCATCTTGGATCATGTGGTGACTATCAATGCAGATTTCATCACTCCTGTCGATAAGGTGCTCATTCCTACTGGCGAGCATATGCCTGTGGCCGGAACTCCATTCGATTTCCGTGAGCCGCATGCAATCGGGGAAAGAATCGCTGAAAATCACCCTCAACTGCTCACCGGAGGCGGATATGACCACAACTGGGAGCTCAATGTCCCATCTGATGGAAGTCTGCATAGCGTATGTTCAGTATATGACCCTTCTACCGGACGTCTCATGGAAATACTGACTGATCAGCCTGGACTTCAGTTCTATAGCGGAAACTTTTTCGACGGTTCTTACTGTGGTAAGGTTGAAGGCCAGCCGATAGGTCACCGTGAGGCTTTGGCATTGGAGACCCAGAAATGGCCGGATTCCATAAACCATCCTGAGTTTACTGATACCGTTCTTCGTCCAGGAGACGTTTATACCCAGCATACCGTCTATAAATTCTCCGTGAAATAGTTTTGTCCGCCGACGCATATTGCCCGGCATCGAAATTACCTTATATGATTTGCGTCCCTCCCTATATTCCGGGTCGGGACGCAAATTTTGCATGGTAATGGGGAGACCACAGTGTTCTGCTGTTCCCTGCTTTTGTTGACTTTGACAGCCTAAAAATTCCGTTTTTCTTACGTTCTGATAATCAATATATTGTAAAAAGCGCTGATTATTCAGGGTGAATTGCATCACCTTTTCGTGCCTTTGAAAGAAGCTTCGTACATAGGTGTAAACAAGTAGGGTGAATCATTGCCAAAGTCAGGTTCCGTGCTTTTGTTGGTAAGCGTCTCCAGAGTTACGTCTTGACGGACTATTGTTATCTTCAATCGTCTCCGGCGTTATGTCTTCTGTGTAAGCGTCTCCGGAGTTCCGTACATCTGTTGTCGGGACGGTGCCACATAAATTTTTGCAATAGTTTGATTTATAGTAAGTTATGAAATTAGATGTGGATTAGTGGCCAAAAAATCATCGGAAAGCCACACTTGGAATAAACTATACTTGATTATCAATGCGTTACAGAGGGGGCTGTGGCGTCGTCCCGCCTGATGGAATTCGTCCTTTCCTTTAGTCTGGAAACATCTTCTGCTGAAAGCCCTGTGGCCTGCGTGATAATCTCGCAAGATGCCCCGAGCCGTATAAGATTCATGGCAATCTTATATTGTCCCTCTTTGAGACCCTCTTCTTTGCCCACTTTATGACCTTCAGCACGTCCTTCCTCACGCCCTTCTTCTCGTCCTTCTTCTCGTCCTTCCTCTCTCCCGGTCTCACGCGCGTACTCAATCTGATTGTATGTGTCCCGTTCCGTATTCATGGCCTTAATGTAATTGATTCTGTCCTTGTCGTCAAGCTGTGCGAGCTCCGCAACATCTTAGGAACCAATCCGGTTCAATTTGGAAATCTCCTTTTCAGTCAGACCAGTCAGTTCTGAAATTGTCTCAATGTCAATCCCTTTCTCCAACATTCTTTTGGCAATGTCGAAACTTTTCTGTTTTGCGCCTTCAGCACGTCCTTCTTTGCGGCCCTCTTCTCGTCCTTCCTCACGCCCACTCTCACGCGCGTACTCAATCTGATTGTATGTGTCCCGTTCCGTATTCATG
>OLYC01001223.1_pt1 | contig 18316 bp, 26 predicted proteins | sample 1674271 | NCBI WGS metagenome assembly OLYC01 (sample SAMEA103958154, study PRJEB25191) | human gut metagenome
TGGCCGATACCGCGCACCGCAGCTGCGGCCTGACCCACATCCGCACCTGCCGAGAGATCGACTGCAGGAGCATCATCCCAAACTCGAAATTACAACCGCGCACAGCTGCTCCCACGCTGATGAAGCGCAGGACGACAGCGACGCAGACAACACAGACGAAGGAGAATACCTATGCTTGACTGGCTGAAGCCCATCCTCGGCGATGGGTACAATGAGGAAATCGACAACAAGATCGCCGCCGAGATCAACAGGGGCTTTGTCGCCAAGGTCGACTACGACGCGGCCAAGGATGCCCAGCGCACGGCGACGGAAGCTCTGACTGATGCCAACAAGGCACTGGCCGAGTACAAGGGCACCGACATCGACGGCCTGCGCAAGAGCGCCGAGGAATGGAAAGCCAAGGCAGAACAGGCCGAAAAGGATGCGAATGACCGTGTTGCGGCGGTGCAGTTTGATGCCAAACTGGATTCCGCCATTGCCGCCGCCCATGGGCGTAACGGCAAGGCCATCCGTGCGCTGCTTGATCTGGATGCCCTGCGCGGCAGTGAAAACCCGGACAAGGACATCCCCGCAGCACTGGCCGCTCTGCAGAAGGACAGCGGCTATATGTTCGACACCGGTGAGACCCCGCCGCCCTATGCTGCAGGCACTGGGCGCACCGCTATGACCGCTGAGACTTCCGACAGTGCCCTGCGCAAAGCGATGGGGCTGCCGATGGAATAAGATAAGGAGAATCCACTATGAGCAATACTATCGAACTCGCAAAATCTTTTGTCCCTGTGCTGGATGAATGCTACCGGCTGGCGTCGCTTACGAGCGTGTTGGATGGCGCACCCGAACTTGCCAAGCAGGGCGCGAATGCCAACGAACTCATCATCCCCATGATGAGCATGGACGGTCTGGCCGACTACGGCCGCAACGGCGGTTATGTGCAGGGCGCTGTCACCATGACGAACGAGACGGTCAAGTGCAACTTTGACCGTGGCCGTCGCTTCGACGTGGACGTCATGGACGATCTGGAAACTGCCGGTCTTGCCTTTGGCCGCCTGTCTTCCAAGTTCATCCGCGACAAGGTTGTGCCGGAATTGGATGCCTTCCGCTTTGCGTCCTACTGCGGCATCACCGGTGTCACGAAGAAGGAAGAAACCCTTGCCGATGGTACGGCAACCGTGGCAGCGCTGAGCGCGGCCGCAACCGCGATGGACGATGAGGAAGTCACTGCCACCGGGCGCTACCTGTTCATCACGCCGACGCTGCTGCAGGGCATCAACGACATGGACACCACAAAGAGCCGGAAGGTATTGGAAGGCTTCGAGAAGGTCGTCAAAGTGCCGCAGCACCGCTTCTACACGGCCATCAAACAGCTCTCCGGCAAGACCGGCGAGGAGGCTGGCGGCTACACGAAGGCTGACGGCGCTGCCAACATCAACTTTGCGATCATCCAGAAGGATGCGCTCATCCAGTACACGAAGCATGTTGCCCCGAAGATCATTGCCCCGGAGAACAACCCGAATGCGGACGCCTATGTCTTCGGCTATCGCATGGTCGGCATCGCCGAGGCCTACCAGAATATGCGGTCTGGCCTGTACTTCAGCCACGATAAGGCGTAAGGAGGTTTTTTCATGGCTATCATCGGATATATTCCGCCCGTCACTGAGCAGCCCCCTGCGGTCGACACGCGGCCCGCACTGGACAATACGCCGCCTGCCGAGGCGGCGGTGGACGCTGCGCCGGAGGAAAAGGCAACCAAACGCACGAAAAAGCAGCCTGCCAAGGAGTGACCCATGACAAGTTATGCGTTTTACGCTGACACCTACGGCGGTAAAGCCATCACTGCGGAAGATTGGCAGGCTGCCTGTACCGACGCTGACGCACAGGTGCGGCGCTATGAGCGGCTGTACCACGTGGAATACCCCGCAGATACTGCCCGCGACATGGCCGTGTGCGCTATTGCTGATGCCCAATGCAGGTTTGCTGACGTGCAGAGCGGCAAATCTGCCGTGCCTGCCAGCATGACGATCGGCAGTGTGAGCGAGAGCTATGCTGCCAACGCAGCAGCGGCCATCGATGCAACACCCAAAGCACAGGCGGCAGAATATTACCGCCTGCTATGTCTGTACGCCAATGTGTACAGGGGGTGCGGCTGATGCGGTACGAGGGGGCGCTTTGTTCGCCCGTTTACGACCTGTGCCGCCAGACCGTGACACTGTATCATGTGTGCTACAATCCCTTTTTCATTACACGCTGCGTAATCCACGGTGCGTATTTTGAACGTAAAACCACGCAGGCTATTGACAAAAGCGGGGGTAAAACCCACGATGAGTTTCTGTTGGTGATTCCCAACAAGAACGCGCGGCGGGTCGCCCCCGCTCTTTTCAACGGGGTTTCCGGTGTGTACGTGCTTGAATGCGGCGACCGTGTCGTGGAGGGCGTAGGGGAGGAAATCTCAACCCGTGAGCAGTGGAGTGGTTTCGTACCAGCCAACAATCCCGGTGTCGTTACCGTGGACTGGGTGCGGGATATGGGCAGCCGGAATGTGCTGTACCATGTGGAAGCAGGTGGTTCGTAATGAAGGCTGAAATTGAGTTTCCTCAGGCATCTGAGATTATCAAAGATCTTGGGCTGGATGAGCGAGGTGACGCACAGTTCTTTCACACGAAAAATGTGCTGCGGCGCATAAAAAAGTACATGCCGTATCGCACCGGCGCAACAATCAAGTTGACCGAGGCGCAAACCGATCCCCGCGTGCCGGAAATCGTTACCGAAGAGCCGCAGGCGGTGCATTTGTATGAGGGCGTAAGCCGCAGCGGAAAACCGCTGAACTACACAAAAACAAAGAATCCCCTTGCCGGTGGGCACTGGGATCGGGCGCTTGTGGCTGCCGAAGGGGATGCCATGGCGGCGGATCTTGAAAAATTCATAGGAACGAGGGTCATCAAATGAGCGAGCTTGAACAGGTCATCAGCTGGCTGCAGAGATATAAGGGACACGACATCCTCAATGATTACCATGTCGACTATACCGACCAGATCCCCAGCTATGGCGCTGTATTTCCGCAGGGGCTGCAGGAAGTGGAGCGCCGTGAATCCATTACGGGCGCGGTTACCTTCACGAATCAGAGCAACTTCGGGCTGTATTTCACTTTTGCCAAAAGCACAGGTGACGATGAAGGTGCAAAAATCAATGCTGATTGGCTCATTGATTTTCAGCATTGGGTACAGCAGCAGAGTGCTTGCGGTTTAGCACCCAACTTTGGCGACAAAGATGCGCCGGTTATCGCCCGCGCGCAGAATGGCGTCCTATACGAAGCGGAGGCCGAGGGCATCGCCACTTATATGGTGGTGCTGAGCCTACGCTACAAGAAAACTTACTATCCGGAGGATTTTGTATGAAAATCGAACGCAAATACATGGCGCATTACCTGAACGCGGCCTTTGCCAATGATGACGGCACGGCCAGCTATGTCCGCCTTGGCGCGGACTTGGAGGAATACAGCCCGGAGCTGTCCGCCAACGTCGAGAAGAAGAACAACATTTTGGGGCAGACGTCGGTCACGATCGACAGCTACCAGAAGCAGGGCGAGGTCAGCCCCTACTACGCCGAGAAGGGTGACCCGCTGTTTGAAAAGCTGCAGGCCATCATCGACGGCGAGCTGGTGCTGGACGACCTGAAGACCGACATCGTCGAGGTCAAGCTGTGGGACAAGGACAGCGCCGGGGCGTACCCCGCCGTGAAGGAGGAGTGCTACATCGAGATCGTCAGCTACGGCGGCGACACCACCGGCTACCAGATCCCTTTCAACATCCACTACACCGGCGTCAAGACGAAGGGCACCTTCGACGTGACGCAGAAGACCTTCACGGCGGGCTGATAGGGGGTATTGCACTATGGAACTGACACTGGATCGCGGCCTGAAGCGTTACGACATCAAGGACGCCGACGGCACGCCGCTTGGCACGGTGTATGTCAACCCAGCCGATCTGGGCATTGCCGCCCGTCTGGACGAAGCCCGCCAGACCGTGCAGGCGCTGGCGGACGGGCTGGGCGAAGACGTCGACGCCGAGAAAATCCGCGACGTCGACCGCCAGATCAAGGAGCAGGTCGACTACATCTTCGGCAGCGAGGCGTCGGCGGTGTTCTTCAAGGGAACGTCGGCGCTGGCGCTCTGCGAGGACGGTGCACTGCTGCTGGAAAAGGTGTTCAACGCCTTTGCACCCATCATCGAGGATGCCGTCGGCGATGCCATGAAGGCGAGCGAGAAGCGCATGAAGAAGCACACCGCCGCCTACGCTGCCGCCCGCAAGGGGCTCGCCCCCGGCCAGCAGGCGTGAGCGCGTGGGAGCTGCCCACCGACGTGGCCGTGGCCGGGCAGCGCTTTGCGATACGGTCGGACTTTAGGGCGGTTTTGGACGCCCTTGCGGCGCTGGCCGACCCCGACCTGACCCGGCAGGAGCAGTACGCGGCCTGCCTGCAAATCCTGTACCCCCGCTGGGAGACGCTGCCCGACGCCAACGCGGCGCTGCGGACGGCGTTTGTGTTTATCAACGGCGGCCAAGAGGAAGACACGCAGAAACCGCCCCTGCGGCTGGTGGACTGGCAGCAGGACGCCGCCCTGATCGCCCCTGCGGTGGACAAGGTGCTTGGCTACAGCTGCCGCCGCTGCGACTACCTGCACTGGTGGGAGTTTCTGGGCGCGTTCTACGGCATCGGCGACGGGCTGTTTGCGCAGGTCGTGAACGTTCGCTTTAAACGCGCCAAGGGCAAAAAGCTGACCGACCAAGAGCGCGAGTTTGCGCGGGAAAACGCCCGCCTGATCAAGCTCGCCGCCCCGGAGAGCGCCGAGGATAAGGCGGAGAAGGAACGTTTGCTGGAACTGTTGGGGAGGTAAAGTCATGGCGGCTGTTATCCTTAGTACAAGATTTGATAACAAGCGTGCAGAAGCCGACCTGAAAGCCCTGCAGGCCAAAGCCAAGAGCACGGCGCAGCAGATTGCGGCGGTAGACAAGCAGCTGGGCAGCGCCCAGACGAAGCGCAGCACACTGGCGGACAGTCTGGAAGCCGCCCGCCAGAAGGCCGCCGAGACTGCCGACGCGCTGGAAAAGGTCAACGCCCGGCTGGATGCGGGGCACAATTCCAAGTACGGCGTGACAAGCGCCGCTGACGAGGCGTTGAGCAACAAACTGGCCGCCCAGCTGGAACAGCAGGACGCGAAGGTCAGAGAGATCGAGGGTGCCTACCGTGCGCAGGAGACTGCCGTGCAGGGCTTGCAGCAACAGCACACTGCCCTGACTGCCCAGCTGGAACGCGAGCAGCAGGCTGTGCAGGGGCAGCAGACCGAGATCGCCGATGCTGGCCGTGTGCGGCAGGCGGCGGCTGCCGTGGGCGATTTTGCCGTGCGCATTGCCAAGGCCGTCGCGCAGGCGAACGTGCTGAAAAAGGTGCTGAATACGGCGGGTGCCATCGGGCAGAAAGTCTTTTCCGCCGTCGGCAGCCGGGTGCAGGCCATCCGCAGCCGGTTGGATCAGGCCGCCAAGAGCGCGGCGCAGTTCCGCAACCGGCTGATGAGCCTTGTGACCGGCGCACTGGTATTCAACGTGCTTTCGTCCGGCCTGCGCACCCTGACAAACTGGATGGGCACGGCGCTGCTGTCGTCGTCCAGCCTGCGGGCGGCGCTGGGCAATTTGCAGGGTGCGGCTGCCACAGCGGCGGCTCCCCTCCTGTCGGTGCTGGTGCCCGCCCTGACGACGCTGGCGAACGCGGCGGCGATGGTGTTCAGCTACATCGCGCGGCTGGTAGCGTTTTTCACAGGCAAGACCATCTCGGCATCTGCCGGGGCGGCCAAGGCCATGAGCGGCGTCGGCAAGGCCGCAGGCGGCGCAGCGAAGAAGGTCAAGGACGCCAACGGCGAGTTGGCCGCCTTTGACGAGCTGAACGTCTTGAACAAGAAATCCGACGACGACAGCGGCGGCTCCGGCGGCGGGGGCGGCAGTGCCGGGGACATTGTGCCCGACTACGACTTTACCGCCGATAATCCTTTCCTCGACAGCATCCTTGACGCCGTGGAGCAGGGTGACTGGTATAAGGTCGGCCAGCTTATCGGGGCGAAACTGCGGGACAGCCTGAACGCGATCCCGTGGCCGGACATCCAAGATAAAGCTGTGCAGTGGGCGACGAACCTCGCCACGATGCTGAACGGCGTCGTTGAGACGCCGGGGCTGTGGGAGGCCATCGGCCACACCCTCGCCCAAGGGCTGAACACCGCGCTGATGGCCTACGACACCTTCATGCAGACGTTCCATTGGAACAGTCTGGGCGCGGGGCTGGCGGCCGGCCTGACACAGGCCATCGCGGAGATCCAGTGGGACACGCTGGGGCGCGCGCTGACCGACGGGCTGCGGGCGGTCATCCTGACGCTGTACAACTTCACGATGACCTTCAGCGGCTGGAACGATTTGGGCAACGGCATTGCCACCTGCCTGAATGCGGCCATCAACAACATCCCGTGGCAGGAGGCCGCCGTCGGCATGAGTAAGTTGGGCGTCGGTCTGCTGACGGCGGCCATCGCAGCCGTGCAGGGCACGGACTGGACGACTCTCGGCCAGAACGTTGTCGAGATGATCGGCTCGATCGACTGGGCGGGGCTGTTTGCCGCGCTGGGCACGCTGGCCGTTGAGGTGCTGACCGCCATCAACGCGATTCTGGGGCAGGTCAGCTGGGGCGATGTCGGCCAGCGGGTCGTCGAATGCCTGCAAGCTGTCGATTGGGGCGGCATCCTGACGCAGGTCGGGGCGCTCATCGGCAACAGCTGGCCGGTGCTGCTGGCTGTGCTGGGGGCAAGCCTGCTGCCGATGATCGGGACGTTCATCACCGGTACGGTGCTGCCCGCGGTGCTGGGCAAGCTGGCGCTGCTGATTGCCTCCATCGTAAGCGCAATCGGTCTGTGGCCTGCCCTGCTGATCGCAGCGCTGGTCGTTTTGGCGGCGGCGGTCATCGCCTATCTTGTGACGCACTGGGACGACATTAAGCAGCGCGTTTCGGCGCTGTTGTCGTCCATCAAGGAGAATGTTACAGCTTTTGGCGACAACGTAAAAAATATTCTTACCAACATCGGCAGCAGCATCAAGGCGGGCATTAATGCGTTTTGTCTGGTCGTCAAGCTGGTGTTCTCGGAATTCTGCGAGCGGGTCAGCACCCTGTGGAGCAACTTCTGGAAGGGGCTTGACCTGCTGTTCCGCATGGCGAGCGCGGCGTTGAAAGAGGCGTGGCACTCGTTCTGGAGCCAAGTCAGCGCGAAGGCGTCGGAAATCTGGGGCAACATCAAGGCCGCTTGGAGCAATTTCTGGCGCGGCGTGGACACAGTGTTCCGCGCGGCCAGCTCGGCGCTGCATGTGGCTTGGGATTCCTGCTGGAGTGCGCTGGGCAACACGGTGGCCAACATCTGGGACGGCATCACCTCGACGATTCGCGGCGCGGTCAACCGCATTATCGGCATCATCAACGGCATGATCTCGGCCATTGTCGGCGGTGTCAACGGTATGATCGGGGTGCTGAACTCCATCTCCATCGATGTGCCAGAGTTTGCGCAGGACGCGCTGGGCACGAGCAAGATCGGGTTCAACATCAACCCCGTCACTGCGCCGCAGATCCCACTGCTGGCGCAGGGCGCGGTCATCCCGGCCAACCATGAATTTCTCGCGGTGCTGGGAGACCAGACGAGCGGCACGAACATCGAAGCGCCGCTGGCGACCATCCAGCAGGCGCTGGCCGAGGTGCTGGCCGCGCAGGGCGGGCAGGATATTACCATCCGCTTCGGCGGTGATCTGGCGCAGCTGGTGCGCCTGCTGAAGCCCTACATCGACAAGGAGACGACCCGCCGCGGTACGCGGCTGGTGACGGGAGGTGTGTACTGATATGATCGTCATCGACGGCAGCGTCTACAACATCGGCGTACGGTCGCTGAAGCGGACGGCGGACTTTTTGGACAAGTATGCAGAGCGCCTCGAAAACGGCGACTTGGAGCGCGAGCTGATCGGTGTCTACTTCAACTACAAGCTGGAGCTGGAACCCGGCTTTGACCGAGCGGAATACTCCCGCTTTTGGAAGAAGCTGACCGAGCCGGTGGAGTTCCACACCGTAACGGTGCCGGACGAGGACGGGGACTTCACCTTCACGGCTTACTTCTCCAACGTCGCGGACGAGCTGCTGCTCAAACGCGCCGAAAGAAACTACTGGAAGAATCTGACGGTGAACTTTATTGCGAAAAGTCCGGCCAGAGTGTAAGGAGGTGGCAGAATGCGCAGCAGCACGCGGGTCGAGTTCGGCTTATATGACGTGACCGCGCGGGCGGATTCCTCGCCGGTGTGCGGGGCGTTGCAGCCCTTCTGCGACCTGAAAGCCGACTTCATGCGGGAGACCGTGCCCGCGCAACCCAAATACGGCACGCTTGAAGACCGCCAGTTTTTGATGGACGGCAGCTTCTCGCTTTTCCCGGATAAGCCTGCGGGGCAGTTCTGGGGGCTGTGGAGCAGTGAGATGAGTGACGCACAGGGGCGCTTTGCCGCACCGCCGGTGCTGGAGATACACTTCTCGACCGCACACAGCAGCAGCGGCCTGACGCTGCACTTCTACGCGCCGGCCGGCGACTGGTGCAGCAAGGTCAAAATCCAGTGGTACGGCGGCAACGGCGGTCTGCTGGCATCAGCGTACTTCGAGCCGGACGCGGTGGACTACTACTGCGTTCAGAAGGTCGAAAACTATCGCCGCATCCGCATCACGCTGCTGGCAACGTCCTGCCCTTGCCGCTACGCCAAGCTGGCCGGGCTGGACTACGGTGCGCAGCTGACGCTGGCGGGTGCGGCGCTGGTCGACGCGACGCTGCTGGAGGAATGTGACCCGCTGAGTGCCGAGGTCAGCATCAACACATTAAAGCTGACGGTCTACAACCGAAACGGCGCGTTCGGCGTACTGTCGCCGAGCAGCGTCTTTTCTCTTTTGCAGAAAAAGCAGGCGCTGCGAGTCTATGCCGATGTGCGGGAGACGCCCGCCGCGCGGCTGTCCAGTCAGTCGATGGGGACATTCTACCTGAGCGATTGGGAGAACACCAGCGACACGCTGGCGACCCTCTCGGCCACGGATGCCGTCGGCCTGCTGGACGGTGCCCCCTACGAGGGCGGCATCTACGACACGACTGCGGGCGAGCTGGCAGCGGACATTCTGGCAGGCTACGACTACGAGCTGGACGATACCCTCGCCGCCGAGCCAGTGCAGGGCTGGCTGCCCGCCGACACCCGCCGCAGCGCCCTGCAGCAGCTGGCGTTCGCACTTGGCGCGCTGGTGGATTGCAGCCGGGGTGGCGTCATCCGCATTTACCCCGCCCCGCAGCAGGCCAGCCGGATGATCTACGCCCGCCGCAAATTGCAGGGCAACAGCAAGGTCACACTGCGCCCGCTGATTACCGGCGTGGCCGTGACGGCGCACCGCTACACGGCGGGAACAGACGTCACCGAGTTGTACCGGGGCACACTGGACGCCGGGGTGCAGCTGGTCAGCTTCAGTGACCCCGTCGTGCCCGACAGCCTGACGGCCACCGGCGCAGCCCTGACCCGCAGCGGGTACAACAGCTGCACCCTGACCGTCGATAAGCCCGGCGAGGTCATCGTCACGGGATGCAAGTACACTGATTATACAACGACGCTGCGGCAGGCGGCGGCCAAGCTGCCGCCCAACGTCCAAGATAATGAGCTGACTGTGACCGACGCAACCCTCGTCAGCCCCGACCGCGCAGCAGCGCTGGCTGAGCGTATCCTTGCTTACTACGCCATGCGCACCGAGCATAAGTTCAGGATGCTGGGCGGCGACGAGCGCCTCGGCGAGCGGCTGATCGTGCAGAGCTTCGCGGGGCAGATGGTGCGCGGCGTTTTGGAGAAAATGGAGTTTGACCTGACGGGCGGATTTCTGGCCGACGTGCGGGTCGTGGGCAGTGCGCTGGACACCAGCGCCGCCGCCTACACCGGCGACGAGATCCACGCCGGAGAGAGGAGCCTGATCTGATGACATGGCAGCCCCCTGTGTTTGACCGCACCGCCGCCGACGTGGCTGCGGGCGCGGACAAGTGCTATTTCTCGCTGGAGATGCTTAACCGCATCGAGGGCAACACGGCCTATCTGGCCGAGCTGTTCGGCGTGCCGGTCGCGTGTCACACATGGAGCCGTGCCGACTGGGTGACGCCGACGCGGATGCAGGCGCTGCTGGACGGCGTGCAGGCCGTGCGGGACGCCTACTACGTCCTGCCCGGTACGCCGGATGTGCCCGCCCTGCCCTGCACTGACTACGAGGCCGTGAATGCGGTCGAGGAGAACCAATACAGCCTGCACGAGCTGCACCGGCGCAACGCGAACCCGGTCTGCCGCCTGTATGCGGGCATACGGATAGGAGTGATTTAGTTGGCATACGAGCAAAAGCTGTGGTCTGACCGTAAATGTGAGCACCCCATGCGCCGCACCCTGACGCCCACCGGCGCTGAAAATGAGTACGACGTCGCCCGCGCCGAGGGAGTCATCGCCGAGGACGGCGACCCGTTCAACGCCGAGACGATGAACGACTTGGAGCAGCGCGTTGCGGCAGGGTTTAAGGAGTTCGACCCCGACGGGCTGGGTGCGCGAACGAGGGCTGGAACGCCAAGCACCTGATCCTCGCCATTGAGTGCGAGGACGTGGCGCTGACCGGCACGGGCACGATCGGCCGGTGCAAGATCCCTGCGACATGGGTGAGCGGCGACAGCTTCACGGTCAACGGCAACGCTGTGCCCGCCTACTGCGGCGCTGACCCGGTGGACGGCGACAGTATCGTCGCAGGACGCTGGGCGCTGTTCGTGTTTGACGGTGCACAGCTAAATTTTAACGGCGGCGGTGGGCTGACTTCTGGCAAATTGGCGCAGGCCACCGCCGATGAAAACAGCGTGATCGAGCCGTTCACCTTCTACGCGGGCGGCAGCAAGCGCCTGCGGACAGGCAAAATCCGCGATCACGGCAGCTGGCCGACCGCCGACAAGCTGGCGCTGGACGGCAGTGTGCTGCGGATGTACAAGGCAGATGGCCGCATCAAGGGCGGCATTGGCGCAGCGGCCAGCCTGCTGGGCGACGCTGCGGCGTCGGACATCCCGAAGGGCAAGACAGCGTCCTCGGCGGCGGGGCTCAAAATGCCGGGCACGATGCCGGTGCCCGGCACATGGAATGCCACCGTGCCGTGGGGCGGCAGTGTGACCGTCCCGCCCGGCCGCCACAGCGGTACAGGCAAGGTGACGGCGACGTCCCCCACCCGCCGCGACGGCTGGGGTGCGACCATCAACCCCGGCGGCAGCGTGACCGTGCCGGAGGGATACCACAACGGACAGAATGGCGTACAGGCGACGCGCAATGGGTGTCTGGTGTACGGCATCCTGTATTATTCGCAGAATGGAGATTACAAGACGCTGTTCAACAGCGGGACATATGGCTCCGTCGTTGCCAATACGTTCAAAATCAGCCGCGCGGGCAAGTATCGGGCGTACTTCAGCTTTGGATACGACCCCATCGGTCAGGCAAGCAACGGCGTCAAGCGCAACGGCGCGTGGATCGTCGGCCCCTTCATCAACCGCACAGGCAGTGTGGAGTTCAGCGCGGCCGCAGGCGACGTGATCTATTTCTGTTTGCAGGGCTACGAAGGCTACGGCCACACGCAGGGCGCGATGGTGCTGATGGCGCTGGATTGAGGTGAACTATGTTTGAATTGAAAACGTGGCTTGACCGCGTCTGCCAATTCCCCGCGCGGCGCAAGTTGACCCCCACCGGGAGCGACGGTGAGTATGACGTCAGCCTCGCCGACGGCGAGGTCATGGTCGAGGGCGATACCTTTGATGCCGAGACCATGAACGACTTGGAAGCCCGCATTGCGGCAGGGTTTGACGCGGTGACGGTACGGCTGCTGACGGTGACTGCCCCGGCGGCCGGATGGGTATCCGGCAGCTATGCGGTATCGTGGGACGATGGGACGAGCACGACCTACGCCTACCGCAACCGGGTGGCGGTCGATGGCGTGACGGCGGACAGCCGGTTGGCCGTCAGCCAGCGCACGCAGCCGACCGACGCCGTGCGGCAGGTCGCTGCGCTGGAGGCTGGCGCGGGGGTCGTGGATTTTTACGCGGACAGCGCCGTGAGCGCTGACGCAGTGTTTGTGGTGGAGGTAACAGCAGGATGACACTTAATCCTTGGGGCTGGGTGCAAACCCAAATTGAAAAGACCCGCCACCCGGTCGGGTACATCTTTGAGTGGGATGACACAGGGCTGGATGGCGCACCCGACCTCACGACGCCGGAAAAGGTGGCCGAGTATTTCGGCTATGGGACATGGGCGGCCTACGGCGGCGGGCGCGTGACCGTGGGCGTCGTTGACGGCAAATATGCCGCAGGGTCGACGGGCGGTAAGGAAACTGAAGCACTGACGGCTAATCAAAATGGCAAACATAGTCATGTTATTTGCACCAACATAAAAGACAAAAATTTCCATTTGGAGAAATGGGGTTTTTATGTTAGTGCGACACAGGTTTATGCGGATGCTGGATATGACAGTTATGGCATGGGAACGTTTAGTAGCGGAAAGGGTGAACCGCATAACAATATGCAGCCCTACATCTGTGTTTATCGTTGGCGACGTGTGGCCTGATGGGAAAGGAGAAAAGTATGAGTGCAAGCAATAATCCGCTTTACGTTCCCCCCCCCGACACCTGATAAGACCCTGACACAAGATGGTGTTCCCGCTGACGCAAAAGCGGTCGGGGATGCAATTAAGGGCTTGTTGATGCGAAAAAAAATACGCGTGTCGACTATTGATGTGAACACGACGAGCTCTAGCGGATACTACTACTCCAAAAAAATATCTATCTCGGCCGAACTTCCAGCTGATGCAGTTGTGCTTGCGGTGACGTTCAACGATTGGGCGTCAAATTCAGCGGGCGCGATAGCTATGTTTGCAAATTGCGAAGAAAAGACCGTACAGATTATGGGCACCAAAAACGGTTCCGTCAGTGCGCTGTTTATCGATGTCTTATACATGTAAGGAGATATGACAAAATGACGAAATATCGTTACAACATCGGGGGGGGGCTGCCGTAAGGCTGCCCTGTGCAATCTGCACAAGGTGGCGAGATGAGCGCCACCAGAAATCCATGGGCAGCCGTGCAGCGGCTGATTGACAAGGCGCTGGCGAACTACTGCCCGCACCGCGTCGGCGAGCTGTATATCACCATGACAGACGCCGACCCCAGCAAGACATGGCCGGGGACAAGCTGGGAGCGAATCACGGACTGCTTTTTAAGGGCAGCGGATGATAAACACCCGGCTGGGACGACTGGCGGTGCGTGGACGCATAAGCAGACTTATGATGAAACGCCACCACAAGGATATGTACTTGGGTATGGTATCAACCAAACAAATGGTATGCCACAGGAGAAGTTCCCGGCATGGAGTTGGTATTTTGAGCCCGGTGTGTTGAAGCAAAGTGAAACAGAAAGAACTATGCTGGCTGCGTTACCGGCCGATTTACGTGGTGCTCAACGACCGATGAACATCGAAAACAAATACACCGCCGTCAATATGTGGCGGCGGACAGCATGACATAAGGAGGACTTTTATGCGTTATATCGTAGGGGGGGGGTACTCATGATGTAGTACCCTCGGCACAGTATTGCTGGGTGACAGCATGAGTGCGGTTAGAAACCCGTTACATACCAGCTGCCCGTGGCTTGTGGGTATGGGATTTTTCACAAGTGATGCCGACTTCGACCCGTCGCGGCAGTGGCCGGGGACGACGTGGCAGAAAATTGAAGGACGATTTATTCTGGCGGCATCGGATGCTCATCCGTTAGGCAAAACCGGTGGCGAAGAGGCGCACACTATAACGGCCAGAGAAATCCCTACAAAGCCATCGTATCTACTTGACTACAATGGCGGAACAGACAGTGATGCCTATTTGGCGCAGGAAGCCGTTGCAATGGCTGCCGGGCGCGCGACCAAGGGAAATAGATATTGGTGGAGTCCTACGGTTATGCCTAACAAGGAGACTGTGACCGCCCACAACAATATGCCCCCCTACGTGACCCGCATCTACTGGGAAAGGGTCAGATAATTTGAAAAAAGAAACACACTTGGAGGTACTTTATGTCTGAAAAAGATACGATTTTGACTCCGGAAATGGATGAAGAACTTTCCAACGGAAAAGGAGACGACGAAGATGAGTGATTCACCGCTTATCAGCTATACCGCCATCAGCCCCAACTGCAACAGACCCCGCAGCAAGCCCATCAGCAAGATCACGGTGCACCACATGGCTGGCAATGCCACGCTGGAAGGATTCGGCAGCATTGTCGGCCGGCCCTCGCGCAAGATGAGCGCCAACTACGCCATCGAATCCAGCGGCCGCATCGGCCTGTTCTGCCACGAGGCAGACCGTTCGTGGTGCAGCTCGTCGCCGTGGAATGACCATCGGGCCATCACGATTGAGGTCGCCAACGACGGCGGCGCGCCGGACTGGCACATCAGCGACAAGGCATATGCGGCGCTGCTCAACCTCTGCACAGACATTTGCCGCCGAAACGGCATCAAGGAGCTGACATACACCGGCGACAAGAACGGCAGCCTGACCATGCACTGCTTCTACGACAACACCGAATGTCCCGGTCCCTATCTCAAAAGCAAGTTTCCCGACATCGCGGCGCAGGTCACAACGCGCCTGAAGGCTGACGTCACCGACGCTGCACCCGCCAAGACGCAGGAACAGACATTCATCGACGTGATGGTCGAGAAGTGCCGGGAGCGCTGCCTGAACGCCCATCTGCTGCCGTCGCTCTGCATTGCGCAGGCTTGCCTTGAAAGCGCCTACGGCACCAGCGAGCTTGCGGTACAGGCAAACAACCTGTTCGGCATCAAAGCGAGCAACTGGAACGGCAGGGTGTACAACAAGCAGACTAAAGAGTGGGACGGCAGCAAGTACATCACCATCACGGCGGGCTTCCGCGCCTACGATACGATGGTCTCCTGCGTCGAGGACTACATTAAAAAGCTCACGACGATGCCCCGGTACAGCAATCTTGTCGGCTGCACCGACATCAACAAGGCTTGCGAGTACATCCGCGCCGACGGCTGGGCGACCAGCCCGACCTACACGTCGAGCTTGCTGGCGGTCGTGAAGCAGTTCAACCTGACGCGGTACGATGCCGCCATCAAAGAGGACAAGCCCGCCGCGCCGACGCATCAGGAGGTCTGGCTGGATCACATTGTCTTGCCGAATGCTGCGGCGATGGAGTTCTACCTCATCGCCAAGAAGTACAACCTCGATAACGACAGGGCGTACCATGCCAAATACGTGGAGGAATAACACTATGAAACAGCTTTGGGATAATCTCGCATCGCTGCTGAAGGTCAAAACGATTGTGACACTCGTCGTCATGATTGTCTTTGCTGATCTTGCACTGGCGGGAAAGATCCAGACGGATAACGTTATGGCCATTGTTACGATGGTTATTGCGTTTTATTTTGGAACTCAGGCTGAAAAAAAGTCGTAATAAGCTAAGATGATCGCCTTTTCGCCCCAGAAAGGACGATTCACATGAATAGCTTTATTGGTTGGATTGGTGGAAAACGCGCTCTCCGCAACGAGATTATGAAGAGGTTTCCTTCGGACTACGAGCGCTACATAGAAGTGTTTGGCGGTGCGGGATGGGTGTTGTTCGGGAGAGATTCCAGCGCGAAGTGCATGGAGGTCTTTAACGATTTCGATGGAGATCTTATCAATGTGTACAGATGCATCAAATACCATCCCGATGCGCTGAAGCAGGAGCTGACTCTCCTTCCTGATTCTCGCGAGCTATTTTTTGATTGCCTCGCACAGGAAAAGACACGCGGGCTGACGGACATCCAGCGCGCAGCTCGGAGCTTATACCTTATTAAAATGAGCTTCGGAACTGACCGCCGGACATTCGCAACTGCACCGAAGAATATCTGCAACATTTCTGCATCATTTTCTGCTGTCCAGAAGAGGCTTGAACATGTCATTATCGAGAATCTTGACTTTGAGCACCTGATAAAAACCTATGACCGCAAGGAAGCTTTTTTCTACTGTGATCCGCCGTATTTTGAGTCAGAAAAATACTATAGAGCACACTTCGACATATCCGACCATAAGCGTCTGGCTGATGCTCTGCATCGTATTAAGGGACGCTTTCTCCTATCGTATAACGACTGTCCTCAAGTGCGAGATTTGTACGCAGACTGTATCATTGAACCCCTCACAAGGCGGAATACTTTGGCGGCAAAAAGTATCGATGGGTATAAAGAAGTCCTTATTCGCAACTATAAGCTGTAACGGATTTCGTTATAATCTACCAAACTCAGGACGTCATCCCTGCGACTATTTTAAAATAGCCGTAGGGGCGATAAGGTGATAAAGAATCATCTGTCCCGCTTATTGGGCGAAAGACGCTGGACACAAGCGCGGCTTGCACGAGAAACTGGAATACGTCCATCAACAATTTCTTCCTATTACAACGAGTTCGCAGAACGCATTAACCTAGAACATTTGGATCGCATCTGCGAAGCGCTTGATTGTAATGTCAGTGATGTGCTTGAGTATATTCCATCCCGGCAGCGCAAAACGGGTAAAGACCTTATTCTGGAACAGCACGGAAACCGAAAAAAGTAAATAAGCGGGGAAAAAAGGGCATTTTAGAAGCATTTAAACGCTTCTAAAATGCCCTTTTTTGTTGTTTAAGATGGATGGCGCTCTCGCGACAGCCCTTTTTATTTGAAAACCAAGAAAATTTTGTTTTTTTTGCAAAGCAACACCGAAGCTCTCGCCCAGATCGCAGTTCAGATCAATGGCTGGCATTGCAAAGCCCCCTTTAAAATTTCAGCGCCGTGTTTTTGATGTCGGTGATGAACATATGCCCCGGCGCATGGGTGATGCAGAACGACGGCTTCGAGTGCATAACGACGGCCTGCGGCGTGACCCCGCACGGCCAAAAGACCGGCGTCTCACCGGGGCGGATCGTCACGGCGTCGCCGTAGTCGGGGTGTGCCAAGTCGGTAATGCCGATGGCCTCCGGCGCGCCGATCTGTACCGGCGCACCGTGGACGCGGGGCATTCCCGCCGTGATGGCGACCGCCGCAGACACCTGCGCGTAGGGGATCGGCCGCATACTGACGACCATATTGCCGCTGAACACCCCGGCAGGCTGGCAGGAAAGGTTCGTGTTGTACATCGGCACGTTGACGCCCTCCTCGATCTGACGCACCGGAATGTCGGCCTCCAGCAGGGCAGCTTCAAACGAGAAGCTGCACCCGATCAAAAAGCTGACAAGGTCGTCCCGCTCGTCAAAATAATGCGATACATCGGTCGTTTCCTCGGTCAGAATGCCGTCGCGGTAGATGCGGTAGCGCGGGATGTCGCGGGCAATATCGCTGCCCGGCGCAAACTGGGAAAAGCTGCGCGCCCCGGCGTCGGCGACCTCCAACAGCGGGCAGGCCTTGGGGTTGCGCTGGCAGAACAGCAGGAAGTCCCACGCCAGCGCCTTGGGCAGCACGACGAGGTTGCCCTGCGCATAGCCGTCGCAGTAGCCGGTGGTGGGGGCGGTCAGCTCGCCCGCGCGGATCAGCGCCCGGACGTCGGCGGGCTTTGCGGTGGAATAGGTCATGGCAATGCACCTTCTTCGTTTAAAATACCAGCCGGTTCCGCACCTGCCGCAGCACGGCGGCTTGGCGGCGGGCAGCCTGCACGGCCTGCGCGGGGGTCACAAAATCAAAACACACCCGCTGGCCGGGACGCAGCTGCGCCAGCGCGGGCAGGTCGGCGGAGATGACGGTCGCGATCTTGGCGTAGCCGCCGGTGGTCTGGTGGTCGGCCAGCATGACGATGGGCTGGCCGTCGGCGGAAACCTGCACCGACCCCGCCGCAATACCGTCCGACAGGATGTCCGCGCCGTGCTTCATCTCGATGGCCGCCCCGGCCAGCTTGCAGGCCATGCGGTCGCAGTTGGGCGTCAGGGTGTAAACGCTGTGGGTAAAGCTGCGCTGCCCCGCCTCGGTGAAGGCGTCGTCCTGCGGCCCCGCCACGGCGCGCAGCAGCGGCAAAGTCTGCGCCCCCAGCACGCGCACGGGGTACGCGCCGCTGCGCACGGCCTTGTCCCGCAGCGGGCGGTCGAGCTGCGCGGCGGTGATTTTCTGCCACAGCGCCCCGGCGTCACACGCGCCGATGGGCAGCAGGTCGCCCGCCGCCAGCTTGCGCCCGTA
>OLYC01001226.1_pt1 | contig 18298 bp, 10 predicted proteins | sample 1674271 | NCBI WGS metagenome assembly OLYC01 (sample SAMEA103958154, study PRJEB25191) | human gut metagenome
TATCTCACCCCTAACGGGGTAACCCATTAAAATAATACACGAATTGAGGCGTTTTCTGCGTTTGTTCTTGTTGAATATCAACTATTTACAATATCAAAATACCCTCAAAACCGTGCGGAAAAATATTATAGATTTTGAACACCCTACCTAACGGGGTAACCCATTTAACCATGCTACTTATCAACATCAAAATCCTACAAAATCGTGCAAAAAAAATCATGGATTTTGAACACCCTACCTAACGGGGTAACCCATTAAAACAATACACGAATTGAGGCATTTTCTGCATTTATTCTTGTTGAATATCAACTATTTACAACATCAAAACACCCTCAAAACCGTGCGGAAAAATATTATATGAACACCCTACCCCAAGGGGAAACTTGCGTCATAAAAATAAAACTTGGGGCGAACAAAACGACACGCATGCCCTGCAAAAACGGCATACACACAAAAAGAGTGTACGACGAATCGCACACTCTTCTCCTACAACTAAAATCACAGCACAACGCTTTGTGCCTCGAATTTACATGTCTTTTATCGCACAATTACCTTAAACGTACGTCCCTCGGGCACCTTCTCCGACGAGAGCGTGATAAGGTAAACACCTTGTGGCATATCGAAGGTATAAACCGACTGATGGGGTGTATAACTGCGTAAAAAACGTCCCATAAAGTCGAATACCTCAACCGAGGTGATATTGTCTGCCTCTGTGGTAGCTGCTACCACCTTTCCAGCATGCACCGAATAACAACGTAAGTCGGTTTGTACCGAAGTAGCTTCGGGCATGTTTGAGGTAAGGAAATAACGTCCCACACTGTTCGGACTTAACATCACACGCACTGAGTCGGTGAGCAAGGTGTGTTGGTTCGTTTTTGCATCGAAGAGGTAGAGCGGTTCTGGGAGTAAAGCTGTGCCACTCACACTAAACTGCACCTCATCATCGGTTGTAGCCTCAACCCCCAAGGGTACATTACGCAAACTCGTAAGGTGGTTGATGGCTGCAGCACAATTACCCGAAACCGTGTAAACCTGTGGAGCAGAAGTAAGGTCTTTGTCAAAGATAACCTCTACATCCTCGCGGTCATCAAAATCGTTATCGGCTTCTTCGTTGGTCAACACACGTGCCATAGACTGTCCTTTCGCATTGCTTGCGTGGAGCGTAATGGCTGTGTTGCGTCGGTTCACATTGTTTTTACCTGTGTTAAATAGTATCGCACATTGCGAGGGATTGAACACGATATTGGTGAGCAAGGCTCCTGTAGTGGCTTTCACAAAGAATGCCTGCATAGGAGCAACACGTCCTAAACCAAACGATTCGTCCTTACCAAAAGCGCGGAGTGTGCCATTGTCAACAATCCAATACTTCTCAAAGAGTTGAGGATTGTCTTGCAAGAACAACTTCATGTCGATAGATGCCATATAGGGATTTCCCACCAAGAAGTAACCATTTCGCTGTTGTGTTTCTTCGGGTGTAACCTCTATCACGCCATTCAGTTTCATCGGATTGTCGGTCTTACTATTATTCGTAAGCAACAAACCATTGAGCGAACGGTCTAATCCCGTGCTTTGTGGATTCTTTTTATTGCCTGTATGGTCATAATAGTCAAAACTTTTATCCGCCTTAGGCAGTCTGAAGAGTGCCACCGAAGCATCTGCTGTAGCCTCTTTGGGTTCTGGATAGAGCGAATATCCCATTCCTCGTGCATAGGCTTGCTTCATGTCATTGAAGGGGTGGCTCCACTCTGAGGTGACATATTCCACATCTTCGTTGGCAGCATCATAGTTCACTTGGGCACTATAGTCATAGCCATCGGCTGCTACCACTTGTGGGTCGGTCTTGTACCAAGTGCGTTGATACACATAATACTTCGCACGGTTATAGTCTTTACTACCATCGCCAAAGGTAATGGGTTGGAAAGCCTCCGTTTCTTGTTTACCCGTAGCATAGGGCAAATAGAAGTCTCCTGCATACACATTGTGAAGGGGCACAGAGAACATGCTCCATCGGTTCACAGGCAATGCCAAGTCTACCCATGCTTGTTGATAACTTAGGTAGTGTTGGTTACGCAACTGTGCCTTTGCTTCAAGATTTACAGGGTTTGCCGAAGCAAAATATACCTCCTGACACATATTGGCATAAAAGTTTTCACAGTCAAAATACTTTATGCCGCCCTCTATCGTCGGGGTGGTTTTTAGCATCAAGTTGTAGTTGATATATTGGGTCGGCTCGCTGAGCATGGGGTTGAGCAATGACTCTGCCGAAAGAATGCCTTGGCTCTGGTCTGTAGCATAACTACCCAACTGTGGTGTGGTGGTGTTGGGACGAATGATGACCTTCGTAAAGCGCATCGGCACATATATTTGAGGCGTAAGACTTGGGTCATTGCCTGCGGCAGAACGTAGCGAGGGGTATTCTGCATCCCCATAGTCTTTATAGTCATCCACACTTTTTCCTACACCTTCTTTGCGCAAGTCTGCCTTGGTTGAACGTGCCCAGTTGGCATCGTTATTCCAGTTGGTATTCGTAGAGTTACCTCCTGTCCAAGTCACATACTCTGGCACAATATTGAGGGTAAAATTGGTGGTACCAAAACATACGGCATGTCCTGCTACACCAGGATCGCGTGTAAAATCACGATATACCAAAGCAAAGGTATATGAGTAGCCCTCGTGAAAGGTTATTTTACCATTTACCGTTGTTTGTGTGCCATCTGCTGCAGTAAAGGTTTCTTGGTTCTTACTGAAGTCTATGATGAGCGCACGGTCTGTAGGCAATAACAAATAGCCTTCGTTTGCTACTTCGCCTACCTTTGCGCCCCATGCTGCACCATCTACTGTGGCTACTTGCAACAGACTTTTATCAATGGTAGGGTCATTGGTTGCTACCAAGCGTACACAACCCATTACTGGATTTTTGTTTGCATCGCGTTGTTCAAATATCAGGCGATTACGCGATGTGCCTCCAAAGTTGTGTGTATTATTTTTGAAATCTGCATCACGATAAGCATTTATGGGTATGCGCAAGCGTGTGTCTGTTTGAAGGGCATTGGCTTGTGCCAGTCCTAAACGAAACTCTTTGGCGGAATTGTTCCACGCGTCAGGATAACTTACCTTTGAATTGCCTAATCGCAAGAAGGGCGATTCATAAGTAAAGGTGGCTTTTTGCGTCAACAACGAACTACAGATGGTGTACTTTTGGTTCGTTTTGGGGTCCACATATTTGCCTGGCACCGCAATAAAGTAGAAGTTGGCATTTACGTCGGTCTTCGCCTTCATTGTGAGTGTGGCAGCATAGCTGTCTGATTTGGTAAGCTTTACGATTAAAGCGTCGGATACTGCAGGGTCTGGAATCTCATCCCTGCTTTGACTTGTGTATTTTTTGAGCACCTTATATTCCTCATCAGTGAATGTACCCTTTTGTGGAGTCTGCGTAGGTGTATCTAAACCCGTAGCATCGGGATATTCTGCACGAAAATGCTCAATGGCTTGAAGCAATTTATCGGTTTTACAAGCATTCTCAAATGCCTTCTCCGATCCTATCACAAAGTCGAAATTCCAAGGAATGTCTTTGTATATACCATATTGGGGGTCGGGCACATGCAGCTTCACGTTCAGATTTACATCGATTTGATCTTTTCCACACTCCGTAGAATAGGTCATACTGGTAGAACCTGTGTTCGACGTAATCTTGATGTTTGAGAAGGAGATGTTAATAGGCTTTGAATAGATAGAGCAAGGGTCGCTTGGTGTACCCCAAGTGCCTGGGCCATATTTAGGCGAACCATCTCCGTAATAACCTATCACGGTGGGCAGCGCCACACTGACATAATACTTCTGCGTAGGATCAAGTGGGAAGAACACATCTGCCAAAATCAAGTCGAGGTAACCAAAGGGGTCAGTCTCGGTGATTGTGGTGTTTTTACTGTCTTCAGCATTGATCCACACCATGCCGTATGTGCCTTTATCGTCACTACCTGAATCGTGATTGGGATATTTTGTGGGGTTGTCTTTCTTTGAAGGATAGGTAGTGTTATAAACCTCACCATTTTCCTTACAAATGCGATAGTAAAGAGGTTTGGTGCGCTCGGTTACATTGAGAACCGACTTCATCATGTTATAGTCTACACGTAACTTCAAATAGGCACCATTGTCTTTTTTTGAACAATACTCTTCAGCCTCCGAGGTTTGAATCACTTCTATTTGGTCGTTTGCCACATAAAAGCGTATATCGTCTATGGCATAGTCGGCACCAGCCGTTGAACGACAAGCATTCTCAATGGTCACGTTATAGCGCGTAAACTCGTTTACACTCAAGCCTTGGTGTACAAAAGCCTTGGCAAAAACCTGATACCACACACCTAACTCGCTTGCTCCATAGCTTTTAAATTCACCCGTAGCAAACGTCTGTACGAGTTCTTTCTTTACCACATTGCCTTCGTTATCGGTTTTATAACCATAGAGTTTAAAGAGCAACTGTGGAAATTCCGAAGTCGAATTTGAAAGGTTTGCCACATCTGCCGTAAACATCAAGGTTGCTCCCGCACAAAGGCGTGCTTCAAAGTCGAGCGTTGCAATAGGGCGTGGTTCGTCGGAAGCATCTACATACAGAAAATAGCCACTACGTCTACCTCCCGATCTTTTATAAGTACGATCATAAAGAGGCACTGATGTACTATTCGCATGCCACCAAGTATAGCCTGATGTAGAAACATTCGCAAGGTTAGCAGTTTTCACCAAGATGTAGTCACCATGAAGGGGCGAATATTGGGAACCATTAATGCTACATCCGCTCTTTACCAACTGCGGGTAAACCGCTCCATAATAGGTCTTATCCCAATCAAGCGCCCCATTATAGTGGTTGCTATAAGAATTACCATGATCATAGTTTATGGTAGGGATGTTATAATTCATGCCAGGAAGGTCATCGAATGAAATCCAACCAATGCGTGTATAACTTTCCTCTAACTTGTCTGTTTGTCGGTGTTCACTAAGTGCGGTTTCGGGTTCAGGCTCTGAATCCCACACATAATAACAATCGAAACGTGCTATGGGACTACTACTATTGGGCACACCGTCTGTAGAGTTCTCCGTACTTGTGTAGTTATTGACATAAGCCATCACGGTGTAGCGACGTCCTGTCTCCAACTCAGGCATTTTGCGAGTCTTCGTATTGTCTGAAACACTGTAATATGTGCCTATAAAGTTATTTGGCACAATGTCGTACATTTCATAATCCGTGTCACTACTTGGTGTGCGGAACATGGAATCACTGCCCAAGTTCTTGTAATAGAGTTGCCCATCTATGCTGACTAATACTACCCACGAAATGCTCTTGCACTGTGTAACAGTCGACGAGAATTGTTCAGGCGAGGGCTGATTCAGAATATTACTTGAGGCAAAAGGATAGAACCAATAATTGCCAATGCCACGCATATTGAGTCGCAAAGTGTTTTTGGTTGCAGCAGTGGTAGCATCTTTCTTTAAGGGGAAAACCCTTGAACCATGGTTCTCGTATACCCCCACATTCATAATTGCCTCTTTAATTTTGTCGGCTATTTCCTTGGCAGGACGAATGTGGAAGATGTAACGCATCGACAAGGTCGGCTCACGCCAATACTTATTATTCACATTCCCAAAGTCAGTATAACGACTTGCATCAGCAGCAATATCATCGCCCATCCAATCGTCAACATTATTGGGCAAGGTGTAGACTACCGAAGCATTTCTCTTATATGTGGGGTTCGAATAAGAAGTTGCGGTATAGGTTAATCCAATTGATGTGCCATTTTCATCATCATATTCATTGGCTAAGCTACTACCAGATGGCCCTGACACATTTGCATTGTTACGATACGTATTGTTATCATACCAACGCCAATAGGCAGCATATTCAATATTAGATCCGCCGCCATCACCATCCGAGATAGGCGCTTTAAGAGTAATTTTATTATTAGCTTGACGCTTTACATAATAGGTATATTCCCACGTATGAGCCTTTTGACGCTTTAAGCCTGCGACATTGGTTTCGAAATCACCTATTGGCTGCGATATACCCTCGTAAGGCAAGTAACAGCTTTCTAGCGATGCCGAACTAGAAAACTGAAAAAGACAAAAACCATCCCAATAGTTCGGGTCGGAGGTAATGGCAGGAACAAGATCTATATTGCCATTTATACCTAATCTTTTAGCAATTTCTCTCTCGGTTTCCATATTATTAGAATTCAAATTTACGTAGTACATTCCTACGTAAATATCTTTCCATTTATAGCCTTCAGGTTTTGTTAAAGTTACATTTGCAGGAGTACGCGTACCTGTATATCTTGGAAATTCTATCAAGCCCTTATCCGTTTGTTGGAATAACCAATTTTTAGGATTATTTACGGGGGTTAATTGAGTTTTCGACAATTCGTATAAAGGTTGTTGGGTCCTGGCATCAAACAACACAAGGCGGCAATAGGTTCTAATATTCCCCCCCGAGCCTATAATATCTGTAACTGGTATTTCGCATGTATTCTTCCAAGAATATGCAGTTATTTTCTTATGCTGTAATTTAGAAGTGATTCTTTCGTTTACCTTAAACTCATCGGCACAGGCAGTTTGCACAATGCTCCAAAGGCACATTGCGCACACCAATGCTTTTACCACTTGGGCAAAACGCACACTGTGATATTTATGTATGTAACTACGTATCATTGCTCTTTATTTATAATTACTGGTGCTACATAAACTCGCTCTACCCCACCTTGGGGCGTACACGTCAAGGTGAGTGTATGCACAGAACTTCCGCTTTGTCCCGAAATAAAACTACCGTGTATACAGCCTTCCATCGTAGACCATGAGGGTTGTTCGGCATACATACTTGTATTGGGTTCTATGGTTGTAAATATGGGGTTCTTCTGTGTCCAATTTTGCACAACCTCGCCCGTAGAAACCTTTACCAACTGGGGCTTTAAGTGAAAAGCACCCGAGGCATGGAAGGTACACTTAAAGGTGCCGTCAGCCTCTTTTACGGCAGCAGGCAACACACCAATAGGCGGAAAATCTTGTGGAACTAATTCAAGTTTATAGTCTTGCAAAACAATCGGTATTACGCGCCAATCGTTGCGAGCTATAAAGTTCCACTCTTCGTTTTCATTGCCTACCAAGGCAAAACGCTCTTGTTTGGTTGTGCCATCGGCAAGGGTGAGATTCACCTTTAACTTAAACTGATGGAAATCGTTTTGTGGCACATCTGTTTCGTTTACATACACGCTATAAGTGTACTCTTTGTCTACATCAAACTTTTTATTGAGGGTATAGGTGTGTGTGCTTTGCGTGGCAGTGGTTTGCATATTGGGCCTTACGTTTACCGAGACGCCCGAAGGTCCCAATGGGGTTTGTGGATATGGAAAAGGCTTTATATTGCCCTTGCCCCCTTCGCCTGTAGTGGCATCGTCAGTAAGGCGGTCCACTTCTATGCTATTGATGGTAAGGGCTTGTCCTGTTTTATTGGTAAATTTAAATTGCAACTTTGCCACCATACGCAAGGCATACACGGTGTACGGCTTACGGTTATGGATACGATTGGTTAACACCACATTGTGCCAACCCGTCATGGGGATGCCCTTATCCTTTGAAGGCGGTGTGTCATTTAAAGCATCTGCCTGTACGGGAATTGCCATTTCTACCAAAGCCGTACTGTCTTCTTTGGATTTATAAGGTTGACCTGTTTTAAAATGGAAGTTTGTGCCTAAACCTCTTTTTTTAGCATAAAGAGCCTCCACCTCTTCGCGTGACACATTAACAAAGGTGAGAAAACTCTTTTCACCTGTAGTGGTCGTAAACCATTGTTGGCTCGTGTTTTCTTCTACCATGTTTAATTGTATCGAATCTTTCTTCTCGTTGGCGGGCGGTACTTTAAGGATATGCTCTATTTCGAATTTATCATTAAACATCAGGGTAAAAGCACTTTGTATTCTTTCGCCATCTGTTTCAAGATCTCTGTCATACATCCAGCCTCGCGTGTTTTGTGCACAAAGCACAGGCATAGACTCTACGCCTAAACGTATGGTAATAGGCTGAGGTTTTTCGTGGAACTGTTCGTCGCTAGACAGTTCTTCATTGCTACAACTGCTTGCACCCAAAAGCACACACCCCAACAGCACCAATAGGCTGCTAAGGTGCAATGTTTTCTGTTTGCAGACTACCTTATGTACCATCTGCCACAGAATATTTGAGTTTTGGAAGGTATATTTCAGCTTATCCATTTCGTTTTTTTGTTTTGTATAGCAAGCCCAAGGGGTGAACCTGGGTGAGTGTTTTATTCGTGATGCCCATTAAAATATCTCAATTCATGAGTAATTATAATGGGTTACCCCGTTAGGAGTTGTGGTCCGCGTGAACCAGGCATGAGGTGCCGCCGATTATGGGCGGGCTGAAAGCCCAATGAGCGCATAGCCCAGGGCAAGCGAAGCGACACCCTGGGTCATGATTGCCATAGTATTGACGCCCTGTAAGGGCAAAAGCGTAATAAATAGGACACCGTCATTGAGCAAAATCGACATAAGGATTAATGCTTCTGCCCTTACAGGGCGTCACTAACGAACGTGCTTTGACCCAGGGTGTCGCTTCGCTTGCCCTGGGCTATGTGCTTTTGGGCTTTCAGCCCGTACCTCAGCAATTCAAACAAGTTTGATTGCATTCGACTTGCACGTTCTGCCCGTGCATGATAGGTGCCTTTATAACAAACGCCCTTTCTACATCACAATGTCTGAATGTGTATAAACTGCCCAAGGCACGTTTCGTACATTGACGTTCAAATCTACTTGCTCATTTTGTTTCCCAATGCGCTTGATGTATACGCGATAGATATTATTGCGCACCACACCATAGGTCATAGGTTTTGTAAGTTCGGCTTTACCATCGGGCGCAGAATGACGCAAGAACCAGTCTAGAGCGATGTATGAGGCATCCTTTGGGTCTGTACCCTTTTTCACGTACTTGCCAAAGAAACGTAAACCTGCAGCGTAATGGGCTATAGGGGGAGCAACAGACTGTTGAGCTGCTATGCTCATTGTGTTCTCTGCCGAATAGCACACTGTGTAGTATTTTCTGCCTGTTTTACTTTGGTCTGAAACCATCTTATCAGGACTCTTTACCTTGCAACGCTCCAAAAGTATTTTGGCATTGTTTGCCAAAACGGGCTGATAGAGTTGCGGAACGTAATAATGCCCATAACTGACATGGACTTGTCCCTTTATTTTGGTCATTGGGTCGAGCACATAGTTTGTGGCATAGTGTTTTATCCAACCACCATCTACCACAGTGTTATCGGTTTCACGTCCCAAGTAATTGCAGGTATTTAAATCATCGCCCTGGGTTGTATGCTTAAATACATAACCTTGTCGGGTCATGTTAAAGGGGAATATGTAATAGAGCTTGAAGGTGGCAATCTGCTTGCCCGATTCTATCACGGCATAGTCGTAACATTGGTCCGTACTATTCCATATACACAAATCTATTCCATTCTCTTTCTTTTCTTCTTGCGCAAAGTCAATGCGTGCTGCCAAGCGTTCCACTTCTACGTACCTACTACCCTCATCAAATACAGGGGTATAAGGATTGTCTTGCGACCCATCTCCCACGTGGCCGGCACCTTTACCTATCACAATGCGATGCTCTTTTACCGACGACATGGCAAAGTTGCTATAGGTGTTGGGATCATAGTCAATGGTTTTACCATCTGCCTTCAAACCATAGTCAAAAGGCTCTGAGTTATACACATAATCGCGCACTTCAGACAAGGTGCGACCATCCAAATAGGTCAACTCTTTATTTGCCACGATCAAGAAGCGATAATCGCCTGTCTTAAAATCGTCGGGCAACTCTTGCGAACCTGTGGTATAAATAATCTTACCCGTACCACCTATAGGACCTGATACATAGCCATAAGTATTATAGCAGAACACCTTTACCTTGATTTGGTCGGTTATGGCTTTATCCAAATTTATCACCCCGTTTTCGGGAATTTTTACACCCGAAGGTGCTTGATAGAGCAACACACTCACACGTTCCACAGCAAACTCATTCGCATTACCTTTTTCTTGTCCGTCGCCTTCTTCACCTCCATTAGGCGGTGTGCTTGTACCTTCTTGGGCTGTAGTACCTGTGCTACCCTCGAGATTGGGTCTTACCACACGCGAGGCTTTGGGTGCATCAGCGTTTTGTAATGCCCCTGCTGTGATACTAATACTTAGAAACTTGCCACCTGCACTCTCCACACCATCCTGCACCACAGGGTCAATGGCATCGCTGCATGCACCCAGCATAAGCATGCTGAGTGTAGCAAGTAGCATTGATAATATGGTGAGTTTAGAAATTTGCATTGTGTGTAGTCTTGTTTTTTTAGTTGTGTATCGTTTTACAAATCCTCTACCTGGAAACGGCGACTCCACCCAAGGATGGAGATTGAGATGTTGAAATATTTGAGTTTACCACTGGCAAAGAAGAACGACAAATCGTAGTCGTAACCTCGGTCTAAGAATTGTTGTTGGGTGTAACGATATATATCTGCCGATGTACGTAAACGACTTAATATGTCAGGCAAATTCACTTCTGCCACGACCTCGCCCGTAGGACGATAGGTTATTTTGAGCACGGCATCTTGCGAACCTCTTTCGTGATAGAGCAAGCGCGAGGTCATAAAGTCGGCATGGGCTATTTTGCCTACCCCTGCTACGCCATGAGGTTGTTTTTTAGTGCCACGTTTAGGGGCGGTGGTACGATCGGTTGTTACCCACGTTTTATAGGGCGTATAAACAAGTGGGGTACTTTCGTCCACCTCATTGTTCCATAACAGCGAACCATTTTTATCGGTGATTTGCATATCATAATCTGCCACATCCATTTCGTCGGGTACTTGCAACTCGCGCAAGGTTACATTGATGTGCTTGGTGTTGCGCACCAAACTAATGGTGTCGCGTGTAGCCCCCTTATTGCCTCCTACTTCTACGAGTTGTGCTTCGGGGTGTGCCACATAATGGTCTGCCACAAGTTGGTTTCCACTCATGCCCACCCACAAAGTGTCGAGTGGTGCATTTTGGTGGTCTACGGCATAGCGTCCTTTGGCATCGGGTGTGGCAGCATGGTCTAAGTCGAAACGTATGCTGCGAATGTCATCACCCATTTGGGGAGCTGTATAGCGAAACTTTGCACCGGGTGTGAGCAATGCTTGGTCATAGTCTTTTTGAAAAGCCACTGCAACCACCTTATATTGTCCCTTGGGCAAGGTAAAGTGCATGTGGTAACCATCGCGTTTAAAGGGTGACTTTCCCTTTACGACCGACTCGGTTTGTTGTGCCACCAATTTATCGTTCGCATCATACACATACGCTCTTACACTGCCCACATGGTCACGAAACATGTCGGCACGTTGCAAGTTATAATCGTAGCGAAAATAAAGGTCGAGTCCACATTCAGGCAAATCGTCCTCAATAAGGGAGCACGAAGCCATCAATGTGCCCAAGACGATGCTTGCGGCTATGCGGTTGAGGGTTTTCCAGAATTTCATATTTCTATATTTAAACTTACAAGTAGCTGATGTAAGGGGGTATCTGTTTTAGAACTACCCTTAAAATTCAGCTCCTTGTTCGCGTAGACGCCATGAGCGTACTTGCGTCTTTACGCTAATGTGTTCTTTAAATTTATCGCCAAACTCATTGGGGGCTTCGGGGGGAATAACGGGTGAACCCATCTGTGTGACATCTGTTACTTTGATGTTGTACCAGTTATTGCGCACCACAGCAAAACGTCCCAAATAGTTGGCATCGGCATTTTCGGCGGGATAAATGTGGTCCACACTTACCGAAGGGGTTTCTCCCTCGCGCCAAGGTGTTAAATCATCGCCAAAGTGCTTAATGGGTACACCAAAATAGCTAATGCCTTTTACATAAACCCACACCTCGCCCAAGTTTAAGAAGGCATTGAGTTCTTTGGGGTTTACTTCTGCGTTTTTGCAGGTTTTTGTATAGCGGTCTACTGTAGTTGTAGTTGTACCTGTTGTACTTGTGTCAGTGTGTTTGCATACCACCGTAATAGACCTTATGCCTTTTGAATAGTCTTTAGAGTCGTTCCATTCAAACTCCACATCTTTGTTTGTGGGATAAAGGTGTGGCATATCTCCATTAGGATAGGCTTTTGTCCATGTTTCAATAGCCCATGTGGTTTCAGCAATATGTCCTTTAATGTGCTCTGTGAGGACGGCATTGGTGTAAACACGGCTTTTGTCGGCATGGATGCAATAGAGGTCTTCTGTGCCATCGCCCACTTGCACGGTTATTACCGCACGTGTCAATCGGTTATACTTCATATTGCTCACCGAGTTGGTGTTTTCAAAGCAATATTGTGGATGGGCGTCGCCCATATTGTTTGTAGGCAATACCGTTTTATTATCTATGTAATAAAAGTCTTCTTCTTTATAGTCGGCCTCTACATAGTTGGGCGAGGTGCCCCAATGTATGCGATAGAGCGGTAGTTTGGTTGAACCTTGGTTTACAGGCATAGACCCTACAAAACGATAAGGCTTTGCGACCGAGTTATCGGTGGTTTTTAAATCCATCCATTGGGTAATGTTTTCAATATTGCGCAACAAGTAGGTTCTTTTGTTGGTAATATCTAAATTCCAACCCAATACCTTCCACGTTAAGGTTTTGCCACTGTCGTCACCTTCTAACACGATGTTGTTGTTTCTTACTTTACCCATAGCCTCAGCCACTGTGACTTTTGCCATACATCGTTCTACAAAAACTTCGGCACCTACATGGGCTTCGGCTTCTTCGAGTGTAGGATAAAAAGCTTGTGTGGCATTGGGCATGATCATGCGCTTAAGCTTGATGTCTGGCTTATTGGTTCCCCCTGGACTATACGACAAGGGAGCATTGGTCATTAAAAAGCCCAATTTGTTTGTGCCATTTATGTCGATTACTCCTTCTACAGGACCTTTAGAAGCGTACTCTTCCATGTTTACCAAAGTGGTTTTGCCTCTCTGAAACACAAAATTGTTTTTTTGTCCAGACACTTTTAATACCGCCACGGAGTTATCTGCCGAGATAGTTAGATAGTTATGGTCGTTAAGAATGACCAAGGCGTATATATTGTCGTCTGCACGAGCAGGCGTGTTTGCTGCAATTTTTACGATAGCAGAAATTTGCCCTTTATTGGCAATATTCTGTACATCATGGAGTTGCGACTTTGTGAGCGCATAAGCCGAAAGGAAAGTCGCTTTTTTTTCTTCTTTACCACTAAAAAGTAGGATTTTGGCATCGTATACCGCATATTCATATTCTGCCCCATCGGGATCATCATTCGTATTTGCTCTCAATCCTACTTCAGTTGGCAAGTGGATAGCCAACTTCAAATAACCTCCGTCGGTGAGCATAGGCTTGCTTTCCACCTCTTCTGTGATGTGGTTTGTGCAAGCTGCAAACCCGAAGGTTGCCATGAGCAAAACGATTATGAATATACGTAATTTCATTGTTTGTTTTTTGTTGAATAGCATGGTGCAAAATCTATGCACCTTAGTTATTTTTAAAACGAGTGGGTAGGTCTTGCCTTAGTGGGTTGCCTACCCACTCGTTATTTATAGAGTAGCTAAAAAGCTAAAAGGGTTTAGAGATGTTCTTCCTGGTTACGCTTAGCCCAAGAGAGGACGTTGATGCGAACTGAGATGTAGTTTTCGGGTTTATCGTCGAACGAAGCATTCTTACTTGCGTTAGGCACTACAGCCGAACCAACATTGTTAATACTCTTGATATCAATATTATACCAGTTATTACGAACTACACCATAACGACCTAAATACTTATTTGATACGGGGTCTTCATAAGGATTATCAAAACTTGCTGTAGTCTTATTCCAAGGAGTAAGATCGTCACCAAAGTGCTTGATAAGAACAGGATAGTAAGCATAACCTTCTTTATACATCATGATTTCACGCAAATGAAGTGCATCTACCAATGTCTTATCTGTAAAAGTATTGTTGTCGATAGGAATCCATGTTCCATCTGCTTTTTTAACAGAGAAGCTCAAAACATAGATTTTACCATCTCCATCACATTCATTTTCATGTGTCGTAGATGTACCTCCAACTGTTTCTACCCAGCCCAACTTAAGATCTGTTATATCCGCATCTTCGATTTTTGTAACAGTTTGGGTAGGAGTACTCATCTTTCCCATAACAGCAGTGCTACTCTTAATTGCATCGAGCACACGTTTCTCCATGTTCGTTTTATCATAGAGCATTGAGTTGTCACCATTGAAAGTGTAGAACGTACCTGCTGTTCCAATTTTAACCTTTACAATAGCACGAGTAGTTTGCTGAACTCTTTGGTTGGCCACATCAAAGGTGTTCTCCATGCAATACAATGGAGTACTTTCATCAAGCTTCTGATTAACCAAATTGCCATCACCATTACCTAAGTAATTAAAGGCACCAGAAGAGAATGTGTAAGAAGCACCACCATAGTTGGGGTCTTCAGCCCAATAAGTACGGAACAAATCTGTAGTAGTACGCAGAGGAGACGTTCCAACAAAACGAGGAGTTGCAGTTGTAGATTCACTCTCGGTAATGTCTTTCCAAGCACTATTAAAGTTACGGCCTAAGTAGCTACTTTTATTCGTTACATCGAGTGTCCAACCTGCAATAGTGTAGTTCACCTCAGGCGAAACTACAGGAGTTGCACCTGTAATAGTTTTTACGCCATCACCTTGGAGTTTTTTGGTAGCTCCAGTCTTATCAGCGACAGTCACCTTTGCCAAAGCACGTTCAACAAAGATTTCGGTAGCAGGCTCAGCCTCTGCTTGAGCCTTACTTCTATATACCTTGCCAGAGATGTTGACAAGCGAGGTAATTGTAGAAGTAGAAGACGTTTTGTTCAACAATGGCGCATTATCCATCAAGAAACCATCATTTTTGAACTTGTCAGCACCACCTGCCACTACAGTATTTCTAAAATCCGAAAACTTCATGCCTACAAGAGTTGTTGCTGTAGCACTTGAAGGCACATTGATTTTTGAATTAGCTACATCCAACAAACCATTGTCATTAAGCACTACATAAGCATAAAGCTGAGTGTTGGGAACAGAATTTTCTACCTTCTTCACAATTTTTGTGGTCGAAGTAATCTGAGTATCACCATCCTTTGTCATGCTCACAGGAAGGTCGTAAGCGCTGTGGAAAACGGCATTGTTTTCGTCAGCATTGCCCTCAAACAAAATTAGAGTTGCGTTTTTCACCTCGTACTCTTTAGCCAAGCCATCGCTATTGACAAAGTCATCATTGGCAGCTCTACTACTCGGTGCAGAAGGCATATTAATAGCCATCTTTACATAACCACCATCAGCAAAATGTGCTTTACCACCATCTGCATTTACTACGGGGTCATCGCTTGAACATGCATTGAGGCCCATGGCTATCGCCATCAAAGCCATCGGAAAGAAATTCTTCTTCATGTTGCTGTGATTTTTAAGTTGATATTGTTGTTAATTAATTTTGTTTTTAAATTGAAAATCCCTAAGGATTATTCTGCCTGAGGCAAAAGGTTGAGGGCTTCGGTGGACTCTTGAATGCCCTGACTGGCTGCCTCGGTAAACAATCGACGGGCTGTGGCATAATCACCTTGTTTGGCTGCCAATACACCACGTGCATGAATGGCTGCAGGTTGATTGCCTACCTTCACAAGCCACATTTGGGCTTCTGCCAATTTATTGGAAGCTATGGCTACATTGGCTGCATTCAAACTGGCTGCTGCAGACTCTGGATAAAGACGTGCCGCAGTTTGCATCACCTCGTAACGCTCTGCCGACTGAGCATCGTACGACAATGCCAATCTATAGAGTTCGTTGAGCGAAAGACGCTGAGGACGTTTACGATATACCTTCTTCACCTCGTCTAACGTGGTCTGACGCACGGTATAACTGATGGTATAGTCAGTGTGTCGCAAGGCTGGGAACCAATGTTGCAACATATATTTGTACACATCGGGGAAGGATTCGCGAATGCGTGCCTCTCGTTTGTCAAGGTCAGCCTCCTCCTTTATAATCTGCAATATCTCTTGTCGGTGGTCAATGCCTGCCGAGTCTGCTACATAGCGCTGCAAGCCTTCCCAATCTTCGGGAGTGGACTGTATGCTAATGTGCTTTTCGGGCAAATCTACTAAGAGCGACACATACTTACACAAGGTGGCTGCACGTTCGTTTGCCAGTTGGGTGTTATGTGCCAACGAACCTTCGGGCGAGGCATAACCATGAATATGGATGTGCGTGATTTGTGCGTTTGGCACGTCTTTTACCGCCCCAATGGTTTGCGCAATCTTGGCAATTTCGCGTGCATTTTTGCGATATTCTAACTGAATGTCTGTGCTATTTACGGGGAAGTCTAAGAAGGCACGCCCTTCGGGTTTTAGCGTTTTATCGAGGGTTTCAGGCTCCATATAGCACAAGGGATATACCATGCTCATGGCATTCATGCTGTGCTTGATGTGCTCTAACGTAGCGATGGTTTGAGGTGTGGGGGCTGTATGTGCCAAATTTCCCCAACCACATCCACAACTGTCGATTACCAACACAATTTGTGCGCCTACCATCCAAGGTTTACAGGTCACTGCACCGCGATAATCTACAGGGGCTTTATGTGCCTTTTCTATCGTCATTGCCATTTCGTCTGCAGGACGCTTGAGTCGACGATAAAGGGTGTGGCGCTCTTTGCCATTTACCACAATCGAGGGAAAGGCTTGCGCACTGTCACCTCGGGTCACTACGGGGGTAAACACCACGCTATGGCATTTGCTCAGTGTGAGATTGCTAAAATCCACACGCATATTCAGCACCAAATCGCTATCTACCAACTTTACCTTTTGCTGGGTAATAAAGTCCTGATAGCTCTGTGCTTTTGCCACAAACGGCATGAGCGCTAAGAATATGCTAACTATATATCGTGTCATAAAGAATAAGAGTTTTTTGAAAGGGATTTTCTATGAGTTATATACCCCAAATTATTTAGAACAAATAGCTAAGCGAAATGCCTGCTTGTGTCAGTCCCCAATAGTTCTTTTTTTCGTGTGTAATTTCCGTGCCACATTCTGTGCAAGGGTAGGTTTTATGGTCTAAACGCATCCAACCTCCACCAATGGTGCCTTCGAGGTTCCAATGTGGAGCAAATGCCCAGTTATAGCCATAACTAATGCCTAATCCTGCACCACGACCTTGTATGCGTTTATTGTCGGCATTGAATATTTTTTTGCCTCCTAAGGCATGAATGTCTGAGGAATTGTAGCAAACAAAAGGTACGTGCAAACCCACAAAGTGCCTATAAAACGATTCACAGAACCAATATCTCACCTCGGGCAATACGCGCAAATGACGGAAAGAACGTCCATACGAACCATCTTTGTTTTGATGCTTAAAAGGATTGAGTCCTACCTCGCAAGCCACTGAAAAATGAGGTGTCAAACGAACTTCGGCACCAATATTGGGTGTCATGGGCAATGCCACACCCCAATAGAGCAGGTTGGTTTTTACAGCCACGAGCAATGTGCGGTCGTTCTGCAAACGATTGGCTTCGGTAGCTCGTTGCCAAGGTGCAAAGGTCGCATCTGCCATAGTAGAATCGGTGGTTACCAAGGTTGAATCGATGGCTGTTATATGCAGCGTATCGGTATCTTCTTGTTGTGCCCACGCGGGCAAACAAAGGCAACACGCCATCCAAACCACAACAGTCAGCCCCCACTGACGTAGGTGTTGACTGCACAATATGCAGAGTGATTGTTGTAAGTTTTGCATCGTCGTCATAAGCGTATATGTAAAAACATGGCGTAACAGTGTGACTCCCAAGAAGGGGTAGTGTTTTATAAAGCACCCTATCCTCAGTTTGCACATAGGTATATAGCAGATTACCTCCCCAACAACATGGTGTTAGGAATGCAGACTAAGGATTCGAAGTGAGTGATACTGTGTTCTGTTCGCTCTGTTTTGTTGTTATATTAAGTTTGTGAATAGCTTGTGCCAACCAAGGTCAGTCGTTGATAAGTGTTAAGTTTTTTTTAGGCGACCACTGGTTTGGGCATGCTTAAAATGAATGCCAGGTCATGTCATTTAGTTCTTTCAGTTTTGGTTTAGTTGTTACATGACATTTTGCGACCTTGACAATCATGTTTTCCCTCATTTTGCAAGGGCAAGATATCATCATCTTATAAGATGTGGTAAATATCTCGTTTTATCAATGCAAATATACGGCATTTATTTTAAAACAGCAAAATTAAAA
>OLYC01001233.1_pt1 | contig 18207 bp, 23 predicted proteins | sample 1674271 | NCBI WGS metagenome assembly OLYC01 (sample SAMEA103958154, study PRJEB25191) | human gut metagenome
AAGGCTTGTTGCCCGGTGCTGCTGCAGGAGATGGCAGAAAACAGCAATATCGGCACAGGACAATTAATACAATAGCTGTTTAACTTGTTTCCACACGCGGCAGGTGTCGCGTACCGTATGTAAATAATATTATTTATGTGGGAGGAATTAGTGATGAACAAAATTTTTAAAGTAGTTTGGAGCGAAGCACGCAACGCTTATGTTGTTGTTTCCGAAATCGCAAAAAATCATGGCAGTAAAAGCTGCTCTACCAAAAAGCTGTTGACAATGCTGATTGCAACAGGTGTTATGACCTGTGCAAGCATGGCTCCGGCGATGGCTGATAATCCGGCAGCAGAAGCACTCAAACACAGTACTGTTACCGCAGGTTACAACATTACTGTAACCCCAAAAGATAATTCTGACGGTGGCAAGGAATATAATGTTGATCTGAAAAACGATATTTATCTTGCAGGAGATGATCCTGACGCAATGGTAAGCATCAGCGGCAGCAAAGGCACTATCTGGACAAGCAGCAGTGTAACAGCAGGCAGCGTAGCAGTAGGTACTGCAAAAGCAGATGGTACTACGCCGTTCTTCGTAAACAGCAACGGCGCATTTTATGCAGCAGACGGCAAATTCTCTGTAGATAAAGATGGTAATGTAAATGCAAACTCCGTTCAAACCAATGCACTGAATTCCAAATACAATCTGTCCGTAGGCACTGCAAATGTAAATGGGACCATGCCGTTCTTCGTAAACAGCAACGGCGCATTCTATGCTGCCAACGGCAAATTGGTTGTAGATAAAGACGGCAAAGTAACCGCAACCGAAGGCGAAATCGGCGGAGTCAAGATCAATAAGGGAATCTTTTACAAGAACACATCCCTGAGAGATGGTTCCCTGTATTTAGGAGATGATCAGGGTAACTACAGCCAGATTAGTCCTGAATATGCGAAACTTGGGAAAGTAACGATTAGTAAAGAAGGCAAGATTACCGGCGTAGCAGCAGGTGCAATCACCGCTGATTCTACTGACGCAGTAAACGGCAGCCAGCTCCATGCAGTAGCAACCGAAGCGGCCAAGCATAGCAAGGTTGTCAATGGCAGCAACATCAATGTAGAAGAAGCAGAACTCAACGGGCAGAAGATTTATAAGGTTGGACTGAATGATGATGTTCTCCTGGGGAAACCTACTGGCAACAACGTCAGCATTAGCGGAACAAATGGGACGATTGAGACAACTGGTCATATCGCGACCAAGGACCGCATTATTGCAGATAAGGGAGCTCAGCTTGCTGGTATCAACGTCAGTGGTAATATCATTTCCAATGGTGCGGCTAGAATCGCGCTGTATGGCGATTCCGGAGTAGCAGGAATGGTGAATGGTAAAGGCGCTTCCCTTTATATGCAGGATGGCAACACCATCATCAATCGAAAAGTTGCTATTGATCAGAATGGCAAGATTTCCGGCGTAGCAGCAGGCGCAGTCACTGCTGACTCTACTGATGCGGTAAATGGCAGCCAGTTGAAGCAGACCAATGACAATGTGGCTCAGAACAAGGCAGATATTGCCCAGAACAAGGCAGATATTGCTCAGAACAAGGCAGATATCGCTCAGAACAAGGCAGATATTGCCCAGAACAAGGCGGATATCGCTCAGAACAAGGCAGATATTGCTCAGAACAAGGCAGATATCGCTCAGAACAAGACAGACATTGCCCAGAACAAGGCAGACATTGGCAAGTTGGATAACCGAGTCACGAATGTAGAGAATCTTGCTAAGCAGCATACCACCGTTGAAGCAGGCAATAACATCACTGTGACGGAAAGCACCAATACAGATGGTGGCAAAAAATATACCGTAGGTATGGCAAAAGATATTACAGTGGATAGTGTAAAAGTCGGCGACAAGACCTATGTGAGCAAGGACGGCTTGAATGCCAATAATCAGACCATCACGAATGTAAAAGACGGAAAGATTGAGGAAGGCTCCAAGGATGCCGTGAATGGCGGACAGCTGTATGCGACAAATCAGCTGGTAAAGGAGAATGCTAGCAATATTTCGCTTCTTGGTAATTCGATCAATAAGCTGGACAATCGTGTGGACAAGGTCGGTGCAGGGGCAGCTGCTCTCGCCGCACTCCATCCGCTCGATTTCGACCCGGAGGATAAGTGGGACTTTGCAGCAGGCTATGGCAACTACAGTGGTGCAAGTGCCGTGGCGCTCGGTGCATACTATCGCCCGAATGAAGACACGATGTTCTCTGTCGGTGGTAGCTTCGGCAATGGAGAAAATATGGTGAATGCAGGCGTAAGCCTGAAACTCGGTCAGAGCAACCATGCACCGACTTCCAAAGAAGCTGCTATGGAGAAAAAGATCAGTTCTCTTAGTCAGGAAGTAGAAGAGCTGAAGGCTGCAATCGCTGATCTCCGCGCAGCGCAGACGAAAGCAAAAGACGCAACAGAAAAAGACGCACAGAAGAAATAAGCTGGGGTTGACGACCGCATTTATTCTGGCGTAAATATGAAAGTTGGCAGAAAAGACGTAAAGACTTTTTCTGCCAACTTTTTTTTATGATTATGTAAGGAAATGCTGATTCCATGGTAGAGGCGGGTTTTAGAAGGAGCTTTATACATGGCTTCGTCATCACCTTCCTGAAATGGTTCGCTATTCGTGTCAGATGATTCCCTGCCTTGTATAAAGATTCAAGAGTAAAATCTGGCAATGATTTAATCAGCGTCTTCTTAGCATGGCTGAATTTGAAATTTTCAGAAATTTTCAAATTATATACGAAAGTATGGTACAATAATAGAGTATGTAAAAAAGGGGGATGAGAAAGCGGTATTCACATATTGCTCATCGGGGAAGGCTCTCATTCGATTCCCAGTCTCTCTCGTCCCCAGTCCACTAGTCACTAAGTCACTACAACCCCCAAGGAGGTCTATAATGGCAAAAGATTATTCATTCGACGTGGTATGCCGCACGGATCTGCAGGAAGCGGCAAATGCTGTGAATCAGGCGTCTAAGGAGATCGGTACTCGCTATGATTTCAAGGGCAGCAAGAGCTCGGTCACTCTCGATGAGGATAAGATCACGCTGATCGGCGATGATGATTTCAAGCTGAAGCTGGTGAAGGATATCATTCATGGGAAGCTCGTGAAGCGCGGGATCTCCCTCAAGAATCTGAAGGAAGAGAAGAAGGAAGCGGCAGCCGGCGGGACGGTCCGTCAGGTGCTCTCGCTGCAGAACGGGATCTCTTCGGATATGGCGAAGGATATCGTGAAGCGTGTGAAGGCTTCGAAGATAAAGGTCGCTGCTAAGATCAATGGGGATGAGGTGCGTGTATCGAGCAAGGATAAGGATTGCCTGCAGGAGTGCATCCAGTTCCTGAAGCAGCAGGACATTCCGGCGGATCTGCAGTTTGTGAATTACAGATAAAAAGGCTCTGCGGGGGCAGGGGCTTTCACAGGTGTGACGAAGCTCAGCTTTGAATGGTGCGGTGCAGCATTTTCGTTACATCGAGAACCGAATGAACCCGTTGAACCTTTATGTATGGGAGGAGTTATGAACGCAGAGGAAATGATGGCGAAGACGCTCCGGGAAGGGCATACCACCGGCGCTACGGCGACGGGGGCGATGAAGGCAGCGATCCTGGCTATGCGAGGAGAATTTCCAAAGCAGGTGACGGTTCTTTCGCCGCAGCGCACGGAGCTTACGATCCCGGTGGAGTCGGCCGAGGCGCATGGGCGGACGGGCATCGCGACTTGCCTTAAGGATGCGGGCGATGATCTGGACTGTACACATGGGACGCCGATCGTCGTGACGGTGGAGCTGGTGGATACGCCAGGTCTTACGCTCCGTGCGGGGAAGGGCGTAGGTACGGTGACGAAACCTGGGCTGCAGGTGAAGGTGGGACGACCCGCCATCAACCCGGGCCCGCAGATCATGCTGCGTTATGTGTATGAGGAGCTCATCGGTAAGGATCATGGCTGTATCGTGACGGTTTCTATCCCGAAGGGGGAGGAGCTGGCAAAGCAGACGCTGAATCCTTCGCTCGGTATCGTCGGCGGGATCTCGGTCCTGGGAACGACGGGGATCGTGAAGCCGATGAGTGAGGAGGCGTACAAGAAATCGCTGGCGCCGCAGGTGCCGGTGGTCTATGCGAGCGGAATCCGCACGGCGGTCCTTTGTCCCGGCCGTATCGGTGAGACGGCGGCGAAGATCATGGGCATTCCATCGGATGCGATCATCGAGACGAGCAATTACATCGGCTTCATGATGGAGCAGTGCATCGCAGGCGGTTTCCAAAAGATGCTGCTCATCGGCCATATGGGAAAGCTGGTCAAGGTGGCGTCAGGCAGCTTCCATACGTACAACCGCAATAGTGACGGGCGTATGGAGACGATGGCGGCGTATGCGGCCATGAACGGGGCATCGACGGATACGGTGCGGGAGATCATGTGCTGCACGACGACAGATGGCGCGGCGGCAGTCGTACATCGCGAAGGGCTGGATATGATTTACCAGCAGATGGCGGAGCGGGCGCAGGTGCGATCGGAACGCTATATCTTCGGTAAGGCCAGGGTCGGCGTGATTTTCGCGGCGATGGATGGTACGGTGCAGGCAGTCAGCAGCCATGCGAAGGAGATTCTGGAGGAGGAACAATGGAGCATACATTGATCGTAGCGGGGATCGGGCCGGGAGATCCGGACTATATCCTGCCGAAGGCGCAGAAAGCCATCGAGGGGGCGCGCTACCTCGTGGGCGGTCGCCGAGCGCTTTCTGACTATGCGAAGCCTTCTCAGGAAACATATCCGGTGACAGGCAAGCTCTCTTTGCTCGCGGACTGGCTGGAAGAGGCGCTTAAGAAGGACGATGTGGTCGTCATGGTGAGCGGGGATCCGGGTTATTACAGTCTGCTCCCGTGGCTCAAGAAGCGGTTTCCGGAGCATCCGATCGAGGTGATCCCGGGGATTTCTTCGGTGCAGGCCTGCTTCGCTCTTGTCAAAGAACCATGGCAGGGGGCGCTGTGGCTCTCTTTCCATGGCCGCGTGCCGGAAGAGAAGGATACGTCATATATGCCCGGACGAAAGCTCGCCTTTCTGACGGATCATGAGCACAATCCGGCCTATATCGCGAGATACCTGATGGAAAAGGGCTGGCCGAAGGAGACGCGCGCTGCCGCGGCCGAGCATATTTCATATGAGAATCAGCATCTTTCGGATTCGACTCTTGAGAATTTGTCGCATCTGGAAGGCTATGGTGAATCAGTCATGGTGGTGATGGGATAAATGCAGTTTGGCATCAAAGATGAGGAGTTTATTCGGGGAAAGGTACCGATGACGAAGGCTGAGATCCGTGCGATGGTCATGGTGAAGGCCGCCATTCAGCCTGGCGATATAGTGGCTGACATCGGTGCAGGGACAGGCTCTCTATCCATCGAGGCAGCGCTCTGCTGCCCCAAGGGGGCTGTGTATTCGATAGAAAGAAATCCGGAGGGGATCGAGCTGATCCGGAAAAATGCGGAAAAGTTCGACTGCCGGAATATCCATACCATAGCCGGCACAGCGCCGGAGGCGATGGAAGGGCTGCCGAAGATGGATGTGATCATCATCGGCGGGTCTTCCGGAAATATGCATGAGATTCTGGATCGATGTGAAGCGCTGCTCGCTCCGGGCGGACGCATCATCCTTACCGCTGTCACCGTGGAAACGACGGGGGAAGTGGTGAAGGAATTCGCGGATCGTCCTTTCGAGCTGGAAGGCTTCGAAATGCAGATCAATCGACTGAGAAAACTGGGACGGTATCATCTCTATGATCCGATGAGCCCCATTTTCATATTTACAGCAATCAAACATTGAGGAGGAAGTTATTATGGGAAAATTGTATTTCATCGGCGCAGGCCCTGGAGATCCTGAGCTCATCACGGTGAAGGGACAGCGTCTCATCGCAGAGGCGGATGTCATCATCTACGCCGGCTCTCTTGTGAATCCGGAAATCCTGAAGTACGGCAGAAAAGATGCAGAGATCTACAACAGTGCGACCATGAATCTGGATGAAGTGCTGAAGGTGGAGATCGAGGCGCTCAAAGCAGGCAAAATGGTGGCTCGTGTGCACACCGGCGATCCGGCCATTTACGGTGCGATCCAGGAACAGATGGACGGTCTGCGCGCAGCAGGGATCAAAGAAGATCAGTTTTGTGTCGTCCCTGGCGTCAGCTCCTTCCTTGCGACAGCAGCTGCGCTGAAACAGGAATATACCCTGCCAAGCATTTCTCAGACCGTCATCATCACCCGTATGGAAGGCCGCACACCGGTTCCGCCGAAGGAAAAGCTGGCGCTTCTTGCCGCACATCAGGCAACCATGTGCATTTTCCTCTCTGTCCAGGCGATCGATCAGGTCATGGCGACGCTGAAAGAGGGCGGTTATCCGGGCGATACCCCGGTCGCTATCGTAGCCAGAGCGACCTGGCCTGACCAGCGTATTTTCCGCGGCACCATTGATACCATCGCAGACATTCTCCATCAGGCAGGCGTCGTCCGTCAGGCCATGATCGTCGTCGGCAAGGTCCTTGATACCGATTATGAGCTCTCCAAGCTTTACGACAGCAAGTTCACCACCATGTTCCGCAAAGGAACGGATGGAGAGTAAGGAAAGCGGGGAAAATAGGGGCGATTTCCGTGTATTCGGATGAGGCTTTGCGAAAATCAGCGTTTAGGGATTAGTGGCTAGGGATTAGGAGTCTCAAGTGACTAGTGACTGGAATGCCAGCTCATGGCACCACCATTTCGCATTTCGCATTTCTTATTTCTCATTTCTCATTCAATCGAGGTTTTCAAACGTAATCAAGGGGCGAGCCGCCTCAGGGGCTAACCCTGAACCTTGAACCCTTATCCCCTGGAGAGTATCACATGAAGTATGCTATTATTTCTGTATCCAAAGAAGGAGCCCAGCTGGGGGTGCGCGTGAAGGCGGGCATTTCCGGTGAGGGGACTCTGTATGAAAGAAAAGACGGTGCGAGCGGCAAAGAAGCCGTGTATTTTACCCGCACGCTCGCGCTCACGGCGGATATCTTCTCCTGCTATGATGGGATCCTTTTCATCATGGCCTCTGGCATTGCAGTCCGCGCCATCGCAGCGCATGTAGTGAGCAAGGCGTCCGATCCTGCGGTACTTGTCATGGATGAGTGCGGGAAACATTGTATTTCCCTTCTCTCCGGACACCTGGGCGGGGCAAATGCCTGGGCAAGAGAAGTCTCTGCGGCAGTGGGGGCCGATCCCGTTATCACGACGGCGACCGATGTCCATGACCGCCGCGCGCCGGATGATATCGCCCGCGAGCTGATGATGCGTGTCGAGCCGCTTGCGGCCTTGAAGCCTGTGAATACCGTCATCGCAGCAGGGCGCACATTCCGATGGTTTCTGGATGAGACAGTCGAAGGGAGCGCATCCATAGCGACGCGCCTCAAAGAGAAAGGGATCCGCACGGAGCCCTTAGAACGACTGGATGCCAATGCGTTTGACGCATGCGCTGTCATTACCGAAAAAACGATCACTGTGAAGAAGCCTTTCGTCTGCCTTCGTCCGAAGAACCTTTTCGTCGGCATCGGATGCAAGCGCGGCACCTCCGAAGAGCTGGTGCAGAGCGCATTCACCGCAGCGCTTGCTCAGGCAGGGGCTTACCCGTATCAGGTAGCATCGCTTGCGAGCGTCGATGCGAAGGCGGATGAAAAGGGCTTGCTTGATTTTGCCAGTTCCATGCATCTTCCGATCCATTTTTACAAGGCAGAGGAGCTTAAAAAGATCGCGGAAGAGTATCATTTAGAAAGTTCAAAATTTGTAGAGAAAACGATAGGAGTGGGAAACGTATGTCAATCAGCAGCGTTAATGGAATCAATGAAGGGAAAAACGCTTCTGCCGAAAACGAAGTTTGTCAGTGCCACGGTGGCGATCGCCCTGGGACTATCCGGGTCATCGGCATTGGACCGGGCCATGAAGAAGAAATGACGCCGAAGGCCATCAAGGCCATGGAAGCTTCCGATATCATCGTGGGATATAACACCTACATTGCTCTCGTGAAAGACCTCATCAAGGACAAAGAGGTCGTCGGAAATGGCATGCGCCAGGAAGTCGACCGCTGCCAGAAGGCTGTCGATCTGGCGGCAGAAGGCCATCAGGTGGCCGTGATCTCCTCCGGGGACCCGGGCGTCTATGGCATGGCTGGTCTTGTGCTCGAGCTCATCCAGAAGCTTCCGAAGGAAGCGCGTCCGGAGTGTGAGGTCATCCCGGGACTTACCGCAGCAAATACGTCTGCTGCGGCGCTCGGCGCTCCGCTCATGCATGACTATGCCGTCATCAGTCTTTCTGATCTGATGACCCCGTGGGAACAGATCAAAAACAGAGCGAAGCTCGCCGCGGAAGGGGACTTCGTCATCGCCATCTACAATCCAAAGAGCCGCGGCCGCGCGACCTACCTCGATGAGATCCGCGACATCGTGCTTCAGTATAGAAAGCCGGAAACACCGGTAGGCATCGTCAGAAAAGCAGGACGTCCGGGCATGAACTGGACGATCTCCACACTGGAAAAACTGCCGGAAGAACATGTCGACATGCAGTCCACCGTCATCATCGGCAAGAGCACCACCTTCGTCGCTGACGGAAAAATGATCACACCAAGAGGATACAAAGCATGATCTGGATCATTTCCGGAACACAGGACGGCCGAGAAATCGGCGCTGCACTCGCAGACCGAGAACAGTCCAAGCCGGAGGGGGAGCGCCGTGAGATCCTTATGACCGTTGTCAGCCAGTACGGTAAAGTGCTCGCCGCACATAAAGGGCTCGACATCGAAGTAGGGCGCTTCCGGGAAGAAGACATGCTCCGTGTCATCAGGGAAAAGGGGATCTCGCTCATTCTTGATGCGAGCCATCCCTATGCAGCGATCGTTTCTGAGACGGCCCGCGCGGCCTGTACCAAGGCAGGGATCGACTACGTACGCTACGAGCGCGCGGAGATCCCGCTCCCTGACTATGACAAGCTCTATCACGCAAAAGATGAATTCGAAGCGGCGGACCTTGCCGGTCAGCTTGGAAAGAGCATCCTTTTGACGACCGGCTCCAAGACGCTTGCCACCTTCGTAGGGGCGAAAGCGCTGGAAGGCAAGGAAATCTGGGCGCGCGTGCTGCCGACATCGAATGTGATCAAAATGTGTGAAGACCTCGGCATGAGAGCCAAGTACATTCTCGCCCTGCAGGGCCCCTTCTCCTATGAAATGAATCTTGCCATGATTCATGACTATCACGCCGATGTGATGGTCACCAAGAATAGCGGCCTCATCGGCGGCAGCGATACAAAGCTCAAAGCCGCGATGGACGCCGGGATTTCCGTCATCGTTATCGATAAACCGAAAGCAAAACTGGACGGCGCTGTGGTCTTCTCGACCGTAGAAGGCGTCCTCAACTATATGGAGGAACACTATGGATTTCATCAAGAGTCCTAAGGCTATCGAAGATAAAAGTATGGATCTCATCAATCCATTCATCATGGACATCGACCTCACACCGGAAGAAGTGACGGTCTATTCCCGTATGATTCACGCCTCCGGCGACGTAGACTACGGGCATCTCATCCAGACCAGCAAAGGCGCTGTCGCTGCCGGTATCGAAGCGCTCGCCAAGGGCTGCAACATCTATACCGATGTGAATATGGTCAAAGCAGGGATCAATAAGAATGCCCTGCATGCACTCGGCAGTGAGGTATTCTGCCGCGTATCCGATCCGGAAATCGCAGCCATTGCCAAAGAGAAAGGCATCGCCCGCTCCATGGCAGCGATGAACTCCTTTGGCAAAGACCTCAATGGCTCTATCATCGCCGTCGGAAACGCTCCGACCGCTCTCTATGAAGCCATCCGCATGGTCGAAGAAGACGGCATCAAACCGGCACTTATCATCGGCATCCCTGTCGGCTTCGTCGGTGCCGCTGACTCGAAAGAGCAGCTTGTCCGCCGTGCGCCCTGCCCCTTCATCACTGTCCGTGGCACCAAGGGCGGCAGCTCCATCGTCGCCTCCTGCGTCAATGCACTGATGTACAATCTGGTAAAGCGCAACAACAATATGCTCTTTGTCGAAGGTAAGAAATAGCTAAAAGCCTGCTAAGTTCCAAATGCTAGTATTTATCGGACTTAGCAGGCTTTTTATATTGCGTGGGTAAAATATAAAGGTAGCAATAGGGTAGCAATTATCTAAAAATCCTCTCTACATCATTGGCGACTTTTTCATCGTTTCCAGGTATCCAAGAGGTATAGGTGGTCAATGTAATGGCAGGAGATGCATGACCTAAACGCTTAGACACTTCAGCAATGGGGACGCCATTGGCTAGCAGCTGGCTGGCGTGGGTGTGGCGCAGCGCGTGGAAGCTGCGAATGGGGAAAATTCCCAAGTCTTTTTGGATGGTTTGAAAGGCGATTCTTTCATTGCTGGGAAACAGGAAATTCCCATTCTTCGCTTTGAAAACCAGTCCGCCGTGGGCTCGGGTGCTTTCCTGCCATTCTTTCAGCGTCTCGTAGAGTGATAGGGGAATAGACACATCCCTGCGGGAGTGGGAGGTTTTGGTAGCGTTTTGGACATATATGACCCCGTGCCCATCCTGGCCTAGTGTCTTGTTGATATGGATAAATGCGGGGGTAATATCGTTCCATGTGAGCGCCAGCAGTTCACCGATGCGCAGCCCGGTGTAAGTAGCCACTAGGATTTCCATATAGAGCCTATCCCGGTGCCGTTCTTTGGCATAGGCAAGTATCTGGTGGATTTCATCAATGATGAAAATCTGTATTTTCTTCTGCGTCACCTTGGGACGTTCTACGGTGCCTATAGGGTTCTTTGCTAAGATGTCCAGAGCCACGGCTTTTTTAATGGCCATGTTAAGAAGCTCGTAGATCTTTTTGATATACGATGTAGAAATTTTCCCATCTAGGGAGTTGATCAAGGCTTGCACGTCCATCCCCGTGAGTTTCTGTAGGGGAATGTCGGCGATGGGCTCTATTTTCTCCAAAATAGCGAAATACAAGGACAGCGTGCGAGGTCTTACATTCTTCTTGTAGGTGTCGATGTATTGCAGGATCCATGCCCCTGTGCGCATGCCGGAAGGTGTCACGAAAGTGTTGTGGCGGATGCTATAGCGGTTATCCTCTAGCCAGTTCTCCGCCTCTTCAGTGGTGGGGAACCGCTTCACGATGCGCCTTCCCTCTGGGGTGATGAAAGAGGCGGCGTATCTTTTCTTTGATTTCTCGTAGTAAATGGACCCTTGCCCATTGGGGCGTCTCATGATAACCCTTCCTTTCTATAGAATACCTTTATCCAATCGCTGCATCCCAGAAATGCCTTTATCCCCCTATCAAAATAAAGGTATTGCCATTTTGTCGACCTTTGCAAAATGGAGGGAACCGTTGCAGAATTTGCAGCGCTTGCCAGCGATATGTAAACCATTTTCGTGACTTCACGGAAATGGTTATTTTTTATTGGACACTTTACTAGCGGCTAGCCATTTAGCATCTTGCTCTAGTTCCTCCAAGTCCTCTCTATCGGCTGCCTCTGCATCAAAGGATTTCCGCCTTGCATCAAAAGCAGAGTATACTGCATCTACATGGCTCATCATCTGCTTATGAGAAACCGTCCCTGCAGAAGCGAGGACAGGAATGCCGTAACTGGTAAGCAGACGGTCTGCCTCCTCACGCCAGAAAGAAAGGGTTAAATCCTTCCGAAGCTTTACGCGGAATTCAGCACTTTCCAAGAAGATAGTGACTAGGCGGTTCAAGCTATCCAATTCATCAGCAGTCAGATAGTTCTTAGCCGTATAGATGTCCTTCCGGCGGACGATGCCGCCCTGCCAGGAAGTCAGTGCCATGTTAGGCTTCGCTGCATCGGCACGGTCTAGGATAAGCTCCGCAGCCGTTCGACCTGTTACACCATAGATGAGCTTGTTTTGTACCTCAGAGAAAAAAGAAATAGCGCTCCGATCTGTCTTGTCATAATCGGAAGATAGGGCAAAAAGATCCCGGAGCTTCTGATAGAAACGCTTTTCGCTCGCACGGATATCCCGAATCTTTTCCAGTAATTCATCGAAATAGTCCGGGCGCCCACCAGGATTCTTTAACCGTTCAACATCAAGGATGTACCCTTTCTGCAGGTATTCTTTCAACGTGGAATTGGCCCACCGGCGGAATTGCGTACCTCTGGGGGAGCGTACACGGAAACCAACTGCCAGAATGATATCAAGACTATACAGGGCGACAGGTTTATCCGAGTTTGCAATATTCACAAAATGAATATTGCTTTTTTCATCTAATTCGCCCTCGTTGAGAATATTGGCTATGTGTTTGGAGATAGTCGGCTGTTGACGACCAAACAATTCTGCTATCTGCGCCTGAGTACACCACACAGTCCCATCCTTAGCAAGCAAGCTCACATTGGCCTTGCCGTCATCGGTGTTATAAATAATTAAGTCATCCATGAAATACTCCTTTCCACGATGTTTCGTCTCAAAGTATAAGAAAAGAGGTCTCTATGACAGAGACCTCTTATAAACGAAAAATCGGGAACATGTCGTAACACGTTCCCTGCAAAACGACTAAATCGTTTTCAATGTGCATCCATTATACATTGTGTTTGAGGTCTCGTCAATAATGTATAATTTCTGACATTAAAATAGGGGACGATATCCGAAGATATCATCCCCCTAAAACGGTGAACCGTTTTTTCTTGTGTATATATACTACACGATAGGGAACCATTTGTCAATGATTAAAATAATAGCTTCGAAAGTTGATTTTATGAGATTGTTTTCCGCATAATCGTGATGTCTGAATAACCTACTAGAAAATTCGTGCAATTCGATAGATAAATGATAGTTCACGCCTGCACTGCTTACAATCTGCTTGTGTGCATACAAGCAGGAGATGATTTCCATAATCCGCTCATTAGACAGCTTATTGACGATGGTAAGTTCATTTAGGCCAATATCTCCCAGTTGTTTAACCAATCGAGTGTCTACTCTTCCATATACCTCTTCCGTCTTGTCGCGGAGGTCGCTGATGATGCAATTATTATGTGCTGCTGCATTTCGTAAGCGCTTAATTGATAAAAGAAGGTAAAAATTACTTCTCATTACTTTGTCTTCCTTTATCAGCTGACGACATTGGATGGCGGCGGCATTTTGGGATATAGCCGACCGCCTTTCCCTGCACTCTGATTTCACCTGACGGTATGCATCCTTATCGGCATTGAGTAAACGATCAGAACAATACTTATAAAAAGAAATAAAGCTACCAAAAGAAATAATCTCTATGAATACCCATAAAGGATAACCACCTTTATACTTGGCATAGGCCTGCCGGCAGTAAGGGCTCTTGGCGTTTCGAGCCAGTTCACCGTCTATGAATGTTCTTTCGCTTGGCGAAAGGCTGTCTAGATAATCCGATACAATTGAATAGCCATCCTCCTCGTCTTTCGCCGTGATTCGCTCCATCAATTTCACTTTAGCAAAATGCTCGATATTTAATGACATTTTTAACATTAACGAACGAAGATACATATCAATCACGGCGAGGTCTACTAGCATAGAGAAATCCAAATGAAGATAACGCTTATTGTTTATATCTTTAGGATAGTTCTTGCGGTAGGCGCTCAATTTGAACAGGTAGCTGTTGTGTTCAAGATAGTGCAAGGCATCGGCTTCTGTCATTTCGTTGAACGTCACGCCTTTCGTTTTCAAGTGCTTGATTTGATCCGGGTAACTCAATTTAGGTTTATAGTGCATTTGCTTTCATCCTTTCTATAACTTCGACCGTTTCGTGTGCGTCCACTAAACGGTGGGAATTTTCCTATTTGTCCCGCTCTGACCCAAAGTCTCCTATGCAATGGGGATACCATTTTCGTGAACCCGCGAAAATGGTCTTCTTATTGCTTAATCACTGAATACTTCGCCACCGCCAGCCCGATGATCTGGATCGAGTCGCAGTTGTCAGAGTTAAAGATCATCGGGGGATATTGCGGGTTCATGGACACGAGGGTGCAGCCGTCTGGATTTTTATAGAAGCGCTTCAGGGTGGCGTCGTCGTCGATACGGACGGCGGCGATCTGGCCATCATCCACGATGGGCTGGCTGCGGATGAATACCACGTCACCGTCATGAATGTCGGCCCCTATCATACTGTCCCCGCTTACCACAAGGCCGAAGTCTGCGTGGACGCCAGTATCACATGGCAGAAAGGCTTCTATATGCTCATCAGCCAGAATCGGCTTTCCGGCGGCGATCTGCCCGATAATGGGGACCATGCGTCTTTCAATGGGGACAATGTTTTTGAGAGAAGAAATGTCGCTGCTCATAAGAGCCACGCGTTCATTCCCATTTATCAGCTTCATTAGAGAGTCAACGGTTAAACCAACGCCATGCGCAATCTTTTCATACGTCCTAATAGATGGTGTGATGGATTTCCCGTTTTTAGAATTACGATTCTTCTCAAGCATGGATATATATGGCTTACTTAATCCACATCTTTTTGCAAGCTCATCCATAGAAAGTTCGTGCTCGGCACGGTAATTTCGCAGAAATTCAGATAGTGACATTTTTATCAAGCCTCCTTTGTTAATTGTATTTTACATGAGGTAGCGAAAAATGTAAAGCATACTTAACAAGCGGCTGGCAAAGATGTATCATAGCCCTAGAAAGTTAAGTTCACTTAACAGAAGGGAGGTGGCTTGATGGTTAATAATAATCTTTCAGAAGTTCGAAAAACCAAAGGATTAACGCAGGAAGGATTAGCGGAGAAATCCGGAGTTTCCAGAGTAACGATTGCTAACATCGAACGTGGCGCAGTCACAGATTTAAAGATTAGCATTATGCTCAGCTTGGCGAACGCATTAGAGGCTACTGTAGAAGAAATTTTTTTACCTAGATAGTTAAGCTTACTTAACAAAGCACAGAAGGAGGATCAACTATGAAAAAAGAAAGGAGAAGAGAAGCTTGAATGAAATTCTGAATATCAGTCATGTCCATGGTTACATGGACAAGCAGACTGGCACGGCATATCTAAATGCCGAGGATGTGGCACGAGGATTTGGATTCACTGAAATCAAAAGCGGCGTTGAATATGTCATGTGGCGCAGGGTAAACCGTTATCTTGATGAATTTGGTTTTTCGGCACATGTGTCGAAAGACGATTTCCTCCCTGAAAACATGGTGTACCGGCTGGGATTCAAAGCCAGCAATGAAGTGGCACAGAAGTTCCAGGCTGTGCTGGCAGATGAAGTGCTCCCTGCTATTCGGCGGCATGGGGCTTACATGACAGACCAGGCGCTGGAAAGAGCTATCACGGAACCTGACTTTCTGATTCGCTTGGCTACGCAGCTCAAAGAAGAGCAGGCAAAGCGGAAACAGGCGGAGCTGATGCTGGAAGAACAAAAGCCGGCCGTTATCTTTGCCGGGTCAGTCAGTGCCAGCAAGACATCCATTCTCATTGGTGAGCTTGCCAAAATACTCAGAGGCAACGGGGTCCAGATCGGCCAGAAAAGGCTATTCCAGTGGATGCGCGAAAATGGGTATTTGATTAAGCGTCAGGGGACAGACTACAACATGCCCACACAGCGCTCTATGGAAATGGGGCTCTTTGAAATCAAGGAAGGCTCTTACACAAACGGTAATGGGGTGAACATCATTACCAAGACGCCCAAAGTGGCAGGAAAGGGTCAGGTATATTTCATCAATAAGTTTCTGCATGGGAGGTGATCTGCCATGTGGGTAAACATCTCGCAGGCCGCCAAGCTCACCGGCTACAAGTACGGTGAGATCCGGCGGCTCATCGCCAAGGGAGCCTTCCCGTTTTACCACAACGGGAGAAAGAGCTTTAAGTTTGAGCTTGAAGACCTCAAGACCGCCATGAAGGCGGAAATGGAGGCCACGCAGGCCGCCGCAAAGAAAAAGTGGGAAGAGCAGCAGCTGGGGGCGCGTCCCTTTGACTTCAAAGGAGGAATGGCGCGCCTCAAGGCTGAGGCGAAAGTGGAAAAGCGGAAGATCGTCGAAGAGAAGCGGCATACCTGCCGCGTCATCAAAGGCGGGGACCGCGGGAATGAGTTCGACTTCCGCAGCCAGCTCAAACGGCTGCAAAAAGAGGCTTCAGGAAAGAATGAGACTGCCTAAAGGAGGAACCATGACAGACGAAGAATGGAGCGAGAGAATCGCCAAAGAGAAGAAAGCCCGCGCAGATGCGGTCGCCCTGCTCTGTCAGGCGTTGCAGGCGGCGGGCGTGCCGCTCCTTTCGCTGAAAATCATCGAGGACGGCAGCGACTGCACGGTCGAGGCAATGTTCAAATATGGAGCTCGCCATTGGGGAGTTCGCTATGCGGACATCTCTATGGACGCCCCGCACACGGCGCTCTGGGACATCCTGCGACAGATCCCGGAGCTTAGGTAACCATTAGGAGGTGCCATCATGGGCAAAGAAAAAAAGTGGATCTCCGCGAAGGAATACGCGGAGACCCACGATCTCCCAGTCAGTACCATTCGCAGGTACTGCAGGGCAGGGGAAATCCCCTGCTTTAGGATTGGCCAGCGGTTCATGTTCAATCCCAAAGACATGGACGCCTTCCTTGAGTGGAAGGCACGCGAGGGGCTGAAAGATAGACCGGGGACCTTCCTAGAAGCCGTGAAAAAGGCGAAGGAAGGGACAAGGATTTCTGTCTGGCTCGCCAGACAGAATGAGGAGAAGGCCATGGAGACGACCTAAAGGAGGAACGAAATGAGAGAAAAAGCAATGAGAGAAGTGATCCTCGCACAGTTGGGCGCGCTTCGCGCGGATGCAGGCGTCGAGCTGATCGCGTGCAAAGATCAATGCGTCGGCGACTACCTGACGGGGAAGGCTGACGCCCTCGCCGTTGCCATGCAGATGGTGGAGGCGAAGGCGCTGATCGAAAGCATGGCGCATTTCTTGCGCCACGAGGAAACCCGCAATATGAATATGGCGGAAAGCGCCCGTTTGTGTTCGAAGGACACGATGGCACGGCTCCGTGAGGGGGCAGCCGCCGGATACATGGCGGCATCCAGAGTGGTTACAGAAGTTAGGGAGGCGAATAAATATGAGTAGCGCAGAAGCAGTAGAAATCGTCCATCAGATGATGGTCGCACGCGAGCAAGAAGAAGCAAGAACCGCGGCTCTCGCCTCTCAAGTAGCCACGAAGAAATACGATCCTAGCGCCGCACGCCAGAGGTTCTGGAAGGAAGTGGCGATCTATCCGCTGACGCTGGTGTGCGCCGCGGTATACACTCTGCTAATGGCGGTGGCGCAGTGAGGCACTGTGAATATTGCGGAAAGCCGCTCCCTGCGGATGCCGCAGCGCGGAAACGCTTCTGCTCCGCAGAGTGTGAGAGGAGCTCTTACTACGAAGGGCGCCGCGATAAGGATCACGCTAAAGAAGAAGCGGAAGAAGGCATCCCGCTCCGCGAGTTCCAATGTGAGCAATGCGGACGCTGGGTCCGCGTCATGAGTAAGAATGACAAGCGCTTCCGGTTCTGCAGCGCCAAATGCGAAAAGGCATTTTGGAAGCGGAATAAGCCGAAGGCTGCAAGGGCTTCGAGAGCTCCGGCGGGCAGAGGCTTCGGAGGTGGCTACTTCGAACGATGCTGCAAGTGGTGCGGCAAAGCCTTTGGCACGCAGTCGAGGGCGGCTATGTACTGCTGCCAAGAGCATAAGCACATGGCGCTGATGTGGAAGAAACAGAACGCAGCCGAAGAAAAGAAGGCTAGGAAACGGTCGAAGTACCGACCGTTCGTGGATGGAGGGAGCGACTAAATGAAAGACGAAGTCACGCTGGAACAGGCGCTCGAGCTCCTCATGGAGGATCAGCCTGTGCATGTATTCGATGAGAACGGGGATGACTACTTCTTCGGCTACAAGAGTGCCATCAATGAAGAAGAACCCGTCCCGCATCTGGTCGTCACCGGGATCTTCGCGAATACCGAGGATCTGAAAGACGGCAATGGCGAGATGCAGGTCATCGAGCTGCAGGTGAAAGAGTAAAGAAAAAGAGCCTTGGCAGCGGCTACTGCTAAGGCTCGGGCAGGAAGGGCTCAAGGCATTCCTGCCTCTATTATAGCAGAAATAGGAGGTTAAAAGAAATGGCATATACAAACTGTGATTTGATTTTATCGGTCAAAGATGCAGAAGACCATGAAAAAT
>OLYC01001236.1_pt1 | contig 18129 bp, 20 predicted proteins | sample 1674271 | NCBI WGS metagenome assembly OLYC01 (sample SAMEA103958154, study PRJEB25191) | human gut metagenome
CGCCGGATTTTTGTTGCTGGTGAAAATCATGTTGAAGTTGCCTTCCTTGTTGTAGGCAGATTCGTATTCCAAGAGAGGCTTTGCTGGAGTTCCTGCGAAAGTAAATCTCTTCGTCGGAAAAAGATTTTTTGACGGAATCGGCTGCCCATGCTATACTGAGCCGCATGAATGGGTACTCCGCTTAGCACCGCTGTTAGGAGGTCATGCGGCTCTAAGTACACGATACAAGGAGTGCGAACTTATGAGACCCCGTAAAAAAGGACAGCAGTATGAGATCTGCTACCGCTGCCCCGGATATACCAAACCAATATATGAACGTTTTCCTACCTACGAAGCCGCGAATCTGCGGGGCGCTCAAATCGAATACGAGAAGTCTATCGGCGAATTTCGCCCGCCAAAGCAAACGCCCATACAAACCAAACGAGCGCAGAAAAAGTTTATCACGGTCAGTGAGCTTTTGGATGAATATGTGCAGGTCTATGGGCTGAACCACTGGGGAGATTCCTTCTTGTCCTGCAATCTTCATCGTATTGAGCATTACATCAAGCCGTACTTGGGCAACGTGGCGGTAAAAGACCTGACCACACACGATTTGGACTTGTTCTACGATTCGCTTCAGGACAAGCCTGCCGTTGTGCTGAAAGGCCACAAGAAAACAGATGCCTGTGTGTCCCGCTCAGTGATTGAAAAGACACACGCCCTGCTGCGCAGTGCGCTGAATCAGGCGGTCATCTGGGAATACATCCCCATCAATCCCGCCCTGCGCGTGACGCTGCCCAAGTATCAGCCGCAGGAACGCACCGTGTGGTCTGCCAGTGAAGCGCAGCAGGCTCTGGACTCGTGCACCGATCCTGTGCTGAAGTTGTGCATGCTGTTGGCTCTCGGCTGTTCCATGCGTGTGGGAGAAATACTTGGCCTGACATGGGACTGCGTGGACATTTCGGAGGATGCCATCTGTGCCGGAACCGCTCATGTGCGGATCACAAAGGAGCTGAAACGCTGCCAGAAGGACAGCCTTGCGGCACTGGAAAGGCGCGGGCGCTCCACCGTCCTGCTGACATTCCCTGAGTGGAAGCAGACCGGCTCCTCCACATCGCTGGTGCTGAAAGCCCCGAAAACGGAGAGCAGTGTGCGAAAGGTATTTCTGCCGAAAACCGTAGCGCTGGCACTGGCGGAAGAGAAAGAGCGACAGCAGGAGATAAAGGAACTGTTGGCCGGCGGCTATCAGGACTTTGATCTTGTCATTGCCCATGAGGACGGACGTCCTTACGAGGAAAGGCAGATCGCCTTTTTGCTCCGCAAGCTGACCGATGCCACAGGGCTTCCGCCGGTAGTCTTTCACAGTCTGCGGCATTGCAGCGCCTCACTGAAGCTGCAGATCGGCGGCGGAAACATCAAGGCGGTGCAGGGCGATACCGGCCATGCCCAATCCCGTATGGTAACAGATCTGTACGCCCATACCAACAACGAGGAGCGCCGCCGGTTGGCGGAGAAGGTAGAGGCGGTTTTCTTCCAGAAACGGGCTGATGTGCCGCAGGAGCAGCCGCTGGATAACACGGCGGAGCAGGCATACCGGCTGCTGCAGGAAAATCCCGACATCGCCAGATTGATCATTGCGACACTGCAAAAACAGGCATAGCAATAGCCTGTTGGAAAATCTGTTGGAAAGTCCAACAAAACCGAGAAACGATAAAATAAAGCAAACCCTGTAACCGTTGTGGTTACAGGGTTTGTGTGGAGCTGCTGGGCGGATTCGAACCGCCGACCTCATCCTTACCAATTACAAAAAAGCTGTTGTGGCTTATCGTTGGTTATTGTGCCTTATCGCCTGTATCCCTTTATTCCCAACGGTTACAGGATTTTTCTTGTTGTATCTTGCTGTTTTCTATTATAGCCTAAAAGTTCTTGATTTTTGATGCCCGTGTCGGTTTTGTTGCGGTTTCTGAAAACTGCAACCTCGCAGACCTCATCTCTTTTTCCCGCCATTTTGGAACATGGACGGCTTGTGGACTCCTCTCCCATACCCTCATTTAACATGTTCGTCCACGCGCAGAAGAACACACCGGATGAGACTGGATAAACGTATACACAATCGCGCACGGAAGAAACGCGTGCGCACGCGAGGGACGACAAACACAGCCAGAATCAGATGCCTTCGAGTGTGAGTTCAATCACGGTGGAAAAGAGCGACATTTTTCACTTCGTTTCAATTACAATTTTTTCTATGCCTACATATGCGCACACGAAAGAGGTCTCCCCATAACAGGGAGACCTTCCTACTCATGGTGCGTTTACCGGCAGATGCACTGCCTGAAGCTTACCGCCTAATGCAGTAACGATAATACTGCCGCATTTCAATGCATCGGCATAGTTGTCAGAGATAACGTACGCCCTGCAATCCTTGTCCAGTTCCGGAATCCAAAAGTCAAAGAGGAATGCGTCGTTTGCCATAAAGTCTCCCTTATAGATACGCATGGTGTCCCAATAGGATTTTGCAATCGTGTCCCTGAAAGGGTCACCCGTTGCCAAAAATCCGCTTTTCGTTTTCTCTTCATCAATAATGTCAAAGACGCGAATGACGGTAGGCTGAGACATGTATAATACTTCGGCGTCAGTGAGATTGTCCATCAATCATCTCTCCCCTCAAATTCCGTTTCCAAAGCCTTGTAAATGATGGGATTCTTCAGCTAATCCCCGCACAACATCGGCCATCGACATATGTTCTGCCTCATAGGCACCAATTTGAGCTCCATTGACGATGTATTGCGTTGTGACGTTATGACTGTCTGTAATGCTGCTCCCTTCCAGCGATTTCGGCACGGTGGCTTCCGAGCCGTACATATACCCCAGCTCACTCACTCGTGCTCGAAACGTCTGGCTGGCCAGCGGCGTCAGCATCTTCGCCGCCAGTTTCGGCGGCAGAACGATCTCGTCTCGGGGCGTGGCCTTGATGCCGCCCATTCCCTGCAGAATGCCACCCTCGTCGTAGTATCCCGTGGCTTTCTTGAACGCCGCGTAGGAGCTGTAATAGTCGCCGAAGTTCAGCCACAGCTGCTTGGCCCGTTCCGCGTCTCGTCCGCCTGCGGCGGTGTAGCTGTTTCCGCCCCACTTGCCGTCCGCCGTGGTGCCGTACCACTGCTGCATGTACATGATGGTGCCGGTGCCGATGCCCATGTTGTTGCTGGTGCTGGGCTTCGTGCCGCCCGGCGCGATGTAGAGGTAAGACCAGGAGCGCTGCGCCTCGCCCAGCGTGTCGCCGTCCTTCATCCGGTCCTGGATCCATTGGTTGGGGCTGGTCTGTCCTGTACTATTGTCGCTCCCTGCGGTGCTCCCCCCTGTGTTGTCATTGAGACGGCTGTTGTCCGCAAGGACCTGATCTACTGCCGACTTGTTGTTGGCAACGCTCTGGTTAAGCAGTGCTTTTTCCTGAGCAACGGCATCGGCCAGCCCGTCCAGATAGTCCTGCCATGCGTCGATCTTGATCTGATACGCCGCCTTAATGGCCTCCTGCCGCGTTTTCAGTTCCTCCACCGCCAGGTCAAGCTCCACCTTACTTTCGTAGTCCCGCAGGTCTTTCTTGGCGTCCTCCAGCTCTTCCTCGGCCTTCTTCACCTTGGTGGCGTCCGCCACCCATTCCCACTGGCCGGTGGCGGCGTTATACTGGCGTACCGTCCGCTCGTTGCGGGCGTTCATCAGCGCGTCCTGTTTTTTCAGGATCTCCAGTTTGTATTCCTCGATCTTAGCCTGCTGATCCTCGATGTCCGCCTGCTTCTGCAAAGCGTCAATTTGCTCCTGAATCGCATCCAGCTCCGCGTCCCGCTCATTCTGAAGCTGCTTGATGGCGTCCTGCGCGCTTTTCCGCGCTGCTGCGTTGCTGGCCGCGGCGGAGGATGTGCTGTCCCGGGTGCCCGTGCTGCTGGGCGAATAGGAGGGGGATTTTGTGGAAGCTGACGGTGTATAATTGGTGGTCAGGCTGCTCCACTTTCTTCGCAGAACCTCCGCTTCGGCATCGGCGCGGCTCATGCCATTGAGCCGCATCAGGCCCTTGATGGTTTGCTCGTCCCACCGGTCCAGCTGCCACTTTGCTACGTTGCCCGACGCGGCAAATACCGCGTTGATGGCGTCCACGGTGTACCCCGCCTGCAACGCCAGTTCCTGCAGTGCCGCCATCTGCTGGGTGAAATTCAGCCCCGTGTTGCTTGCGGTGATCTGCGCCGCCACAAGGTCATACAACGCCTGGCCGGTCGCCCCTGTCTGCGCCTGCGCTTCAAGCAGATTTTTCACATAGTCACTGGTAGAAACACTGACAATACCCAGCTTTTGCTGCACCTCATTATAGCGATTTACCAGATCTCGTTGCGATTCAGACACATCCCACCCTGCGTCAATAGCTTCCTGGATGGTGTTGATGTCCTCTTCCCGTGCGCTGTTTAGATCCTGGAGAGCATTGTAGTAATCATCTGCTGATATTTGGCCGTTCTGATAGCTTTCCTTAATGCGTGCTAGTTCTTCGTTGTATTCTCGCAGCGCGGCAATATCCCTGGTTTCGGTCTGAATGGCCCCGCTGCCCAAACCTCCGCCAACGCCCATTGCGCCGCCGGTAGCATTCAGCGCCCCGGTGCCGTGCAGACTGTTCCATTTTTCCCACGCGGATTTCCTGGCGGCATCCAAGGCTTTTTCTTCTTCGGCTCGAAGATCCTTCAGCACCTCAAGACGCTTTTTCTCTATCTCTGTTAGGGTGTTCGTTCGACTGATCAGGTCATCGTACTCCGAGGAAGTTTCTGCAAGTTTTTCTTGGGCGTTTGTAACGGCGTCTGTTGCCTCTTCGTATTCCTGTAAAGGCCGCATTTGTTCCTTAACGGCTCTTGCGATACCTCCGAAAATCAGACCGGCAATGCCAAGCTTTTTCCCTGCGGATATCGCAGTATTCTTTATGAAGGTCAATGCGCTTCCTGCGGCTGTGCCACCTGCCTTTGCTGCTGTAAATGCAGAAATAACGTTGGAGATTTTATCTGCGATCCTGGTGTTTTTCAGGGATGAAGCAGCATTACTAAGCGCTTCCACGCCTTTGACGAGGGCGCCAGTGGTAATGACCAGCCGTCCCATGTCGCTGTCCAAAAAGTCAATGGCGGTGGTGATGGTGTCCAGCGCATCAGTAATCGTCCCAGTGTCAATTAGGTGGCTTACAAATTCCGTCCACGCAGCAGAAAGCTGCTTGCTTTTGGCTTCCCAACTGTTCAGATAATACTCATTTTCCTCAAGAGCAGAGCCTGCGCCGTTGGCGTAATCAGCAATTGCCCGTTCAACCTCTTCCCAGTCACCCATCAAGGCCATTAGGACATTGCTCTGACGCTTTCCGGCCAGAGCTTCAGAAATAGCGCTTTGCGCAACGGTATCCAGCTTTTCCCACTTTTCGGCCAGATCATCCAGCACATCAGAGGCGCGGCGTAGTTGCCCGTTTGCCATGGTGGAGATCCCGGCATACTCCTTCAACGCCTTGGAGGCGTTGGCAATGCTCTCACCGTCGATCAGTTCGCCGTCCTCGGTCTCACCGCGGATCTGTCGGATATTCATCAGAATTGTCCGCAATGCGCGGGCAATCTCGCTGCCGGAACGTTGGGTAGAAGCAACACCAGCGCCCACTAGAGCAGCGAAGGTCTGTGCGCTTTCGCCGGCTTCTGCGAACACAGAGCCGCCTACGGTGATTGCTTCGGTCAGTGCGGCCATATCCACAGCATGCTTATTTGTGATTTGGTTCAACCCGTCAAGGACTCCTCGGAGCTTTGTTTCATTACCGCCCAGTTCCCATGCGGCATCCGCTGCAATAATGAACTTTGATGCTGTATCAGCGGAAACATCACCCACGTTTTGCGTCAACAAAGACAGTTCAGCCAAAGCTTCAATCTGGTCTCCATATCCGGCACGGGCAAAGGTAGTAGCTGCGGCCAATACTTCATCTGCTGTCCGGCCATACTGAGATGCCAGATTGTAGGCAGACTCGCTGAGCCTGTCCATTTGCTGGGCTGTATACCCCGTGACTTTCTGGATAGAAACCAGTTCGGTATCCACGGCTTTCATGGTATCCAACGCTTCACGGAAAGCTCGCACGGCTGCATAGACCGGACTGACGGCTGCCAGCTTTGTGAACATGTTGGAAATGCTACCGCCTGTTTTTTCGGCGGAAGTGCCAAGCTGGTTGATCTCCCGCTGGGCAACTCCAATACCAAGCTTTGACGGCTGTGTTTCAACCTGGATTCTTATGGGCTTACTTTGAAGCTTACTGATCTCACTTTTTAGCTGTGTAAAATCCGGTACGCCTGTTACCTTGAAAATTGCCATAATGGATCACCTCCAATCCTCGTTTTCTCGTGTAATATTTCCGTCCACCACTACGCTCAGTGTTGGATCCACCGCATTCATAGACGCCACCAATGTGTTTTCGGCCCGCCACCCTTCTATCATTTCCTCCACAAAATTGTGGAAGAACGGCCTGTTTTCTGGCACCCGCATCCGATTCCAGTTGTAGTCAGGGTCACTCTTTTCAATGCGATTGATCAGAGCATCACCGTCAACATGTGGTTCTATTGCATTCCCATCGCCGTCTGTACGGCCATCCGGCGTGTAAACAAGCTGAATCTCTACGCCATTGGAAGTAACTGTAGGCGATGGTGTGGTGCTGTTCTGTTCTACGTCGGCAAGTCCACCATTACCTCCGCGGCGTACATAGGCATATGGCTCAAACTCACTATATACATCCGCCTCAACATGCTCCCGTAAGCAGGCCTTTGCATCTTCCTGCAGCGCCCTGCCGGCTTGCAGAAGGGACTTGCACACCTGTACTTCTAGCGCTTTTAGATCTGCGTCAAAGCCGCTGAATCGCCCAATGAATTCCATGATAGATTACCTTCTCACCGCTTGGCTTTGCGCTCTTTGCCTACTTGGGGCGTTACATTCTCGGCGGTCTGGGAATATGGATTTGTCCCATAGCGAAATGCGAATAACGGACATTCTGGCTCCTGACAGGCGTCTACACGGTTGGGCTTTCCGAGGCAGCACTCAGCCAGACAGTATGCCGAGATCGCCCGCAAAGGTGTTTGAGGTCGTCTCATCGTCCGATCCCCATATGGTCAAGCTGCTTCGCCATGCTGCTGCGCTGGTTGAGCGAGGAACAATACTTGGTGGTGCGGGCTGCGTACTGCGGGCAGTTCAGCGAGTTCGCCGCTGTGTCGTGCTCCTTTGCCCAGCGGCTGCGGTTCTCGGCTTCTTCTGCTGCGTCGTGCTTTGCTCGATAAAATTCCGACTCGCAAGGGCAAAGCACATTGATCCAGAGCCGCATACCAATTCCGCAAACTTCTTCGACGATAAAGGCGGGATTGCCTGAAAGTGTATGGCCGGAGCCTCCAAAGTAAGTAAAGCCGCCGACAGGGTTCGTACCCTTGATAACACCTAGCTTTGCGCGTTCAGCTTCGGCCTTCCACGTTTCCCATTCGGGAAACAGCGCGGCATCAACGTACACGCGGAGTACCGGCTCACGGCACATACCGTGGAGTTCGGTGTCCTCTTCATAATACGGCTCGGCACCATCGACACCGCCAGCCTTGCGCCATGCTGAGAGTGAATAGTTTTCGAGACTCTTGTGGTAGTCAGCGCCTCGATTGTCAGTAATGAGATCCATTGCGTTCATAATTTTTTCTCCTTCTGCTCCTGTTTCAGAGCGGTCAAATCATTCTTCTCTGCCTGCATACGATCATAAAGCCGTGCCAAATACGCGGTCTGTGCGGCCTTTTTCCTGGCACGATAGGCGGGATCTTGCATCCGGCGGCGGTATAATTCCCGCTGGGCCGCCTTCGCCTTTTCGTGCTCCGTCATGGTTTCGCCCATCATTGCGACACATCCTCCTTTCAACAAATGGAAAAAAATACCAGGCAAGTACAAAAACGCGCCAGCGTCCAGCATCACCCCATTCGGTGCGTCTCCGTGCCCTTTTGCACGGAGGTGATGCGGCGCGGCGCGTAAGCTCCTTGCCTGGTATTTTCTTCAAACGATTCGGAGCGGCAAGAGAAAGGACTAAGAACGCCGCTACCTGAATCGCATGTTTATTGTAGCATAAATCATCTGAAAGTTCAAGAAAACGTTATATATCAGTGTAACAAAACCATTTCGTTACGTTTTTGTTATTGTTTGTGCATTGTAAACAAATGCTTGATGCGTTTAAGCAACCTGACAGATGCCCAGAAAACGTATCTGATCGGACGGCAGTATGAAGCACAGAAAATGACGCAAGGAACGAACAACCAGTATGTTCAATCTAAAAGTGAAAACGGTCAAAATGACCATTTTCAAAGTAGAGATACAACAACAGCTAAAAAGGTTGCGACAGATTTGGGCGTAGGAGAAAAAACAGTTAGACGGGCGGCCAAGTTCTCCAAAGGCGTGGACGCTGCCGAGAAAATCGAGAGCGGCGCACGGGAGGCAATCCTATCTATCTGGTAAGGGAAAGTCGCTCAGAAACTATGTTGAGAAGAAATTTACCATTTTTGCGAAAAATCTTCTGAATTATAGTTGCTTTTTTTACGAGAACGGCATATAATGACCATAACAGGACCCCCCGCACCTCTCCACGGTTTCGTGTGATGTGTCCCAGGGGGGACATTTTTATATGCGGAGAAATGACGATGACCTTACAGATGAAAGTACCGACAACATACACAGAGCAGCTCGCCAAGTTAAAAGAGCGCGGATGTGTAATTGAGGATGAAGCGGCCTGCTGCGAGGTGCTGAAGGCGGTAAATTATTACCGGCTGTCGGCATATTTCCTGCCGTTCAGGGACGCAAATGGACACTATAAAGACGGCACGACATTCCGCAAGGTCTACCGCATCTATGAGTTCGACCGCAAGCTGCGCGGTATCCTGTTTTCGGCGGTCGAAGAAGTAGAAATATTCCTGCGTGCCCGCTTTGCCTACTACCATGCTCATAAATACGGAGCAACAGGGTATTTGGACTCCGGTAATTACTCGGACAAGCACAATGCGGAGAAATTTAATGCTACTCTGCGGCGGGAGATTGAGAATAACAAAAAAGTCCTGTTTGTAAAGCACCATCTTGAAAAGTACGACGGTGTTTTTCCTATATGGGCCATTGTTGAACTGTTTACCTTTGGCACGTTGTCGTATTTCTATGCGGACATGACAATGCAGGATAAGAAGCAACTGGCAGAGGAGCTATACCGGACAACGCCCAAGAATTTGACCAGTTGGCTGCGGTGCTGTACTGACTTGAGAAATATATGTGCCCACTATGGCCGACTGTATTACAGAATATTTTCCGCCATGCCTGCGGGGATCAATTTGGCGGACAACGCCAAACGGCGGTTGTGGGGCGCTGTTTTGGTGCTGAAGAACCTCTATCCGGATGTTTCCAAGTGGAACACTGAGGTACTTCTGCCCATCCAAGCACTCTTTGAGGAGTATGCGGAGGACATAGACCTCTACCACATGGCTTTTCCGACGGATTGGCAGGCGCAGTTGAGAAAGTAGCGCTCCCACGCAGATCGGAACATCTACCCGACAGGGAGAGTTCCGGAGGGGGTAGCTTCATTTTTTCATCTCAGAATCGTAAACCACCCCCACCCCAAAGGTTCGCATTTGAGATTCTATCCTTTGACTTTGCTCCGCTCACTGCGTCGATTTCAAATCCGAGCAGTGGGGTGAGGGTAAGTACCGCGGTGAACTTGTCCTCAGCTTTTCCCCTTGCGCACCGTGTGTTTCCCACACCGTGTGGCTTCTCACGCTGTGTAGTGTGTGCCAGCTTACAGACAAGAGAAAGAGAGCACCGGCCGCAGGGCCGGTGCTCTCTTGGTATGTAGCGTGTGTGGTGCTTACTCCATCCTGCGGTCTATGGCGTTCTTGACCTCGGCGGTGAACGCTTCCAACTCCGGAATAGCGTCGTTGTCGCGCTTGGTCGTAATCTCGTTGTTCAGACGATCAAGGAAGGCGTCGCGCTCTGCCGGGGTAAGCGAGCGGGCTTGACACACCATCTTTCTGACAGCATCAAAGCATTCGTCTACTCGGCGGGACTGCTCGATACGCTGCGCCTCCTCCATGAAGGCGGCGCAGGGAGCGCGGTCGCCCTCAAGCTCGCCACCGGTCATCAGGTGGTACGACTCCAACGCATCGCCCAGCTCGTTTGTGATGGTTAGAAGCAGATCACCGACAAACTCCGCGTCGGTTCTCAATGCTTCTTCGTAGTTTCTGCCCTCGCCCCAATAGCGGAGCCACAGGTGCAGCAGCATACGCCACGGGCGCTCAAAGTCGCCCATGAGTTCGTAAAGGCCCTCACGGATGGTGTGCCGTTCGGCGGCGCTGAGTTCATAAACACAAATCATAGTTTTTTCTCCTTGTTTTATCGGCGGGAGGCTGGTACAATGGCTGTACCGGCCTCCCTGTGGTGGTTGGTACTCAAGCTCCTCTGTGTCGTGCTTTGGTCGGCGTAGGCACAGGGGGCTTTTCTATTGCGTCCAGAAGGGCGAACACCCAGCGGGTAAGCTGGATCGCTCCGGCGATTGCGACAAGGTAATACATCGTCGTCACCTCCACAATCGCATTTTTCGCCAGGGTCGAGGTTGGCCCCGCACCGGCGGCATGTGTGGAAATAGCTCACGACACACCGCCATTCAGCCACGGTGCGGGCTTTACCGTGATGGGCGAGATGCCCGCCTCTTCTATCGCCGACATGGCTTCGTCGGGCGTCATACCGGTAACATGGCACAGGTCATCAACGCTGAAAAGCTCCTGCCGGTGAAATTCGTGGGCCAGTCCTAACTTGATGCCGAGCAGCTTGGCACGGTCATCCAAATCAGCTTCCTTGCCCATTAAATTGCGGATGATTTCCTCAGTGATGCCACAGTCTTCATATCGCTCAGCGAGGAGCTTGATTTCGCGGTCAGTCTCCTGCTTTGCCTTCAGCCGCTTGGCACTGCATACCGGGCAATAGATTGAAGATGCATAGATGTCGCAGCCGTTGCGTATGGCCTCTACCAAATCGACCTCGAACTCCGTGCCGCACTCTCCACATCGTGTGAATACGTTGCCACCCTCACCGTCTTCAATGATGATCTGACGGCCTTGATCCTTGATGTAAAACATTCTGTTTCCTTTCCGCGGCCTTGCATGGCCGCTTTCCTATTTTTCCGCCGTGCTGGCGGAGGATTTCGCACTTGCTTGGTTGTAGGGGTATGTTTACCCTTGGCGGGGTGCATCCTGCTCCAAATCGCTTGTTGAGGCGCTGTTTTTTGCCAAAGAATGGCCCTCTGCGGCTTTCTTGCGGCGGTTAGGATTCTTGCCGAAGCGGTAGACGTGTAGCGCACAATCGGTGCAGGGACACAACCGGACTTCGAGCGCGGAATCGCAGCAGCAATCTAAACATTTCAGGCGGATGCTTCGCAATGGTGTAGGCATGTCTTTTCACCTCCCTTCGGATGTTTTCAGGTCGGGCGGCTCATGCAACGCTGAACCGCCGGACGGTGCTGACCTTGGTGAACTGTGCCGCCAGATCAGGTAAAGCCCTTTTCAGCGCGGCGGTATCAATGCGGCTGCTGGTGATGGGCTTCCAGCTGATCCGGTACTCACCGGCGCGAATCTCCTCGGTGTCACCCATGGCGGCCTTGATTGCGTCCTCGATGGCCTCCGCTTCCTGCTGGGCTTCTTCGATCAGCGCCTGCAGCTGGCGCAGCTCTCGGACCTTGCTCTCCAATTCGTTGATGCTCATTGCTGTACCTCCTTAAAGTCTTGGGTTGTTCCGGCAATTGGGGCCGGGCGGCGTCTGGAATGTATTGAGCGCTCGAGGGGCTTTTCACCAGTATGTCTGCCGTCCGCTTGGGGCTTGTTTGGAGCCGCCCCATTTGCCTTTCTGTAATTATAATATACACTAATTTCCTGTGCATGTCCATTCACAATATACACAAAAATCAAGTGCTTGACATGTGAATAATGTACACTTGACATTTGTGCATATCAGATGGTAGAATAAAGGACAGTAAAGGAGGTGGACAAATGCCTGTCCGTTTTAAAGTCGATGTGTTGGCTGAGTTGAAAAAGAAAGGCTTTTCCAGTTACAAAATGCGGCAAGAAAGGCTTATGGGCGAAGCTACAATTCAACAGTTACGCAAAGGTGAGCTTGTCTCTTGGGAGAACATAGGCCGCATTTGTGCTATGCTCGATTGTCAGCCGGGGGACATCTTGGAGTACGCAGAGGAGTAACTATGCCGAACTTTGAAAATGTACGCAACAAGCTTATGTCAGAGTCCCGGTTTATGGCGTGGTGCCAGACAGCAACTCCCAAAGAGCATGAATTATCAAACCGTGTGTATGATCTTGGCGATCGGTTTTTTGGCGATATGCTCTTTGAGGAAGGAAGTATAACTCACAACTATGTCGCATGCCAGGCAAAAGGCAAAGATGGTGAGTGGAGAGATACCACGGTAGACCTTCCACCAGCACTTGACTATTTCAGTTATTCCTACTTCACATACCACATTGCAGATTTAGGAGTAGCCGCCGGAGGATTTAATGAAGAAGCCTTTACGTTGACCGTTGCGCCCGACCATGCAAACGATGATGTTGTGATACTTCATGAGATGATCCATTTACATGAATTCGTTCTTGAGATTTTGCCGATGTATTTTCATGATGCAGTATTGTTCTGCCTATACAAAGACCTGAAAAATAAGATCGACGATCTTGACCAACGGATAGAAGCGCATGGAAACATCCTCAACTCAAGCAACATCGCCAACATAGGCGGGACACATGATATTCTGTTCCTGCTCAAGAGCTTCGATTTGGACTTGAAGAACGGCTATAAGCTGGGAACCGTGTTCGGCTATGGCATGGCAAATGAATAACGTATCCACCGCCGCCTTTGACCACGCCGGTCAGGGGCGGTTTTTCTCGCCCTGTTGCTCTGTGACCTCCGCCAAAATGGCGTTGTTGATTTGCGCCTGATTGTCCTGTGCCTCGTACACCAGCAGCGCACGCCCACGGCCAGCGCGGCCCTGACGCATACCGGCGGCCCGCTGCGTCGATTTTATGTCTCTGTGTCCCAGTTTATATTGCAGCTCATCCAGCGGCAGGCCAGAGTTTAAGTCCAGACTTGCGCCCACATGGCGCAAATCCTCGGTGGTGATCCCATCCACACCGGTGACGGCCTTTACATGGCGCAGGACGATTCCGTTAAGCCATTGGGCGGAGCCTTGCGCCCATTCCCCATCACGGACACGGGCGCCGAACGCCTTGGGGCTGGTGGTGCCGAACAGGGGCGCGGTGTCCGGCGCGTCCTTGGGGCGCAGGCCCGAAGCGAGATAGAGCCTCACGGCAGACTGGGCGATGGGCGGAAAGTCGATCCGCCGGAACCCATTGGCTCGGCCCTGCGTCACGTTCAGCATCTCATCCTCCCAGTCCAGATCAGCAGGGGTAAGGGCGCGGAGTTCGGCGTTTTGCAGTCCAACGGTCAACAGCAGGACGACGATGGCGTAGTTCCGGGGCCAGGTCTCGCGGTGGCAGCCGGGGGCCTTGTCGTAGCGCCAGAGGCGTATGACCTGCCACGCGGTGAGAGAACACTCCCGTTGTCGGCGGGGGGAACTTTCCTCCGCTGGCTTTAGCCGCTTGATGACGGGGTTGTTTTCGTACCAGCCGCCGCAAGCCGGGTCACAGGCGAAGTCAAAAAAACTGTGGAGCAGCGTGAGATAGTGCTTGATGGAGCTGGGGGACAGCCCCCGCTCCCTCAAACCATCCCGCCACGCCATGACGGCCACAAATCCCGGATCACTGCCGTTGTATTCTGGCCTCTCAGAAAAGAAGCGAATGAAGTCCGAAAGCGCGCCCCTGTAGGCGGTGAAGGTGTGCGGAGAACGACTGCCCTTTATGTTGCGAAGGAATAAATCCGCTGCGGCTTCCAGCTTTTTGATGGGTTCTAAGTTTTGGTAGTTATCCATGACAATCTCCTACGATTCGGGGATATTACCCCTGATCCCTCACCATGTCGGCGAAGATGCTGTTGAAATGCTTCTTGAAGTCAAAGGCAGACTGCACCTTCCGGCTCCACCATTCGCTGTCCAACGAATAGTCCATCACCTTCGCCATGGTCTTCCAGTCCACCTTGTTCTCCTGGTGCAGACGCTCCAAGGCATCCGCCCAGCGCTGCAGGTCATCCTCCGTTGGCTGTGCCCTTCCGGGGAACTCGGCCAATTCTTCTTCCGCGAGGTATTTTGCCGCTTTGTATGCATTACCATCGTGGTCGTACATTCGCTGTTCGCCTGAAAAATCTTTTGACGCGAGGGCGGGAGAGTCTTCTCTACTCTCTCCTCTCCCTTCTGTTTCTGGTTCTGGTTCTGTCCCGTGCGGCATCGTATGATATCGTCCGGTATCGGATGGCCTTTCGCTGTTGTTCGGTGGGATTTTCGTCCCGATGCGTTGTTCATAAAGCCGCCAGGACTCCTCTAAGTCAGGAAAAAATGCTGAAAAGGCGATCCGCTCCAATGGATTGAGTGTTGCAGGGATTTCAGCAGTCTCCAGATACTCCCAGCATGCCAAAAGCACCTTGGCAGTAGTTTCTGCTGGAAGTTCTCTAACAAGCTGACGCCGTTCCGCCTTCATTTTAAACCACGTGGGATGCTTTTCCTTGATTTCTGCCATACCCATCACCCACCGATCTGTCCGGTGGCCTCGCGGCGCAGCTTTTCCAGTAGCGCCGGGACATCCACAAGATACACCGTCCCCGACCGAATATGCGGGACAGACCCATCCTTGCAGCCTTTCCGAAAAAAGTATTGACTCAGTCCGGTACTGCGACAGGCCTCTGGAATTTTTTGAAACGGTGCGGAAACTTTTAAGGACTCAATCATGGGTCTCACCTCCTTCGGCAATCTGGGTAATAATCTGAAGAATGTGTTCTTTCTCCTCCTGTGACAGCTCCTTTCGCAATTTTCGTGAAAGACTGCCGTCCGCGATTCCAAGTTTGTCCGCAACTTGCCAGAGCTTTACGCCCTTTCCGGCAGCAATCAACTTGATATCAGAATTAGCCATAAAATTTCACCTCGATTCTCATTGACAGCTTCAGTTATTTGCTGTAAAATAAAATCAGCATACAACAGGAGCGTTGTAAACATCTGGAGGAAAAACACCTCTGAATATTACCGTTTGTAGCAAAACTAGCGGAGGTAGTAATCAAATGAAGAATACAGAGAAAGATATTCCTTTTTCTGAAGTTTTTAAGGAACGCTTTTATATGCTGCGTCAAATGCGGGATATGTCGCAAGCGGCTTTTGCACAATTCTTGGGAATTGCAAGGCCGACAGTTGGGTTTTACGAAAATGGAAAACGGTTTCCGGATGCCGAAACTATACAGCAAATATGTATTCGCTGCGGTGTGTCTGCCGATTGGCTTTTGGGCTTGCTTCCGAAGGACGCGATGACAACGGACGGAAATATAAAAAGCACATGTGGATTTACTGGTATGTCACAGCAAGCGGTATCTGTAATTGTAGAAGATGACACGAACACACTAGTTACTGGATTTAATGCGATTTTTGACACAACTGTAATCTCACAATTTCTCTCCCTTGCGTTTGGCGCATTTGTGCGTTGCAGCGTAGCCAAAGAAATGCACGGAGAAACCGTAAAGAGTTGTATCGACAGCGGAATACCTAAAGACATTGACACGGTGAAGGAAATTCTTCAGGTAAAGCAGATGCTTGACTTGGATACCTTCAATTTTCAAAAATGTGCGGTGCAAATTATACAGGAGATACAGCGAAAACAACTAAACCTTTCGCTTGCTACTGTGGATCAAATAGCATTTGAAGCTCAACAAATGTGGGAAAGGATTTTTTCTGAAGCTGCGGCGCCAGATGATGAATGAGACTTAGAGTAATACTGACGATATGAGTCCCAAAGGCTGATAGCGCTATGTTTTCCACAAAAAAACAAAGCCCCATGCGGAGCACGGGGCAGAACAGGGGTAAATATATGGATGAGAATAAAAGCGAGATCATCATTTATCAGTCCGAGGATGGCCTGACGCATATTGATGTGCGAATAGAGGACGACACTGTCTGGCTGACGCAAGCGCAGCTTGTGGAGCTGTATCAGACCAGCAAGGCCAATATCAGCGAACACATCAAGCATATTTTTGAAGATGGCGAGTTGGACGAAGATTCAGTTGTTCGGAATTTCCGAACAACTGCCGCAGACGGAAAAAGCTACAACACCAAGCATTACAATCTCGACATGATTATCTCCCTCGGTTATCGTGTGCGGTCTGTCATTGCCACTCAGTTCCGCCGGTGGGCCACGGAGCGCCTGAAGGAGTACATGATAAAAGGTTTTGCGATGGATGATGACCGTCTAAAACAGCTGGGCGGCGGCAATTACTGGAAAGAATTGCTTGACCGCATCCGTGATATTCGGTCATCCGAAAAAGTCTTGTACCGGCAGGTACTGGATCTGTACGCCACCAGCGTGGACTACGACCCCAAAAGTCAGGAATCCGTGCTGTTCTTCAAGATCGTACAAAACAAACTGCACTATGCAGCCCACGGCCATACCGCTGCGGAGGTCGTATATGACCGTGCCGACGCCACAAAGCCGTTTATGGGGATGAAGTCTTTTTCTGGCGACTTCCCCACGGCGAAAGATATCGGCATCGCCAAGAATTACTTAGACGGCGATGAGCTGAAGATTTTGAATAATCTGGTATCCGGATATTTTGATTTTGCGGAAATACAGGCCATGCGGCGCAATCCTATGCACATGAAGGACTACATCCAACAACTGGACGCGATCCTCTCCTCCACAGGTGAAAAGCTGCTGGATGGCCCTGGACGTGTATCCCATGCGCAGGCGATGGAGAAGGCAAAAGCCGAATACAAGAAGTATCTGCAAGATAACCTGTCACCTGTGGAAGAAGCCTATTTGCAGTCGTTGAAAGGCGTACAGAAAAAGATTACGAGAAAAACAAAGAAAGAGGCGACCTGATATGCCGTCTACACGGAAAATGACAAGCAAATCCGGCAAGGTCTTCTATGAGATCAGCGTCAGCCGTGGCCGCGGCAAGTCCCGTCTTACCCGCCGGTGGTATGCGCCGGATGGCTGGAGCAAGAAGGCCATTGAGCGTGAACTTGCCGCCGTGTCGGCAGAGTTCACGCGCCAGTGTGATGCAGGCGAGGCCATAAGCCGCGCGGAGCAGCACGAGAAGGACGCGCGGGAAGCCGCAGAAGCTGCGGCAAAAGCCGCTCAGCAGGCAGCAGAAGCGGCCAAAATACTGACCCTGCGTCAGTATGGGGAGCGTGTGTTCATGCCCGCGAAGGCCGTCACAATGAGCGAAAACGGACGATCCAGCTACCAGAATTGCCTTGACCGACAAATCTACCCCGTCCTGGGTGATATGAAAATGCCAGAGATCACACCGGCGCAGATCAGTGCGCTGCTGCTGGATATTCAGGCACAGGGTAAGGCACACGCCACTGTCATCAAGACCTACACCATCCTGCACACGCTGTTCAAGATGGCCTACCTCGGTGATATGATCGACCGGAACCCCATGGATAAAGTAGAACGCCCGAAACCTCGTAAGGATGAAGTGAAGGCATCAGAGCCGGCAGCATACACGGCAGAGGAAGTAAAGCGACTGCTGGCCGTGCTAAAACATGAACCCTTGAAGTGGCAGGCGTTAATACGACTTCTGATTGATACCGGCATCCGCCGGGGTGAGTGCTGCGCGCTCAAATGGCAAAATGTAAATTTCAAAACAGGCGAGATCCGGATTGCCGGAAACCTTTGCTATACAGCGGCGAAAGGTGTCTATCTGGACACGCCCAAAAGCGGTCGTGTTCGCGTCGTTTATGCAAGCGATGATACAATGGCTCTCCTGCGTCAGCTTCGCATAGAGCAGGCAAAGAAAGCGGTGAGCGCTTTCGTGTTCACGAAGGAGGGCAGTCCGGAGCCGATGCACCCGCAAAGCCCCACGCGCTATCTGAAAAAGCTCTCCGAGCGCAGCGGTATACCTGATTTGCATCCGCACAAGTTGCGCCATACCTTTGCCAGCATTGCTATTACCAACGGTGCTGATGTG
>OLYC01001241.1_pt1 | contig 18082 bp, 13 predicted proteins | sample 1674271 | NCBI WGS metagenome assembly OLYC01 (sample SAMEA103958154, study PRJEB25191) | human gut metagenome
TGAACAAAAAAAAACTATAAAATAAAGAAATGAGAAAATCAGTACTCACCCTGCTCCTGCTATTCATCGCCATGATGATGCAGGCACAGCAACACCTCATCACGGGTGCCATTATCGACAAGGGAACCAACGACCCTGTCGAGGCATCGACCGTACAACTACTACGCGCGGACAGCACCTATATCTCAGGCGCCATCAGCGACGAAAATGGACTCTTCAGCCTTCAGGCTCCCGAAGACGGCAGTTATCTGCTCAAGATAACCAGCGTAGGATACAAACCTACCGTAAGGCGCATCATGATGACCCAGGGCAAAGACCTCGCCATGGGCAAGATAAACATCAACGCAGAGGCCATCATGCTCAAGGCCGCCACCGTCACGGCCATGGCCAAGAAAGTGGTGCTCAAGGAAGACACCTTCGTGTACAACTCTGCGGCTTATCGCACACCCGAAGGCTCCACCATCGAAGAGCTCGTGAAGCGCCTGCCTGGTGCTGAGGTGAGCGACGACGGAAGCATCAAAATCAACGGAAAGGAAGTGAAGAAGATCCTCGTAGACGGCAAGGAGTTCATGACCGGCGACACCAAGACGGCCCTGAAGAACCTGCCCACCAGCATCATCGACAAGATCAAGGCATACGACGAGAAGAGCGACCTGGCTAAGGTGACGGGCATCGACGACGGAGAAGAGGAAACCGTGCTCGATTTCGGCGTCAAGAGAGGCATGAACAAGGGACTCATCGCCAATATGGACCTCAGCATGGGCACCAAGCAACGATACAGCGAACGAGGCATGGCGGCTTATTTCAACGACCGCAACCGACTCATGATGTTCGCATCAGCCAACAACACCAACGACATGGGATTCCCCGGAGGTGGAGGCCCTGGCGGATGGGGATTCAACAAGCAGGGACTCAACGCCTCGAAGATGCTGGGTCTGAACTACAACTACGAGAACAAGGATAAGCTCACGATGGACGCCTCGCTGAGATGGAACCACAGCGATGGAGACATCAGCAGCACGGTGGCTTCCGAGAACTTCGTGAGCCAGAACTCGTCTTTCTCGAACAGCCGTGCCAAGAACTTCTCGCGCAGCAACAGCTGGGACGGACGTTTCCGCCTGGAATGGACCCCCGACACAATGACCAATATTATGTTCCGTCCATCGTTCACCATCAAGAGCAGCGATGCACTGGCACGAAGCTTGTCGGCACAGTTTAATGCCGATCCTTACCAGATCACCAACGACCCGCTCGAGGACGCAGCACGTGCCGAGCTGGGACTTGAGGACGTAAGCCTAAGCAAGAGTCTGTTGCAGCAGGCTGGAGCTCTCGTCAACCTGCAGTCGTCGAGCAGCATCAGCTATAGCGAGTCTGAAAATCTGAGAGGCATGTTGCAGTACAATCGCCGACTCAGCGCCATGGGACGCAACATCACCGTGCGCACCGATGCCAGCTACGGCAAGACCGATGCCAACAGCCTCTCACTCACCAATGCCTACATGTACCTTGTAGATGTGGCCAACGGCAACGAGACCGACCACTACAACACTTATCGTTACAACGTGACGCCTACCCGCAACTACAGCTACTCTCTGCAGGCCACCTATAGTGAGCCGCTCTGGCGTGCCACCTTCCTGCAACTGAGCTATAAGTTCACCTACAAATACTCGAAGACCGACCGTTCCACCTACAACTTCTCCGACTTCAGCGATGAGGAGGCAAACCAGTGGGCTTCCATCACTCCCGAGTATCGTGGATGGGGCAACTACTTGGGCACTCTTCGCTCGCCTCTCGACGAGTATTTCGACAGCGACCAGAGCCGATTCTCCGAGTACAAGAACTACATTCACGAGATGCAGCTCATGATGCGATTCATCCGACCAAAGTACAACCTCAGCTTCGGAGCCATGCTCCAGCCACAGAGGTCGAACTTCATCTACGACTATATGGGACAGCACATCGAAACGACACGCAACGTCACCAACTTCTCACCAACCCTCGACTTCCGTTATCGTTTCAGCAAGGTGAGCAACCTGCGCGTCAACTATCGAGGCACCACCTCGCAACCCTCCATGACCGACCTGCTCGACATCACCGACGACAGCAATCCGCTCAACATCAAGAAGGGAAATCCGGGACTGAAGCCATCGTTCACCCACAACTTCCGACTCTTCTACAACAACTATATAGAGAAGCACCAGCGAGCCCTGATGACCTTCATCAACTTCTCGATGACACGCAACAGCATCAGCGACATGGTGACCTACGACGACAAGACCGGTGGACGAACCACACAGCCCGAAAACATCAACGGCAACTGGAACGCACGAGGCGCCTTCATGTTCAATACAGCCATCGACAGCGCTGGCGTATGGAACATCAACACATTCACCACCCTCGCCTATACCAACGCAGTGGGCTATCTGAGCCTCGACGGGAAGACCTCGCAGAAGAACACCACCAAGCAGACTCAGGTGGGCGAGCGAATCGCCATGGGCTATCGCAACAACTGGCTTGAGGTCAACCTCAACGGAACCCTCAACTACAACCATGCCCGCAACAAGCTTCAGGCATCGAGCAACATGAACACCTGGCAGTTCTCTTACGGACCGAGCATCACAGCCACCATGCCCTGGGGCATGAGCCTGAGCACAGACTTGAGCCAGAGCAGCCGACGAGGATACAGCGACAAGTCGATGAACACCAACGAACTGGTTTGGAACGCCCAACTCTCGCAAGGCTTCCTCAAGGGCAAACCCCTCACCGTGATGATCCAGTTCTACGACCTGCTGCACCAGCAGAGCACCTTGAGCCGTGCCCTTACTGCCATGGCCCGTACCGATACCGAGTACAACAGCATCAACTCTTATGCCATGCTCCACGTCATCTACCGACTGAATATCATCGGAGGCAAGCAGGCACGCGAGACGATGATGTATGGCGGACGCCCCGACTTCCGCGGACGCCCCTTCAATGGCGGACGACCTCCCATGGGACCACCTCCAGGAGGCGGACATCGCCGCTTCTAAGTTTAGGGAAGTTGAAACCCATATACATGATGCTCAGAACCATTCGTCATCGTTGGTTCTGGGCATATTTTTGTCTCATTGGCTCTAACATCTCAACACCTTTCCACATCCGTCAGTTTTAATTTTTATAAAATAATCTTTAAATAACTATAATAAAGCTATAAGAAAACTATAACGATACAAATATTTTCCTAACTTTGCAACCACTTTTTATTGTAACAGAAATGAAACATCGTATTTTAAGCATGACAATGTCACTTTGCCTCACCTGCACGATGGGAGCGCAAAGTGCCGAAAAGATTGTACCCATCAAGTATGGAAACATGGATAACTGGGTTATCAGAAACATCAAGGAATCAGGTATCATAGGCGGAAACAAGAAGGTGGTTTATGCCGTAGGTCCGTCGATGACCATCAATGGCAATATCCCCTACACCAACAAGGGCGGCTCGCCCTGGGGAACCTCCAATGTGCTTGCCCACGTGTCAGGCATCTATAAGACCAACAACTCGGTATATCGCGACAAGCACGAGAACGGACATTGTGCCAAGCTCGTCACCCATATCGAGAAGGTGAAGGTATTGGGACTCATCAACATCAAGGTGCTTGCAGCAGGCTCGCTCTTCCTGGGCGACGTGCGCGAACCCATCACAGGAACCAAGGACGGTCCTAAGGCCATCAACTGGGGTATTCCTTTCACCCATCGTCCCAAGGCGGTGCGTTTCGACTATAAGACCCTGTTGCCCAACTCAGCCACCCGCATCAAGCAGAACGGCTTCAGCAGTGCATCGAAAGTGGCAGGACGCGACTATGCTGTCGCCATCCTCTATCTGCAGAAGCGTCACGAGGATGCCCACGGCAACATCACGGCCAAGCGTGTGGGCACCATGGTGGTGAAGTACAGCAAGAGTACCAATGGATGGGTGAACGACGCCACCTACACCATCCACTATGGCGACATCCGACACATGGCAGGCTATAACGCCTCGCTCATGGGACTTCGTAATTGTGACTATGCCCGCAACAGCAAAGGCAAGAGCGTCATCATCAAGGAGACGGGATGGGCTTCGGCCAACGAGACCCCTACCCACCTCATCCTGCAGTTCTCTTCCAGTCATGGCGGAGCCTATATCGGAACGCCCGGCAACACGCTCTGGATAGACAACGTGGCACTCGTATACTAACTGTTTATCACATATAAACACCCCTACACATTATTATATACATAACACATGAAGCAGCTTCTACTCTCATGCCTTACATGCCTTCTCTTGCCTACTCTTGGTATGGCAGGGGAGGCTGACTCTACCTTCACACCACATACCGGAATGGAAAAAGAGGAAGTAAAAATAGAAAAAAAGGTGGACGAAAATGCGGAAGTGAAGGTGGAAGCGAAGGCGGACGAAAAGGCGGAAGTGAAGAAGGCGGACGAGAAGAAGAAATCGCTCATCACCCGTTTTCTCGACTACTTCAACGATGCCAACAAGAAGAACGACAAGCGGTTCGACTTCAGCATTATCGGAGGCCCACACTATGCCACCGACACCAAGTTGGGCTTAGGCTTAGTGGCAGCAGGCATCTATCGCTCCGACCCAGCCGACACGCTCCTCCTCCCCTCCAATGTGTCGCTCTTTGGCGATGTCAGCACGGTGGGCTTCTATCTGCTCGGTGTGCGCGGAACCCACATCTTCCCCCACGACCGTTACCGTGCCGTCTACACGCTCTACTTCTATTCCTTCCCCAGCAAGTTCTGGGGAATGGGATACGACATGGGCGACAACGACGACAACGAGAGCGACATGAAGCGATGGCAGGTGCACGTGAAGGGAAGCTTCCTGTGGAACCTTGGCAGCAACCTCTTCCTCGGTCCTTCCGTGGCCTACGACTACATCATCGGCAAGGACATCGAGCGCCCCGAGCTCTTGGCTGGAATGGACCGACATACCGACAACTATGGCGTGGGATTCACCTTCATGTTCGACAACCGTGACAACCTCACCTATCCCCACCGGGGTTATTACGTGAACCTCACCCAGATGTTCCGTCCGCGCTTCATGGGCAACGACTATGCCTTCAGCACCACCGAACTGCAGCTCAACGCCTACCAGCAACCCTGGCGAGGAGCCGTACTTGCCGAGGACCTTCGTTCCACATTCAACTTTGGCAATCCCTCGTGGGGCATGATGGCACAGACAGGAGGCAGCAATGCCCTGCGTGGCTATTACGAGGGAAGATATCGCGACAAGCACATGATAGAAGCCACTGTCGAACTTCGCCAGCACGTGTGGAAACGCAACTCGCTCACGACCTGGATTGGCGCAGGAACCGTCTTCCCCAAGTTCAGCCAGATGAGAAGCCGACACATCCTGCCCAACTATGGTGTGGGCTATCGATGGGAATTCAAGAAGAACGTCAACGTGCGTCTCGACTATGGTTTCGGCAAGGGCGGACAGAGAGGATTCCTCTTCAATATCAACGAGGCGTTCTAAAAGCAAACAACACACAACATGAAATCATTCAACAAAATCATATACTGGTATGCCGTCATCGCGCTTACCGTGCCCAATGTGGCCCTTTGTTTCACCGAACACCTCAGCACATGGGCAGCCCTTGCCAACACCGTGCTGCCCTTTGGTGTCTACATGGCTCTGATGAGCATCTGTCGCAAGCCGGGCAAGATGGTGTGGTGGCTCTTCCCCATCATCTTCTTTGCGGCTTTCCAGATCGTGTTGCTCTATCTCTTCGGCAAGGGCGTCATAGCCGTGGATATGTTCCTCAACCTCGTAACCACCAATCCTGGCGAGGCCATGGAGTTGCTCGACAACCTCATTCCTGGCGTGGCGAGTGTCTTCATCCTCTATCTGCCCCTGCTCATCCTGGGCGTGGTGTCCATACGGAGCAAGAAGGCACCCGTGCTGTCCTCTGCACTCAGAAAGCGATATGCCCTGTGGGCTTCAGCCTTGGCCATCGTGGGTTGCATCTTTGTTGCCACGGCCTGTCTCTCCCGTCCCTCCGACAACACACAGCTCGACGACCATCATGCCCCACACTATAGCGTGCTCAACGACCTCTACCCCGTCAACGTGTTCTATAACCTCTACCTTGCCGTTAAGCGCAACAACGCCTCCATCCACTACAAGGAGGCATCTGCCCGTTTCCGCTTCGATGCCAGGCCGTCCCATCCCGAGGACTCCTGCGAGGTCTACGTCATGGTGATAGGCGAGACGGCACGAACCATGAACTTCAGTCTCTATGGTTATCAGCGCGACACCAATCCACGGCTCAGCAAGACCCCGGGACTGGTGACGTTCAGCGATGTCACCACCCAGTCGAACACCACCCACAAGAGTGTGCCCATGCTCCTCTCGCAGGCTTCGGCCTCCGACTTCGAGCGTCTCTTCCACGAGAAAGGCATCCTGCAGGCCTTCCGTGAGGCAGGCTTCCACACCGTGTTTCTGAGCAATCAGCGCCCCAACCACTCGTTCATCGACTTCCTGGGCGAACAGGCCGACCAGTGGCTCTTCCTCAAGACGGGCGATGCCAACCCGGCTGGCCGTGAGCTGGCCGAAGCCCCGGGCAAGGACGGCAACTACTATGACGCCGACCTGCTGCCCATCCTCGACAAGATACTGGCCCGGAAGCGCAAGAAGGAGTTCATCGTGCTCCACACCTATGGCTCTCACTTCAACTACATGGACCGCTATCCCCGACAGATGGCGCACTTCCAGCCCGACACGCATTGCGAGGCCAAGAAGGAGAACCGTCCCGACCTCATCAACGCCTACGACAACACCATCCGCTACACCGACCTTGTGCTCAGTGGGGTGATAGAGCGCCTGAGAGCACACGGTGGCATGAGCGCCATGCTCTATACGAGCGACCATGGCGAGAACATCTTCGACGACAGTCACAAGCTCTTCCTTCATGCTTCGCCCCGAGCTTCGGAGTACGAGCTGCATGTGCCCTTCCTGGTATGGACATCGCAGAGCTTCCAGCATCAGGAGCCAGCCGTGGCACAGGCTCTCTCCGCCAACCGCCACAAGCAGGCACAGAGCAGCCGTTCCGCCTTCCACACCATGCTCAATATCGGGGGCATCAGTACGCGCTTCCGCCAAGAGCACGAGTCGTTGGCGAGCCCTGCCTATCGTCCCGCCCCTCTGCTCTACCTCAACGACCACAACGAGGCTATCCCACAGGCAGAATGTGGATTTTAGCATATAAAGGAGTTGTTTTTAAGGAGTTAAAGGAGTTAAAGGAGTTAAGACAACAGCCTCTAAGGAATGTTTAATTTTAAGTCCACTAAAGCATTTGTCTTAACTCCTTTAACTCCTTAACTCCTTAACTCCTTAAAAATAACTCCTCAAAAAACTTTCTCTTTTCTTTCTCTATATCAGTTTTTTGCTGTAATTTTGCACCCGAATAAGTCAATAACAGTAGAAAACAATGGACTCAACACGCAAAATCGAAAAAGTAAGTTTGCGCAACCTCCACATGGAGGATTACGACCAACTGGCGAAATCGTTCAAGCGCATTTATGCCGACTCGGACGTTTTCTGGACACGTTCTCAAATCAAAAAGCTCATTACCATCTTTCCCGAAGGTCAGGTAGTCATCATCGTCGACGACAAGATCGTGGGCTGCGCCCTCTCCATCATCGTCAACTACAACATGGTGAAGGGCGACCACACCTATGCTCAGGTGACAGGCAATGAAACCTTCAACACCCACGATGCCAACGGCAACATCCTCTATGGCATCGAGGTCTTCATCCACCCCGACTATCGTGGCCTCCGACTGGCCCGACGCATGTACGAATACCGCAAGGAGCTGTGCGAGAAGCTCAACCTCAAGGCCATCATGTTTGGCGGACGCATACCCAACTATCACAAGTATGCCGACCAGATGCGCCCCAAGGAGTACATCGAGAAAGTGCGCAGCCGTGAAATCTACGACCCCGTGCTCACCTTCCAGCTGTCCAACGACTTCCACGTGCGCCGTGTGATACGCAACTATCTGCCCAGCGACGAGGAGAGCGAACACTGCGCCACCCTGTTGCAGTGGGACAACATCTACTATCAGCCACCTACGGACTCCTATGTAGACCGCAAGCCCACCGTGCGCATCGGTCTCGTACAGTGGCAGATGCGCCCCTATGCCTCCGTCGACGACCTCTTCGAGCAGGTGGAGTTCTTCGTCGATTCGGTGAGCGACTATAAGAGCGACTTCATCCTCTTCCCCGAATACTTCAATGCCCCTCTGATGGCTAAGTTCAACAATATGGGCGAGGCACAGAGCATCCGACAGATGGCACAGTACACCGAGCAGATACGCGACCGGTTCCGTGAGCTTGCCATCAGCTACAACATCAACATCATCACGGGCAGCATGCCTTACGTCAAGGACGACGGCGCCCTCTACAACGTGGGCTTCCTGTGCCGACGCGACGGAAGTGTGGACATGTACGAGAAGATTCATGTCACCCCCGACGAGCAGAAGTGCTGGGGTCTTACCGGTGGAAGCCACATCCAGACCTTCGACACCGACTGTGGCAAGATAGGCATCGTGATCTGTTACGACGTGGAGTTCCCCGAGCTCTCACGCCTCATGGCTCAAGACGGCATGCAGATACTCTTCGTGCCCTTCATGACCGATACCCAGAACGCTTACTCCCGTGTGCGTGTATGCGCCCAGGCCCGTGCCATCGAGAACGAGTGCTATGTGGCCATTGCGGGCAGTGTGGGCAACCTGCCCCGTGTGCACAACATGGACATACAGTATGCTCAGAGTGCCGTGTTCACGCCTTGCGACTTCGCCTTCCCCAACGACGGCAAGCGATCGGAGGCTACGCCCAACACCGAGATGATTCTCGTATCCGACGTTGACCTCAACCTGCTCAACGAGCTCCACACCTATGGTGCCGTGCGCAACCTGCGCGACCGCCGCAAGGACCTCTATGAGCTGAAGAAAAAGTAAAGATGTACAAGATCGACATATCGGAGCGCACGCTCCACTTCAAGCAGCCTGCCGGAACCTCACGGGGTGTCTACACCACCCGGCACAGTTATTACCTCACCCTCACCTCGGCAGAACATCCGGGCATCAGGGGCGTGGGCGAATGTGCCACCCTGCCCGACCTGAGCTGTGATGCCAAGCCCGAATACGAGCTCACGCTCCGACAGGTGTGCCAGATGGTGGAACAGATGGGGCGCATACCCTACGACATGATACGTGCCTACCCCAGCATCACCTTCGGACTGGAGACCGCCTTTGCCGACTTCTTCCGTCAGTGCCCCGCTATCGATATGCCGGCATGGGCGACGTACCTGGCAAGCCTCTACGACACGCCCTTCGCACGGGGCGAGGAGGGCATCACCATCAACGGACTGGTATGGATGGGCACCTACGACGAGATGCTCGCCCGACTGGAGGAGAAGCTGAAGAGCGGATTCCACTGCGTGAAACTGAAGATTGGTGCCATCGACTTCTTCAAGGAGCTCGACCTCATCAAGCGCATACGCCAGGTGTACAGCAAGGAGCAGATAGAGTTGCGCGTGGATGCCAACGGTGGCTTCACGCCCGAAAACGCCATGAGCCGACTGGAAGCCCTGGCACAGTACGACATCCACTCCATAGAGCAGCCCATACGCCAGCACCAGTGGCCCAAGATGGCAGCCCTGTGCCGTGAGTCACCCCTGCCCATCGCCCTCGACGAGGAGCTCATCGGCGTGAACGTGCGATCGATGAAGCAGGCATTGCTCGACACCATACACCCTCAGTACATCGTGCTGAAGCCCTCGCTCCACGGAGGCATCTACGGATGCCGCGAATGGATACAGATGGCAAGCGAACGGGGCATCGGAAGCTGGATTACATCGGCCTTGGAGAGCAACGTGGGGCTCAGTGCCATCGCCCATTTCTGCGCCAAGACTTATGGTCCCGGAGTCTCCATGCCTCAGGGCCTTGGCACCGGACAACTCTTCACCGACAACATCCCCATGCCTTTGGAAATCAAGGGAGAGAAGATCTTTGTTCGTGTCTAATTTCGGAAACATTCCCCTTATGGAACTGAACGAATTTCTTGCCGAATGGCACAATGACAACCCCCGCATTCTGGTACACACCAGCGGATCTACGGGCAAACCCAAGCCCCTGATGGTGGAGAAGAGGCGGATGCTCAACTCAGCCCGCATCACCTGCGACTTCTTAGGACTGAAGCCGGGCGACACCGCCCTGCTCTGCATGCCCCTCGACTATATCGCGGGCAAGATGATGGTGGTGCGAAGCCTGCAACGAGACCTTCGGCTCACCTCCGTGCGTCCGAGCAGCCATCCCCTGGCCGACGATGCCCTGCCCAGCTTCACCTTTGCAGCCATGGTGCCCATGCAGGTGTACAACAGCCTGAAAGTGCCCTGCGAGCGCGAACGGCTCATGCGCATCCGTCACCTCATCATAGGCGGAGGAGCCATCAGCGACGAGTTGGCACAGATGATCAAGCCCCTGCCCAATGCCGTATGGAGCACCTATGGCATGACCGAGACCCTGTCGCACATCGCCCTGCGCCGCCTCAACGGTCCCGATGCCAGCCTCTGGTATACCCCCTTCGACGGCGTAGGCATAAGCCTCAATGCCGAGGGATGCCTTGTCATCGACGCCCCTGAGGTATGTGCCGAACCCCTTGCCACCAACGACATCGCCCAGCTACGCACCGACGACCGCACGGGCAAGACGCTATTCCGCATAAAGGGCCGCAAGGACAACGTGGTGTGCAGTGGCGGCATCAAGATTCAGATAGAGGAGGTGGAGGAAACCTTGCGTCCGCACCTGTCGGCGCCCTTCATGATCGTCAAGAAACAAGATGAGATGCTGGGCGAAAAAGCCATCCTCCTCACCGAGTCGGCCGACATGACCCACATTGAAGAAATATGCAGAAACACCCTGCCCAAATACTGGGTGCCACGGGAGTTTCTGCACATCGACCACCTGCCCCTCACCGAGACAGGCAAGCCTAAACGCACCCTCCCCTTCACACCACGGTGATCCAGATGCTCTCTTCGTTCTGCTGAGCCTGGGTGATGAGGTCGATGAGTTGGCGCAACCACTGTTGCGAGTTCACCACCATGCCCACCATTTTGTTTTCGCCCACCAGGATGCAGCCCTGCGTGTCGTCAGGATAGTTGCCAGCATGGATGCGTATGCCCTCAAAGAGGGGCACGCCCACGAGTAGGGGCAACCATCTCTTAAATCGTGGCGACTTGCTCACCACCACGGTGTAAGAGCCTTCGGGGATAGCCGTCTTGCCCTGCACCTTGCGGGCCATCTTGCCCGACACCCTGCCGTGGCGAGCATCCACCTCCCTCAGGGCAAGCGGAATGCCCAGCAGGTTGCGCCATGTAGGCTCCAGGGTGTCGCAGAAGTAATGCTCTGTGGTGAGCAGGCTCTCGTCCACACGGCAACGCACAGTGCGCTTGTCGTCCCTCCTCCTGCCGGGTATCAACTCTCGTTCCACACTTCCATCGGGCAGGATATACAGTCGGCCGATGGTGTAAGTAGCTCTCTTGGCTATGCGTTTCAATATGATTTCCATCTCTAAGATAACGTTTAATGTTTAGTATTTTTATGAAAAACTCTCATCCTTTCAAGAACTTCACCTTGCGGAAAATCGGACTGTCAGTGTCAGTGTCAGCACCTTCCACCTTAGCCACATATCCACGGTGCACCCATTGGTGTATGGCATCCCTGATGCGCCTGGCGTTGTCGTTGTCGAAGCCTTGAGCACGACGCACCTTCACGTAGTCGTCCATGGTAAACTCGTCGGGCAAGAGCGACAGCAGGTTCTTAGGACCGTTGGGTGCTGTGCGGCTCACCTTGTCTTGCTCGCCATCGGCATCGTAGATCATTTGTCCGAAGAGCTTCAGCTTGCACCACAGGTCGTAACGCTCGCTCCAGCGCACGAAGTCCTCTATCGACTTCTCCCACTTCATGCCGTTGGCGACATACAGCACACAGGCCTTGAGGTAGGCGATGACGTTGGCACGGAAGGAAAGGTTCTCGAACACATAGTTCTGCGACAGACGGGCAAACTCAGCGTTCTCCTCCATCAGCTTGCGGGCGAGCTTGAGAGCCTGGGGGCAGTCCACCAGTCCGCGGGCCTTCAACAGGTTGTCGATGTAGGGTTTCAGTTCCTCGTCGAAGGCGGCATCGTAGGAGCCATAGACGGGAATCTCCGAACCGCACGGGCGTCGCTCGATGGTGGCAAACGAGATGCGGCTCACGGGTCCGTCGGTCACCACCCTTCGAAAGTAGTCACGACACTTCTTCGGTGTGCAACAGGCATTCCAGTTGAAGCGCACCTTCACGGTCTCGGTCACCGACTGCACGCCCACTCGGTCCTGTCCATAGTTGCCCAGGTCGAATGCCAGCTCCATGATGCGGAAGTGCTGGTTGGTCTTGCCCTTGAGGGCATCGAAGAGGTTCAGCTCATTCACTTTGGCATAGAGGAAATGCCGTTCAGCCTCCTTCATACGCAGCACGAAGGCAGGGTTGGTCATGTCGATGTTCACCTCCTGGATGACGAGTCCTTCGGGTCGCTCTCGCTTGTCCTTGTTGGAGCCCTTGCGGTTACATTCGTCCTTCCATGCCCTCTCCCGCTCACGCTGTTCGGCGTCGCGTGCCCTGATGTCCGCCATGATGCGGTTGATGGGCTGTGTGATGCTCTCCTTGCCGCTTCCTGTAGGCGCACAGAGGATGTTCATCAGCGTGGCCTCATGCTCCACGTTGTCGATGTAGCGGAAGCGGGTGTCGCACAGATGGCTTGCCAGGGCTGGGAAGACGGCTTGCGACACGGCAGGCTGATAGATGGCGGGCGTCTTGCTCACGAGCAGACGGATGAGGCGGGGCAGTTTCTGTGGCATCTCGTGTATGCGATAGAAGTAGGAGTCGGGGTTCAGGATGTCGCCAAACTCGTCGGCATCATAGTCGGCGGCTTTCCCCCTTGCCCTCTCCTCCTGGCACAGGCTGATGGCCTTGCGCACGATCATCGGCATGCGGTGCGACTGCTTTCTCTGACAAGCGCTGTCGACGGTGGTGAAGGCCCGCTTCTTCTCCTCGCCGAAGGTGGGAATCACCTGTTTGATCCACGTGGCGTTGTCGTCGCACAGATAGCGCAGATAGCAGCTCAGGGTGAAGATAAACGAGTTGCGAGAACCATGCTGTGGCTCACCTCCGAGCAGTTCTACGAGCTTGCTTGTTATCGCCTCATAGGGGATTCCGTCGTATTCTTGGGCGAAGTCTTGTTGCTTCTCCTCTCCGCCATGATCTTGATCCACTCCATGATTGCCGAGATGATGATCATCAGCACGATCATGATTAGCAGACTGGGCATACTCAACAGCAGTGCCAGCAGGAAGAGCAGCAGAGCTATTGTCGCTCTCAGGTCGATGTTCTTTTTCGGTCTTGTTTTCATTTTCATTTGTGTTGTGGTTAGTGTTTTCGTGGGTATTCGCATGAGGGGCAGCATCGTCAGCATCCGAAGGGGTTTCCACCTCTGCGAAGAGCCGTGCCTCGTCGATGAAGAGGATGTATTCTTCGGGCACGATGAACGACGGGCGTGCCAAGTCTTTCACACACACGTCGTACTCCTCATCGCCGAGCTGTTGCGACATCCACTTCTGAGCCTCAGCCAGGTTCATGCCCTCTGGCATGACGAAGACGAGCCTGAGGCCCTCCAACGACGGTGTGACGTGCACGAGCAGTATTCTCGCCAGCACCTGAGGATTCTTCACTCTCAGTTCTTCGCTCTTTGCTTTCCACCATCCCGTGGGGTCGGCGATGTGGTCTTTGTCGTAGATGCTGAGTCCGCTGGGTATGGCGTCGGCGTTGAGTCGTCGGCCATTGCGAAAGGTGGCGTGGGGCGTGAGTATGGGCAACTGGCTCTTGAGCCGTGTCTTCATCGTGTCGTAGTCTTCCTGCCCTATCTCTCCCCGGCGTTTGCGCTCCAGTGCATCCTCTATCTGTGCGCATACGTCCTTCACCCTGCTGCTCTTAGTAGCCTGGTGGAAGAGCTCGGGGGTGCATACTTGCACCTCCCTGCTCCTTACGCTTTGTGATATTCCAAAAGCCATGGTTGTTTCGTATTTAATGTTTAATTATTTTTTCGATGTCCTGCACCAGGATGTCCTGATACACCTGTCCCTGATACTCATGGGTCTGAAAGCGCAGTCTCACCACGACCACCTCTCCGGCATAGAACCTAAGTTGTGCGTCCTTGCCAAGCATTACTGCGGCAAACTGATTTTCAAACTTTCCGCCAAACTCCTGCAACACGATGTTGCACTTGGCGAGTTTCCCGTTCTCACTCTTCTGCGAATCGACGAGGGAAGTCTCTCCCTGCATCACTACTTTCATGATCATTGTTTCCATGTTTTTTTAAAAATGTTTAATGGGTAATTGTTTTTAATTTTGAGGAGTTATTTTCGGAAGTTATTTTTCAGGAGTTAAGGGAGTTAAGGAGTTATCGCTCCCTTCGGTCGCTGAGGAGTTAAGACAAATGCCTTTGAGGGCAATGTTTTAATGTTTGATTTCAAGCAATAAGACTATTGTCTTAACTCCTTTAACTCCTTAACTCCTTTAACTCCTTAAGAATTCTCCCTTAACTCCCTAACTCCTTTAGCCCTCAGATGAATGAACTCCCGTCCCTTCTCCGTCCACACGAGGTACATGCGGGTTAGCACGGTGTCTCTTCCCACAAAGAGGTCATAGTGGGTTCGGCTCTTCGCCAGTCCACGGTGGGCATAGTCGGCATAGAGCATATACTGTCCGCTCTGGTAGTACTGAATCCGTTCAGCGCAGAGCCATCGGTTCAGTTCCTGCGCCGTCATCCCCAGCTCCTTGGCTATCTGCGTGGTGGTGTAGCACGAGATACTTTCGAGCACGCTGTCGGTGTAGAGAGCCTTGGGCAGCAGCCGGTCGATTTCCACATCCTGCTCAGCGATCCGTCTGTTCTTTTGCTCCAGGAGCACTTTCTGCTCGCTGATGAGCTTGTCTTTCTGCTCCAGGGTGGTTCTCAGCACCTCCTCTGCCCTTCGGCGTATATCCTCCTCGGTGTCACCCTCGCGAACGAGGATGTAGCCTCCCGCCTTTCGGATAGAGGGAAGAACCTCCGAGGTGACCCAGTGCTTGAAGCGCTGCGCAGTGGGGAGCTTCGAACCAAGCACCAGCGCATAGAATCCGCTCTCTGCCACAAACAACATCTGCATCCGCTTAAACCTGCATGTAGCTTTTCCGTGACTGATAATAGGAGTTGATATCGTACGTTTCGTACGGTCATCTTCATCGACATGTCTTGCTATAGCCTTGTCAGCCTGGACATACCCCAGCGCACCGCACACGTCTTTTCCGCAAAACTGAGGCTCACCTTTCTCGTCGGTCAAGATGCGGATGCATCCGAACTCAGAGCACTCAAATACCATCACCCGGATGGCGTTCTCATGATTGGCAACATTAGATGCCACCATGTTGGCAGCAGCCTTGCTACCGACAACCTTTTCATTAGTTTTTTTCATATGCTATAACTATTAAAATGGTTAATACTATGTTTTGAATACAAAATGTGATTTTCATGGCAGAAGATCATCATTCTTGTTGTTTCAACCTTGTCAAAGAGCGAGTGGATGGCAATATCATTCTTATGTCCCACTTACAACATGGCATACACAGGAATGTCCACGAACCTCAGAACTCGGCGATGGTTCTGAAATCCATGAGCAAAGGTAAAGCGAAAAAAAAGGATGTCAAAAGAAAAAAATATGCAATGATCAGCTGGTCTAATCAGTCTAATCATTGCATATCTTTTCGTCTCATTCGTCCAACAAAGAGTCTAACGAATGTTATGTTTTACTGACGGTAAAAAAAATAAATTGGTATGCTGTTCTTTAAGTGTTTTCCATTCATTGTAATTGGTACTGCTTAATTCGTCACCAACTTAGTAACGAATTTGTGAGACAGCGTCTCACAAATTCTTTTAACCTATATTGTTTTCTTCAAACTCTGCAATCCATTCCCTAACCTTGGCTTGCAGCAAAGCCTTATCTGGCAAATATAATTGATATGCAGAGGCATAGACATGCGAGTCTTTTGGTAAAGTCAACTCTACAAGTGCATCGTTCTTACTCTCACAAAGCAAAATGCCGATGGTTGGTTTCTCGAAGTCTTGCTTCACAAAGCGGTCATAATAGTTGACATACATCTGCATCTGTCCAAGGTCTTGATGGGAAAGTTTGTCTGTTTTCAAATCAATAAGGACATAGCATTGCAACAATCTATTATAGAAGACCAAATCAACATAATAATTGTCTTCATCGAAAGTGAAACGTTTCTGACGTGCCTCGAATAGGAAGCCTTTCCCTAATTCGAGCAGGAACTGTTGCATCTTGCAGATAATGGCATTCTCCAACTTCGACTCAGAGTAAGCGGCATCTGGCTTCAAGCCCAAGAACTCCAAGGTCAAAGGACTCTTGATAACATCTGAAGGCTTCTCTATCGTTTGCCCTTCCTTTGCCAAACGCATCACCTCATCCTTGTCACGGCTCAAGGCCAATCGCTCATAGAGGCAACTGCCTACTTGACGCTGCAACTGTCTTTTAGACCATTGCTGCTGTACACATTCTATCTCATAGAAAGAACGAGCGTCTGAATTTTCCACACGCATCAGAATCAGATAATGACTCCAAGACAGCTTAAACATTTGATTATCACTATCTTTTGAATTTGCTAACCAGTGGTTAGCATTTTTGTTTTCAAAAGGGCAACCAGTGGTTGACCTTTTTGCATATACAATATAGAATTGCCTAATATTGCGGAGATTTGGATATGACCATCCCGTCCCAAAACGAGCTGTCAAACTCTTAGATAACTCTTGCAAGACTTGCTTTCCATATTGCGCATGGACATTTCCATTCTGTTCATACTCTACTATATACTTGCCAACATAGTACTTGGTATAGACCTCCGCCGTGTTGACAGAAGTCTTCACGTAAGACCTTGCCTGTTCTATCAGACCAGACACCTTGTTGAATAGGTCTTCTACATTATCTGAAGTCTTTGTTATTTCGTTTGCCATAATTAATTACATTGTTATCTGAATTTGTGGGACGCTGTCCCACAAATTCCTATTTCAAATAAGTGAGACAGTGTCTCACCTTTTATTTGGTACGCATGCGTACCAAATTTTATTATTATCAGAAGTTCTACAACATACCTGTCTAAGACATCTTTTATCTTGTTTTCTTCATAAATTCACCGAATTTTGCAGCAAATATACATTATTTTTTGCGATAATCATTATAAATTAAGCTATTTTATGCAATTCAACTCCTCTTTCATCTCCACGAGCCGCACGTACAGTCCCCTGTAGGCTATCTCGTAGAATCGGCTCACCTTCTCGTAGGCGATACCGAGCTGATTGCGCCTTGCCCACATGTCCTTCAGCCTGGTTACCTCCTTGGATTCGCCGTATTTCCACAAGGTGCGTTCATGAGAGACAGACTTGCGCAATTTGTCGGTCATCGACTTCATTTCCTCGGGACTATCATAGGAAAACACCATAGGGAACCATTCCATCATCTGCTCCACAAACTCTTTGTCGCCCACAGATTGTCGGCACACACCAGCTTCCAGCAAGGCCTCAAAGATATAATACCATTCGTTCTTGACTGAAGGGTTGATTCTGCCATGCTCGTTAGGGCCGTAGATGGCGTTGTACTCGCCAAGGTCGATGCTCCTGGCAATCTCACCGAGCAAGGCATTCAGCTTATCGTCAGAGTCGAAGAGCCTGGTGTCGAAGATGCAGTTGCGCAGGGAGTCGGTAAGTTCCTCCCGGTGGATGCCCGAGGCCGACTGGACGCCGCCTCCAAATCCGAAGTTCACATGCTCGATGGTGAGGTTGCCATCGACAGCTATGCCATAGTTGTTGCCATTGATATTGATTGCCATAATTATCGTTTCACTAGTGTCCACTAAATAAATTTAAGACTTAATTCTCTTACAGTTTGTAACTT
>OLYC01001243.1_pt1 | contig 18075 bp, 15 predicted proteins | sample 1674271 | NCBI WGS metagenome assembly OLYC01 (sample SAMEA103958154, study PRJEB25191) | human gut metagenome
CATAATTAAATTACCAAATACAAGAATATTTCAATATAAAAACAATTTTTGAAACACTATGATGTGCCATAATTTCATTTAAGTATATCAATCCATTTATTGTTGCCTTTCAGTTGTATGTATTCTTGAATATTATCATCGCAAAACACATCAATCATTTTATCAAAACTTACGGCAAGATTCATAGTTTTTAATGTTTCAAGTTTTGTCCAAAATACCTTTCCTTCGTCGGATGATTTTAAGGTTCCGGAATATTCATCGGTTTTAAAAAGTAAAACCACATATCGTTTGTTGCTTTTTACTTCCCACCATTTAATGCCGCATAATTTAGGGCTTTTGATGATAAGCCCCGTTTCTTCTTTAACTTCTCTGATGACAGAATCAACAAAAGATTCTCGTTTTTCAATATGACCGCCGGGAAAAGTAATGCCGCCCCAAGATTTGTTGATTTTATCTTGAACCACAACATTACCGTTGTTGTCATAAATCATACACATATTGGTTAATTCGATTTTTTCGTATTCGCTCATAATAATACCTCAAACTATTTAATTTAGTAATATATTAATTATTTCGCCGATATTTTCTATAACGTAATTCGGTTTTTCATTTTCGTTTTTAACGCTTTGAAATTTGGCAAAACCTTGACGCACCCCAATTGTTTTCATACCCAATTGCTTTGCGGGAACTATATCATTGTCAAGTCTGTCACCAATCATAATTGTTTCATTTGCCTTGCATTTTGCTTGTTCAAGAGCCATATTAAAAATTCTTAAATCAGGTTTAGAAAATCCTGCCTCTGCCGATGCGATGACAATGTCAAAATATTTGCCTATGCCCCAATTGTTTATTCGTTCTTGTGTGCCGATTTGTTGATTTGCAATAATTCCCAATTTGTATTTTTTGGATAGTTTATATAAAATGTCATCAACATCAGAATAAAGTTTTTCCAATTCTCCGTACCATCTCGGAGTATCGACACCATAATATTTAGCGGCTGTTTTTACAGCGTAAGAATTTGTTTTTGCACATTCTCTTACTTTGATATAAAATTCGTCTTTGTCAATATTGTTTTTTTCAATAATATTGTTGCAACGCTTTTTTATACATTCGGTTTCATCAATAAGTGTTGAACCTAAATCGAAAAATAGCCATTTTATACTATTCATGGTTTCACCTGTAATTGAGTAATACTATTTAATTATATCATAAGTGTCAAAAATTGTCCACATGTTACAACTTTTGTTATAATTTATAAACGCTTTTGTGCTTAATTTAATTGCTGCAATATAAAAAAGTGTGTAAAAGATGCGCAGTGCAAAGGTGTTTTGCTTTGCTAACAAAACTTAATAAACTGCCGAAATCCTTGCAAATAGCGCATTTTAAAATAAAAAAAGCAGGTTTTTAACCTGCTTTTGGTCCGAGTGGCGAGACTTGAACTCACGGCCTCTTGACCCCCAGTCAAGCGCGCTACCAGCTGCGCCACACCCGGTTGTACCTAAATTCAGTTTGCTTCCCGCTTGTCGGCTTTTGCTAATCGCCGCGGCGCTTCCTTCAGAAACATAGTCGCGGTACTTCGCTTGGAGCGCTCGTTCCGCTCCTTGTTTCTTCACCTCGAAGCAATGCCTTCATCCGCCACAGGCGGCGGCATTTCTCCTCGCCCAGCTGCGCCACACCCGGAAAGCTCATCAATAATACCACATGAAAAGCGATTTGGCAAGTCTTTTTTTCAAACTTTTTTAAAATATCCGCCACTTTTTTACTTTCTTTCTTATTTCCGCCCTTCCTCTTTACTTTTTGTCTCAATCTATGCTAAAATCTAAAGGACGGAAGGAGAGTCAGATATGGCAAAAATAATCGGAACAAACATACCAAACATCCCGTGGGAGGATAAGCCCGCAGGATTTGAATATCCCGTGTGGCGTTACAGCGGCAATCCCGTTATCACCCGCGACAATCTGCATATGGCGAACAGCATTTTCAATTCCGCTGTTGTGCCTTACGGCTCGGGCTTTGCCGGAGTTTTCAGGGCGGATATCCGCTCGCGCGCCCATAAGCTCGTTGTCGGCTTCAGCAAAGACGCGATAAACTGGGAGCTTGAGGATAAATATATCTTCAACGGCTACGATCCGCGCCTGTGCGAGCTCGACGGAAAATACTATCTCTCGTGGGTCAATCTCACCCCTCACGGCACAACTATCGGCATAGCATATACAGAGGATTTCAAGAGCTGGACTCAGCTTGAGGATGCCTGCTATCCCGTTGCCCGCAACGGCGTTCTTTTCCCGCGCAAGGTGAACGGCGAGTATCTTCTGCTTATTCGCCCGTGCGACAGGGGACACACCCCTTACGGCGATATATTCATCAGTCAGTCGAAAGACCTCACTTATTGGGGTAAGCACCGCTTTGTTATGAGCCCGGTCGAGAACTGGGAAGCTACAAAAGTCGGAGCGGGTCCGACTCCTATTGAAACCGACGAGGGCTGGCTCATGTTCTATCACGGCGTGCTCACGAGCTGCAATGGCTTCACCTACAGCATGGGCGCCGCCATCCTCGATAAAGATGAGCCGTGGAAAGTGCTCCACCGCGCGGATAGCTTCCTGTTAGCTCCCCATGAGCTCTATGAATGCGTCGGCGATGTGCCGAACGTCGTGTTCCCGTGCGCCGCGCTCGCGGATGCCGAGACCGGCAGAATAGCTATCTATTACGGAGCCGCCGATACTTCGGTCGCCCTCGCGTTCACAACCGTTGATGAGACTGTGAAGTACATCAAGGATAACGACATTATAAAATAAAAATGCAGCCGTGGGATGATTCTCACGGCTGTTTCATTCCTTTTCCGAGCCTTTCGAGCGCGCGCTTTTCTATCCTGCTGACATAGGAGCGGGAGATGTTCATCATCGACGCTATCTCGCGCTGGGTAAGCGGCTCGTTGCCGTCGAGCCCATAGCGCATGACGATTATCGCCTTTTCGCGCGGGTCGGGTATGCCGATGACGAGCCCGCGCAGCTTCTCGCTCTTTATCTTCAAATCAAGATCGTCTGCGATGCAGTCCGGTGTGCAGATAATATCCATTAGCGTGAGCGGGTTTCCCTCGCTGTCGCTGTCGATCGGGTCTTCGAGCGAGATGTCGTGCGCGCTCTTTTTCATCGAGCGAAAGTGCATCAGTATCTCATTTTCAACGCATTTCGCGGCGTATGTCGCAAGGCGCGTGCCCTTGTCGGGCTTGAATGAGTCTATAGCCTTTATCAGCCCGACCGTGCCTATCGAAATAAGATCGTCCTGATCCGAATATGCGGCGTAGTATTTTTTGACTATGTGCGCCACGAGCCGCAGGTTGTGCTCGATGAGTTCGCTGCGCGCCGATTTGTCGCCTGCGTGCATTTTTGCAAGAGCTTCGCGCTCCTGCGCCGCACTCAGCGGCGGGGCAAATGAGCCCGGCTGGCTCAGATGCAGGATAAAAAAGAGGAATCCGTTTGAAAGTAACTGCAAAAACCAACCGAACACAGCACCGCCTCCCGTAGAATATCTATATTCGCGGTTTGTCGGAGTTTGCAAGTCCGGGCTTTTTTTGTAAATTCACTTGAAACTTCGGGATGGCTATAATATAATAATCTGTAGAAAAAGCGGGAACGGAGGTGCTCTCGTGTCGGATATCAAACTCGGCGCGCAGCTCTATACTTTACGCGACTACATACAGAATTATGAGGATGCCGAAAAGACTTTTGCTTATCTTGATTCTATCGGCATCAACACGATTCAGATTTCCGCTATCGGACCTATCGAGCCGGAGAAGGTTGCATATCTTGTTGATAAGTACAATATGGATGTCTGCGTCACGCACACTTCGTTCGACCGCATGCTCAGCGATACCGAAGCCGTTGTCAGGGAGCATAAAATGATCCACTGCGACACGCTCGGAGTCGGCTGCATGCTGGGGGAGTACAGCGGCAGCGAAGAGGGCGTGCGCGAGTTCATAAAGCTCACGGGCGAGCTTGCTAAGAAGCTCCGCGATATGGGGATGCACTTTGCCTATCATAACCACGCCTTCGAGTTCAAGAAATATAACGGCAGGCGCGTTATAGATATGCTTATCGACGACACCGATCCTGAGCTGTTCGGCTTTATAATGGACACATATTGGGTTCAGTACGGCGGCGGCGATCCGGCGGATTTCATAAAGCGCCTCAGCGGCAGAATGAAGGTCTGCCACTTCAAAGATTATAAAATCAACAGCGAGAACAAGCCCGATTTTGCCGAAGTAGGCACGGGCAACCTCAATCTCGATGAGTGCTACCGCGCATGCAGGGATTCGGGCGTCGGATATATCGTTATCGAGCAGGACACCTGCGATATCGACCCGCGCGAGTCGATGGCGATAAGCTACAAGAACCTTGTTGATATAGCAAAGAGAAACAGCTGATTTTTGGGAAGGGATGACAGAAGTGGAAGGAAAGATGAAGCTCCCCGTAGTTGATAGGGGATACGATATTGCGGCAACGGATTCATATATCTCGATGCTGCAGGAGGAATATAATAAAATTTACGTCTGGGGCTCGGAGCTTGAAAAGCGCGCCGAAGCTCCCGCGGGCGAAGCGGCTTCTAGTGAAGAGATAGAAGCTCTCAGAACGCAGAACCGCAGTTTGTATAACAACTGCGTGGCATTTGCAAAGCATATAAAGCGCCTTGAAAAGCTCAGAAACGAGCAGGGCAGATATATGATTGACGAGCTCAACGCCGCAGAGAGCAGAAAGAAAGCTCTCGAAAAGGAGATATCCGACCTTGAGGCGCAGAAGAGTCTGCTCGAAGTGAGTAATGAGTCGGCTCGCGGCCAGTCCGATGCAATAGTCACCGCCGCGCGCAGTCAGGCACAGAAGATAGTTACCGAAGCGCAGGAGCAGGCGAACGCAATAGTCGCCGAGGCGCAGAAGAAAGCCGAAACTATCCTGCGCGAGCGTATCGGCAGAATGTCCGCCGTGTGCGCCCAGCTTAATGATATGTTTGATAAGGGCGAATAAATATCGACAATAAAAATAGAATGCGGCTGTTCATCATGAGGCTCAGTGCCTGCGTGATGATAACAGCCGCTTTTGTTTTTGCTACCCTGTAAAATCTTCTATCAGCTTTTGAAGTGCTTCGTCGCCCTCGACCGTTATTCCTTTGTAGACGCGCTCGGCTTCGCCGCGGGGCAGGGAGGATGTGAAAACATCGAACACCTCCTGCGGCTCGTCCTCGCCGTAGACGAACACCGCTATCCTGCCGTTGTAGTCGCGCATGATGTATTTTTCGCTCCCGTCCGGTGCGGTGCTTTCAATTATAGCCGAGACGGTCAGAAACGCCGCGGCGCAGAACGCAAGGGCAACGGCGATGCTTTTTATCGTGGTTTTCATCTTTCCTTTTCCTTTCCAAAGGCTTGCTTTTTCTGCTTTCGTGGTGATTTTTGCCCCTTTCGGGCGTTTTTATACGCTGTTTTATACACTGCTATTGTTTTGATTTTACAAAATAATGAGAATATTTGGATTTAGGCTAAACTTTTTGCAAAAAGTATGCTATAATTTTTAACTGGATTGTAATGTGAAGGAGGCGCACGGATGGCAAACAGCCCCGCAAACGCATCGAAAAAGATGGGAACAGCCAAAAAATCTTCCAAAAAGAAGAATAAAAAGCCGAATAAAAAAGCCGGCAGGATAGCTCTGCTGGTCATACTCTGTGTGCTCGTCGTCGGTATGCTCACCACGGCGATAATCGGAGGTTATGTTTTTTTCAATATCGTGTCTTTTGCCCACGGCGAGATCGCGATAAATCTCGACGACTACAAGGCGAATCAGAACCAGACCTCGTTCGTCTATGCCTATAACAGCAACAACGAGCTCGTTGAAATGGCTCAGCTCCACGGAGAGGAGAACCGAATCTGGGTCGATTCCGATAAGATGCCGGAGAATCTCAAAAACGCTTTCGTCTGCCTTGAGGACAAGCGTTTTGAGAAGCATCATGGTGTCGACTGGCTGCGTACCTTCGGCGCGGCAACCGGACTTTCAACCGGCGGCGGCTCGACAATAACCCAGCAGCTCGTCAAAAACCTGACCAACGACAAGGAGGTCACGGTCGTCAGAAAGTTCAAGGAGATAGAGCGCGCTCTGAATCTTGAACAGCATTACAGCAAGGATGCTATCCTTGAGGCGTATCTCAACACCCTCTATCTCGGCAACGGCTGCTACGGCGTCCAGACGGCGAGCGAAACTTATTTCGGCAAGGATGTCAGCGAGATCAATCTCGCCGAGTGCGCCACTCTTGCGGTCATAACAAAAGCTCCGACAACGTATAACCCTCTGCTCAATCCCGAGTCGAATAAAAAGCGTCAGGAGCTTTGCCTGAAATATATGCTCGAGGAAAAGGCGATAAGCAAAGAGGAATACGAAGAGGCGGTGAATTATAAGCTCGTCTTTACAAACAGCGAGGGCTATGTCCCGAAGCCGGGCAAGACCAAGACCACTACCGAGGACAAGAACACCGAGAAAGAATATCAGGATTTCTATGTCGATTATGTCATCAAGACCGTCTGCAAGGATCTGATGAGCAAATACGGCTACACTTACCGCCAGGCGATGGAGAAGATAAACTACGGCGGACTCAAGATATATTCTGCCGCCAACCCCGATGTTCAGAAGGTTCTCAATACCGTATATTCAAACAGAATCGCTTTCGATAAGGAGGCAGACACTGCTGAGCATCCCGCCGCTCAGTCCGCGGCAACCGTCATGGACTATGAGGGCAGAATCGTCGGCATAGTCGGACAGGCGGGCGAAAAGAACGGCAACCTCTGCCTCAACAGAGCGTCCGAGTCCCCGAGACAGCCCGGTTCGTCCATAAAGCCCCTTTCGACCTATTCTCTCGCGCTCGAAAAGAACTATGTCAACTGGTCGAGCATGATCCTCGACTACTCGATCTATCAAAACGGCAAGCTCTGGCCGCAGAATGCGGACGGCACAAACGGAAGCAAGAAAGAGATAACCGTCCAGTATGCTATCCAGAAGTCGTTCAATACCGTACCCGTCAGAATAATTACGGAGATGCTCGGAGTCAACGAGGCCTATAACTTCATGAAAAAGACGTTCCATCTGACAACTCTTGATGATTCTGCGGATGCGAATATCGCGCCCCTTGCAACCGGCGCTCTGACAAACGGCGTCACTACTGTCGAAATGGCGGCGGCATATGCTGTGTTCGGCAACAACGGCTATTACTATGAGCCCTATTGCTATTATAAAGTCACCAATGCTACGGGTACGGAAGTCCTGCTCGAAACGAAGTCCGAGCCCGAGAGAGTTCTCAGCGAGGATACCGCAGAGGTCATGCGCGAACTGCTCAAGACCGTCCCGGCAAGAGATTTCCGCAAGAGCAAGAATCTCGGCAAGTTCGAGCTGATGAGCAAGACCGGTACCACGAGTGACACCAAGGACAGCTGGATAGCCGGCGGCACGCCCTATTATGTCTGCGCAGTCTGGCTCGGCTACGATAAGCCCAAGGTCATTCCGTTCAGATACAGTGCTTCCGGACGAGTCTATATCGAACTGCTCGACCGCATCCACGCGAACCTGCCCGTCAAGGAGTTCCCCAAGACCGGCAAGGTCGAGGAGAAGGACTACTGCAAGAAGACCGGACTTCTTGCTTCTCCCTCGTGCAAGGAGACCGCAAAGGGGTATTATAAGAAGTCCGCAATGCCCGCCGAGTGTACCGCATGCGGCGGCGGATCCGTCAGCGAGGTCGTTAGCGGAGTCGGCGAGGCGGTCAGCAATATTATCAATTCCATCCTTCCGACAAGCCCGCGTTCGGACGATTAAACTCAACCTGCGGCGAAAAAATATATAAACGGCCGCACCCGATAACGGTGCGGCTAATTTTTTAATTAAGAGGTATTTTATGATAATCCTGTCGGTAGATTACGGAGATACGCGAACGGGCATAGCCGTCTGCGACAAGACCGAATTTTTGGCGTCTCCCGTGACCGTTATAACAGAAAAAGAATCCGAGCCGCTGATTGAAAAAATAACAGAGATAGCGAAAGAGAAAAAGGCGGAGCTGATAGTTGTCGGTCTGCCCGTCAATATGGACGGCACCCACGGCGAACGCGCTCAGCGCTGCGAGGATTTCGCGGCGGCTCTGACAGAGTTTTCGGGCATAGAGACCGTGATGCGCGACGAACGCCTGACAACGGTCTCGGCGCATAACGCCCTGAATGTCACGAACACGCGCGGCAAGAAGCGCAAGGCTGTCGTCGATGCCGTCAGCGCCGTGATGATTCTCCAGGATTATCTCGACTATCGGCGCATCAATCACCTTTCCTGAACAGCTCTTTTATGCCCATGAGCAGCAGAAACCCGCCGAAGATTTTCCCGGGAATATTGCTGTTCATGTGCGATACCGCGAGACTGCCGAGCAAAACTCCCGGCAGACCGCCTGCGGCAAAGAGCAGAACGCTTTTCCAGTCGATGAGCTTTTTGAATGAATAAACTATGCTCGAGAGCACTGCGCAGGGGATGAAAAACAATAGATTTATGCCCTGTGCCTTGAGCTGCGGCATGCCGAGCGCGAGCACGAGATAGAGCACAAGCACTCCGCCTCCGCCGAGTCCGAGACTGCCGGCGAGACCCGAGAAAAAAGCTGCCAGTATAGTCTTCATCGCATCAGCATCCTCACTCCCGCCCAAAGCATGAAAAGGGCAAAAATCTTGCCGAGTATTTTCGTCGGTATCTTCGGCAGAATGAAAGAACCGAGAACGCTTCCTATAAGCCCCGCCGGGAGATAGGGGAGCGCGTCGCCGAAGGTGACTTTCCCTGTGTAAATATATATTCCCGCGCTCGCCGCGGTCAGCAGCATAATGAGCGCCACCGCGTTTGCTTGCGCTCTGTTTTGCTCCATTCCGCTTTTTCTGAGCATCGGCACGGCGATCATTCCGCCGCCGGCTCCGAGCGCGGAGTTGACCGTCCCGATGGCGAGACCGCCGATAATCTTTGTTATTCCTTTCATTTTCTCAGCTCCTTTTTCCTATTTTGCCCGCCGCTGTTCTAATAATGCCGCGACTCTCCGCATATTCTTTTGTGGGGGTGTCGGTATGGTGATAAATTTCAAAAAGCGTTCAAGACTCGTCGTTCTCGGTATCGCGGCGGCTGTTGTAATAATGATTATATGCTTCGTGATGATATCCTCGCGCGGCTCCGGATATGCGCGCAGGGTCTCTTCAAATGCGCTCCGCACCGTGACAATTATCGTTGACGCAGGTCACGGCGGCATGGACGGCGGCGCGACCGCGGCGGACGGAACGGTCGAAAAAGATATAAATCTGTCCATAGCCCTGAAGCTGCGCGATATGCTCGACACTGCGGGCTACAATGTCATCATGACTCGCGAAACGGACGACGATATAGCCGACGACTCCGCAAAAACCGTGCGTCAGCAAAAAGTCTCGGATATAAAAAACAGAATGAAAATCATCGAACAGACGCCCGACGCCCTGTTCGTGAGCATACATCAGAACCACTACGGCGGCCCGTCATACAGCGGCGCGCAGGTGTTCTATTCAAAAAACAATCCGGAGAGCGAGAAGCTGGCAAAGGCGATTCAGCAGGATATCCGCTCGCTTATCCAGCCTCAGAATCAGCGCGCCGTCAAGCGCACGGGCACTGAGATATATCTGCTCTATCATGCGCAGTCTCCGGCGGTTATGGTCGAGTGCGGCTTCCTCTCGAACGCCGCCGAAGCGCTGAAACTAAAAGACGATAATTATCAGAACGCCATGGCTTTTTCAGTCATGTGCGGTATAACAGACTATTTAAAACAAGACGAAAAACTGACGGAGGTAACATAAAATGGCAGGCAAGGCAAAATCGGTCTATATCTGTTCCGAATGCGGCTATGAAAGCCCGAAATGGTTCGGCTGCTGCCCCGGCTGCGGCGAGTGGAATACCATGAATGAGGAGATAAAAGCGCCCACCGCTCCGGCGTCCAAGAGCGGCGCGAGTGCGCGCAGCGTCAAGACATATGCACTCAGCGAGATAACCGCCGATGCGGAGATACGCTATCAGACAGGGCTCACCGAGCTCGACCGCGTCCTCGGCGGCGGAATAGTCAAAGGTTCGCTGGTGCTCCTGAGCGGCGACCCCGGCATAGGTAAATCGACGATTCTTCTTCAGATATGCCAGTATATCGGCAGGGATCTCGATATTCTCTATGTCTCGGGCGAGGAGTCGGTCTATCAGATAAAGCTCCGCGCGGACAGGCTCGGGGTCACGAGCCCGACCCTCACTCTCATGAGCCAGACCGACGTTCAGGCTATATGCGAGTATATAAATATCAACAAGCCCGGGCTCGTTATCATCGACTCGATACAGACTATGGTCATAAGTGACCTCAGCTCCTCTGCGGGCAGTGTCACGCAGGTGCGCGAATCGACTTCGATGTTCATGCGCACCGCGAAGAGCAGCAATATCCCGATTATAGTTGTCGGTCATGTCAACAAGGACGGCAACATCGCGGGACCCAAGGTGCTCGAACATATAGTTGACGCGGTGCTCTATTTCGAGGGCGACCGCAATATGTCTTACAGAATCCTCCGTGCCGTCAAGAACCGCTACGGCTCGACGAATGAGATAGGCGTTTTTGAGATGCTCGACAGCGGACTTTCTCAGGTCGAGAATCCGTCTCTTATGCTCATCTCAGGCAGACCGAAGAACACTTCGGGCACCTGCATCGCCTGCGCTATGGAGGGCACTCGCCCGATACTCGCCGAGGTTCAGGCTCTTGTCAGCGCGTCGAGCTTCGGCAATCCCCGCCGTATGGCGACAGGTTTTGATTACAGCCGCATGGCTATGCTCTTAGCCGTCCTCGAAAAGCGGGCGGGCTATTTCTTCGGCAATATGGATGCATATATAAATGTCATCGGCGGACTCAAGCTCGATGAACCCGCGACCGACCTCTCCGTCGCGCTTGCGCTTATTTCGAGCCTCAAGGATGTCCCGATAAGAGACGATGTGCTCGCTTTCGGCGAGATAGGTCTCGGCGGCGAGATTCGCTCCGTCAACCACTGCGAACAGCGCATAAAAGAGGCGGCTCGGCTCGGCTTCAAGACCTGCATTATCCCGCGCCATAATTTCAAATCCGTGCCGGACAAGCTCAAAAAGGAGATAGAGGTCATCGGTGTCAAGAATGTCTATGAGGCGTTCGCGAACTGCGTTGACTGATGAATTTTATGCCCCCTATAGAATCGCCGAACCTGCCGAAGAGGGGAATCACCCTCGCCGCTGTAAGCGTCGGCGCAGAAAAAGCAAAAGAATATCTTCGCTCGCGCGGTATCAGTGTTTTTGATATCCTGCCGTGTGCCGCGATAACCGACGGCACCGCCGCCCACGCCGATTTGCACTTATTGCATCTCGGCGGGCGAAAAATCATATTGAGCCGAGAGCAGTGTAACAACGCGGAAAAGCTTATTGAAATGGGCTTTGATGTGAAGGTTCTCGACACTCCGCTCGGCGATAAATATCCAGCCGATGTGCCGCTCAATGCCGCGCTTTTCGGCAATTATGCGATACTCAATCCCAAAACCGTCTGCAAAAACATCGACTTTTCCGGGCGTAGTTTAATACCCGTGCGCCAGGGCTACACAAAATGCTCAGTAGTGCCGGTGACTGAAAGCGCGATAATTACCGACGATGTGTCAATAGCCTCGACGGCCGAAAAAAACGGACTTGCTGTACTGCTCGTCTCAAAGGGCGATGTCGCCCTGCCCGGGCGCGAATATGGCTTTATCGGCGGCTGCTGCGGGCTCATTGCGCCCGATACAATGCTATTCAACGGCTCGCTTTCGTCTCATAAGGACAGCGAAAAAATCAGAACCTTTCTCTCTTCATTCGGCGTGCGTGCGGAGGAGGCAGGGGACTTTCAATTAACCGATATCGGCTCAATACTTCCGCTCGCAGAGAGATAAGCCGAAAATCTTTCTGGAAATTACATTTTATTCCAAAATCCGATTTTTATTATTTGCCTTTGTGCTATCATATTTCGGAAAACTTCAGTGGAGTGATAACAACGAAAAAAGGACAGCTTAAAGGCGGCATCTTTCTCATTCTCGCCGCTGTTATATGGGGATTGTCGTTTGTGGCTCAGAGCGAGGGACTCGAGGTAATCGGAACTCTGACCTTCAACGGCATAAGAATGATTATGGGCGGCACGGTGCTCCTGCCGGTCATTGCAATAATGTCGGGAGTTCAAAAATCAAAAAACAAAAAGCTCGGCTCGGCCGAACAGAAAACGCCCGAAGAAAAGAAAAAAGACAGAAAAAATCTTATTGTCGGCGGACTTGTCTGCGGGACGGTTCTCTGCGTGTCGAGCAATCTTCAGCAGGCGGCGTTCGGCTATACAACGGTCGGCAAGGTCGGCTTCATAACCGCGCTCTATATGCTTCTCGTACCGATAATCAGCCTCGTTTTCTTCAAAAAGCGCGTCAGTCTTCCTGTGTGGATCGGCGTCGGACTCGGTGTTGTCGGACTTTATCTGCTGTGTGCGGGCGGCAAGGCGACTTTCGGCAAGGGCGAATTGCTCGCTCTCGCGTGCTCGGTCGGCTTTGCGATACATATTCTTGTTATCGACAAATATTCGGCGATAGTCGACGGAGTCAAGCTCTCGTGCGCGCAGTTCTTTGTCTCGGGTATAATTTCCGTCATTCTCATGTTTATCTTCGAAAAGCCGAGTATCCACGCCATAATGAGCGCCGCGCCCTATCTGCTCTACACAGGTATTTTGTCCTGCGGAGTGGCTTTCACTTTCCAGACCCTCGGCCAGCGCGATTCAGACCCAACGGTCGCTTCGCTCCTGCTGTGCCTTGAATCGGTGTTCGCTGTCATATTCGCGTGGGTGCTGATAGATCAGAAAATGTCCGTAAGGGAGCTCAGCGGCTGCATCATCATGTTCGTCGCAATAGTTCTCGCCCAGCTTCCCGCAGATGTGTTCAAGAGAAAGAAAAAGGCGTAAGCAATATAAAAGTTTTTTATCGGTTGAAATGTATTTTTTTTGTTTGAATTTTACTGCACCTAAAAATCACTTACATATTTAAATTTGAAAATAAAAAGTGTAAATATAAGTGCGCAAATAATTTCTAACAAGAATATATGCATGCTATTTATCCTCAAAACCTGCTTTTTATACAAAGTATATTTTATAAGAATTAATTGGATGATATAATTTTGGCGAATAAGGGGGAGCTGATATTATCTTGATTTTTAAATTCAAGTTTATAGAGAAAGAAGGCAAAATATGAATAGAAAGAAACTCTTAAGCTGCTGCGATTTTGATATTTATCTCTGCAGTGTTGACTGCATTTGGCAATAGTTTTCAGGAAATTCCAAACAGCGGCAGTGAGTCCGAAGTGCTTGAGCAAATGTTAGGCAGGGCTGAGGCCATAGTTAATTACGAGTGGTGCACAGATAACTTCTCGTAAATCATAATGCCACCCCAAGTAAGATTAAGTAATATCCTTTAAACGGATATCAATTATTATATGCAATGTAGATATCTTTTAGGGAGGGGTCAAAACATAAAAGGGAATGGACTTAGTATATATCAAGTTTGATTTTAGAAAGGATTGATTTAAAATGAAGAAAAAGATCAAACAATTTTTATCCGCCTTGCTTATGGCGGTTATGTTTGTCGGTGTAATACCTTTTACAGCTTCTGCAACACAGTCTCGAACGAATTACTTTAACAAAAGCTATTCTTATAGCTCAAGTCCGGTAGATTACATTATGAATATTGCTCAAGCGCAGATTGGAAGAACACAATCCCAAATGGGTTACACCGAAGCGTGGTGTGCTGATTTTGTGGGCGATTGTGCAAAACTGGCAGGTCAGGATAATGCTATTCCGTTATACGGAGGTTGCACTGGATTGATAACTAGGGTATTAGATGCCGGCGGTCAAAAAGTTACAAACAGGCAGAAAGGTGATTTGGTCTTTTACTATTGTTCGTCATGTGCTTGTTATGTACATGTAGGTTTAGTTTTAGATAGCACATATAGTATTGAAGGAAATTACAATAACAAAGTTACAAAGGTTAGCGGTTATTATAGTGACGGCAAACATAATACTAGTAGTGGAACAATAAAGAAGGTTTATGTAAGGCCTAAGTATATAGGCGGTGTACACACCCACTCATATAACACATATTTATATTATGAGGCGGCACACCCTCACTATAACTGTTATCAATGCAGTTGCGGAGATATTAAAGCGGTTAAAAATGAAACAAATTATGTAAGTTCATGCAGTGAATGTAACCATACTCATTCATATGTTGAAAATTATGAAGCGGCTCATCCACACAAACAATATATGGCATGTTCTTGCGGATCATATTATTACACCGGACAAACAGTTTATCTTGAAAACAAGGATTGCTGTGTGAAAGCTAATTCCGATTGGAAGTTTACCGATTATAATGTTCCAAGTATTTCTAACCTACCTTATGGATCTGATTTTAATATAAAAGGTACTGTTTCTTCAAATGTAAGAATTAATTGGGTCGGGGTTGTTCTTTATGACAGCACAGATAAAGAAATTGCACAAGCCAACGCATATCCGGGTTCAACATCATATAATATTTCTGATTTAAACGATCAACTTGATTTTTCAAAATTGCCGGTTGGTAAGTATAAATTATTAGTTCATGCCAACAACCCGAACAATGATTACACTATCTTATATTCTGAATATTTTAATGTTGGTGCCCCAACACTTGCTGCTCCAGAGGTAAGCATCCGTACAACATCGGACGGAAAGGCTGTTTTTTCCTGGCCGGCGGTTACTAATGCTAATAATTACGATATAAGAATATTCGACTCAAATAAAGAATCATATAAGGATGTATGGAGCATTTCAGAAACATCTTATGAAATTGAACTTCCAGATGGATATTATTATGTTTGGGTATGTTCATCAAATAGCAATTTCTATTATTGCTTCACATACGGTAATATGTGCGGCTTTACTGTTAAGAAAACGATTCCTGAAAAGCCAAAATTAAAAAATTTGAATTCCTATTATACTGAAAATTCAAAAATTAAATTTGAATGGGATTCGACCGAAAGAACAACCCATTACAACCTTTATCTGAAAAAACTAAACGAAAGCACCAATGAATACGAAGTTTACGATTATGAAATGCATTACGTTGAAAGCGGATATGAAAGATGTTTGCCCGCTGGCAAATATGCTGTTCAACTTCAAGCATCAAACAGCGAAGATTGGTCATATACCGACGGCGATTGGGTTGAATTTACTGTTTATAGTGTATACACCGTTTCATACAATATGAACGGCGGTACAGGTTCGATTGCAAATCAGACGAAGATTCACGATACAAATCTTACGCTTACAACGACCAAACCTACAGGTAAGAACTTCACTGTTACATATAATGTTAACGGCGGTACGGTCTCAACGTCAAGCAAGATGGTTTCGCAGGCTTTTACTAACTGGAATACTGCAGCAAACGGCAGCGGCACGGCATACAATGCAGGTGCAACATACAGCGCAAATGCAAGCGTAACGCTCTACGCGCAGTATGCTAACCCGTCAATCGGTTCTCTTCCGACCCCGACACGCTCAGGCTATACCTTTGACGGCTGGTATACTGCCGCAAACGGCGGAACAAAAATCACCGACTCAACAAAGGTTACGGCAAACATGACAATTTATGCTCACTGGAAAGCAAATGCGTATACCGTTTCCTACAATGTTAACGGCGGTACAGGTTCGATTGCAAGTCAGACAAAAATGTATGGAACGGACTTGACCTTGACTTCGTCAGTGCCCACGAGAACGGGGTATACCTTTGTGGGCTGGTCTGAGAGTAAGTCTACAGTATCCGCAGAGTACATTTCCGGCGGCAAGTTCAGCAAAAATGCAGATACTACACTTTACGCTGTCTGGAAAATAAATACTTATACTGTTAAATATGATCTGAACGGCGGCACGGGTTCGATTGCAAGTCAGACAAAAACATATGGAACGGATTTAACCTTGACTTCATCGGTGCCCACGAGAACAGGGTATACCTTTGTGGGCTGGTCTGAGAGTAAGTCTGCAGAATCCGCAGAGTACATTTCCGGCGGCAAGTTCAACAAAAATGCCAATACCACACTTTATGCTGTGTGGAAGGTAAGCACGCCCAAAATCGCCGGCGACATAAACGGCGACGGTGTTGTTAACGGAAAGGATCTTACCAGACTCAGAAAATATCTCGCCGGGCAGGATGTTCAGGTAAATGAAGATGCGCTTGATGTAAACGGCGACGGTGTTGTTAACGGAAAAGATCTCACCAGACTTCTTAAATACATAGCCGGGCAGGATGTCCAGATATATTAAACAGAGGCGGTGATGAAAATGTTGAAGAAGATAATTGCAGTAGTTTTGGCGGCAATATTGGCATTTTCGTGTGTTGCTGTTGCCGGCGCGGCGGGAACGCCGACTATAAAAGTTATGAGTGCATCTGCCGCCCCCGGCGAGACTGTTACGCTTGATGTGCAGATGCAAAACAATCCCGGAATAAACACGTTTTCACTCGGATTCGAATATGATACATCCAGATTGAAGCTGAAAGATGTCAAGGTTGAATCCGCATTAGGCGGTCAGTATTCTTATGGCACGAGGGTTGTGTGGCTCAACGATGCGAATTCGACATATAACGGCAAAATATTGACGCTTACATTCGATGTCCTTGACAATGCAAAAGATGGCGATGCATCTGTTGCGGTTACATATTCAGCAGGCGATATATCCGATTATGACGAAAACGATGTAAACTTTTCTTTGGTATCGGGCAAGGTGACGGTTAAGAAGGCTGAGGCCGCCAAGGGTCTGATTTCAGTTTCTTCTGCATCGGCAAATGTCGGAACGGATTTTTCTGTTGATGTATCTATTGATAAGAATCCCGGAATAAATACATTCTCTCTTGGCTTTGAATATGATAACTCGGAACTTAGCCTTGAGAATGTGGAGATTTCCGAAAATCTCGGCGGACAGTTTGCTTACGGTAAAAAAGCCGTCTGGTTCGGAGATGCGGACACATCATATACCGGAAAAATACTCACGCTTAAATTTAAGGTGCTCGATTCAGCGGCTGAAGGGGATACAACTGTCAAGGTCGTTTATTCGCCGGGAGATATATCCAATTATGACGAAGAGGATGTTGATTTTGACACATCGCCCGGAGTTGTAACGGTAAAAAAAGAAGTTTCGCTCGTGGGAATATCTGTTAAAACAAACCCCTCGAAACTCAGCTATTTTGTGAATGAACATCTTGATACTACGGGATTATCGCTTAACGCTGTTTACAGTAACGGAAAAACAGAAGTTGTCACCGGAGGCTATACTTGCACGCCTACTACGCTTACTGTTGCCGGAACTCAGAAAATAACCGTCTCATATCAGGGCAGGACCACCAGCTTCAATGTTAATGTTTCGGAGGTTACATCAAGGACACCTTCTATAAAAGTTGAAAACACAACAGCGAAGGCCGGCGATGAGGTTCTTGTGAATGTTTATGTTACAAACAATCCCGGATTCAGTTTTCTTAAAATCAGACTTTATTATGATAAGACATCACTTGCATTTGTCTCTGCGGAGAACGGAGAGGTTTCAACTGATTCCATGGAAATCGGCAACAGAACATCCGCTCTTCTTGAAGCAGTTCTCTGGAGCTCGGCAACCGATGCGACTGCGGACGGAAAATTAGTTACTCTTAAGTTCAAAGTTCTCGATAATACAGCAGAGGGCGATTATTCTGTCAGCACTAAGGTCGTCGAAGCCTATAACTACGACGAGGACGAAGTGAATTTCATGGCGGTTGACGGTGTGATTACGGTGCGCAACATTGTCTACGGTGATGTCAACGGAGACGGCAAAGTCAACGGCAGAGACGCTGTCAAACTCTCCAAGTATCTCGCTGCATATGATGAAAGCACGGGAGAATCGAGCGTCGCTGTTTCGCCCGGCGCCGATGTCAACGGAGACGGCAAGATAAACGGCA
>OLYC01001249.1_pt1 | contig 18028 bp, 15 predicted proteins | sample 1674271 | NCBI WGS metagenome assembly OLYC01 (sample SAMEA103958154, study PRJEB25191) | human gut metagenome
TCTCTTGGGGGATTGAAAGGGGGCCATTCTCTCACGTGAGAGAATGGCCCCCTTTATTCGCACTCCCTGCGCGGCGCAGGGAACCTCTCGCACCCCTAAGGTGCGACAATATGAACCCCCGCCGTGTACGTCTGATACCCCGACCCAAGGCTCGCGTAATACTGCACCGTCACGTCGGCGCTCTTGCCGTCGTCCGCGATCACGGCGTCCAGGACGTCTGCCTTTTCGTCCACGCTGACCCAGCCGCGACGGTAGCGCGGCAGCGTAAGCCCTTGCGCGCCTGTGATCTCCGCGATGCGGGATGTGCCGTCCGACTGCTGTTCCAGCCGGTAGCTCACGCCGACCGTCGCCAGAAATGTCTCGTTCCCCTCGATCCCGACAGGGGCGAAGTACGTGCGCTCCGCGCCGTCGCCCTCCGTCCAGTCGGTGAGCGAGGTCTGCTGCGCGCTGCCCTCGCGCGTGACCGTCACCTTACGCTCGCCGCTCTTGCCGGAGACCGTCGCAATGATCGACACGCCGTCGGGCGCAAAGGCGAGGCCGCTGATCTCCTCGCCGCTCGCAAGATCGAGCGCGGCGAGCTTCGTTCCGTTGAGCGCGTAGATGTCCGACCAGTAGGAATAGACGGCGGTGAAAAGGTCATTCCCTTGCCAGATAAGGTTGTTGCCAGGGAAGGTCTTAAGCAGCGTGCCGGCCACGAAATTGAAAACCACGTAGAGGTCGTTTTTCTCCCCCAGGCTACCGAACGCCACAAAGTAGTTGCCTGCGGTCCCAATGTCCTCAAACCCTTTGAGCGACGGGTACTGTTCGGCAAAGTCCCAGCTTTTTCTGTCGATATAGATCGTTGTGTCATCCATTGCCACTCTGATCGTTTTCGGCGATACGCAGTACCAGCGCTGCACCTCGCTCGTCAAAATGAGCTCGCCGTCCTGTTGGGCAATGAGAAATTTGCTCTGGTCGATCAGCTCATTGACGCGCGCTGCGAATGCCTGCTGCGATTCGCCCCAATCGCCGTTCTGCGTTCCGTCCCGGTTCAGATAAATGCTCGTGTTGTTGTTTTCCACGATGTTCAGTTTGCCGCCGTCAAAGGTGTGAAGGCCGTAGTAGTAGGCACAATAGCTAATCGCGCCTTGATATTTGCCCTCGATCAAGCTGTATTGCAGCAGCATGTCGCGTCCATTTTCGCGGCAGAGGAAGTAGGTGTCGCCCTCGTGCATACGATGGCGCATCAGCTCCTCGCCGTTGTCGTCGACGACGCACAGCTCATAGCCGCCGAACGCTTTCTCGCAGATGATCTGCTCTGCCCTGCCGTCGTTGTCGAGGTCGGTGGACGCCAGCGCCCTGCTTCCGTCGCTCTCCGACGGTTCTGCGCAGCGGATGACCGTGCCGTCGCCGTAGGAATGCAGCTCGGCGTTCAGCGTGGAGAACAGCAGCTCGCTCTTGTCTAAAAGCCTGTTGACCTCGTCCGCGAATTTCTGTGCCTCGGCGGGCCATGAATCGGCGGAATCGGAATTTACGCTGAAGCTCACCGAATTCTCCGCCAGCGTGGTCGTCTCGCTTCCGCTGAGCAGAAAGAGCCTATAGGAATACGACGCCTCGCCCTGATACATCGTCGGCTCGTAGCACAATAGCGCCGTCTTGACGCTGTCGCGATAGAGGAAATAGCTGCTCCAGCCCACGTGCGCCAGCCCCAGCTCCGCGTTCCAGAGCTCTTCGCCGCCCGCAGTGCATACTTGCAGCCGGTACGGCTCCTGCGTGGAAGTGCCGGTATAGGAGATCACTTCCTCGATCCCGTCGCCGTTCAGGTCAGCGCGGGTCAGCTCGGTCGCGCCGCCGTTCAGGCGGACGATCCAGCGGTAGGGATGCGCCCCGCTGTAGGGAAGTCCCCCGCTGCGATAGCCCATCACAAGGTAAAGGCTGCCGTCCTTCTGCTGCAATAAGAGCCACTGGTCCATCGCCGCAAGCTCATCCCAGCGGAGATATCTCTCAAGCGGGGCCGTCGCATTGTCGTCCTCAGCCGTTCTCGTGCCGCGCCAGGCGCGCACATTTTCTCGGCGCAGCTTCGCAGCGCTCGTGCCGTTCCAATCTTCGCCGCTCGCGCTGCGGAACAGCCAGTCGAAGTTGCTCACGGTCAGGTCGATCTCCTCCCACTCCGAAAAGCGGTAGCTGTATCCTCTCGCCGCCGTCACTGTACCGTACAGAATACCGGTCATGTCCGTGCCAAGTGCGGAGGAAAGCCACAGCTCGGGCGTGGACTTCGTATTGGCAAAGGTCTCCTCATAGCTGGTTTCCCAGACGGAATCCTCGAAAACGGCCTCGCCGAGCGTATACACCCCCGTTGTCATCCCATAGAGTGCATACGACAGCCGGTCTGCCATGTCGATCGGACTTGCCGAATCGCCCTTTAGCACATAGTTTTCCCATTCCGCCTGATTCTCGACGTCCGCATCAAAAGTATCGCCGTCGATGATCAGATAATGGCCCACTACGCTGCCGACAGCATGCACCGTGCCGTCGTCCATCGTGAGAAGGAACCACACCGGCAAGCCGGCGTAAACCGTCTCCGGTTTTTCGATATATGTGCCGCGGCTGCTGTTGATCAGTTCGACTGCCTGTGCCATTTCTTCCGTATCGAGTTTTTTATACTGCCGCGCCTCCCCTTCCGCCGGAACGTAGAGCTCGATTGACGCAACGTCCGCCGCATTCAGCTTCTGCGCCCAGACAAGGCTGCCGCGCTCCGACCTCGGATTCGTCAAAAAGCACACGGCCACGATCACGACCGCGAGCACCGCCGCGGCGGCGACCCAAAACGCGGGCTTTTTGTAGTGCAGCGCACTCTTCACACGCGTTTTGATGTTCCCCTCGCCGAACGCCAGCGGGCAGGCCGCGACGGCTCTTTTCGGCGCGGCGCAGGACAATAGCGCCTGCGAATAGTCTGCGCGTGCCGCGCCGTCCAGCCCCTTGACGACTTTTTCATCGCACGCGAGCTCGATGTCGCGGCAGAAGAGGATGTAGGCGACCCACACCAGCGGGTTGAACCAGTGCAGCGCGAGCACGAGGTAGCCGAGCACCTTCCACCAGTGGTCGCGGCGGGCGAGGTGCGCGCGCTCGTGCGCGATGACATACGCCGCCGTCCCCTCGTCCATGTGCATGGGAAGATAAATGTTCGGCTTCACCACGCCGAAGACGAACGGAGAATCGACGAATTCGCTCTCGTAGATATTATCTCGCAGCAAAATCGCCGTTGCGAGCTTTCTTTTCAGCTTTCCCGCGCTCACGAGCGCGTGGACGAGCAGCGCCGCCATGCCGGCAAGCCAGAGGACGCTGTAGATGTTGAAGTCCACCTGCGCCTGCTGGCGGCTCACGCCGACGGGGACCTCCGCCGCCGAAGGCAGCGTCGGATTCGTGACGATGTCGAGCGTCGCCTGCTCGTAGAGCACCGGCTCGCGCGTTTCGGTCACGATCTCGCTCGGGATGGTCTCGGCGCTCGGGATGAGCGAGAGCGCGCTTTCAATCGAAAACAGGCAGACAAGCCGCAGTGCGACCACACCCCAGAGAAGCGGCATGACCCACTTCGGCGCTTTTTTGAGGACAAACCGCAGCACGAGCACCGCCAGAATGAGCCAGCTTGCGCTGATGCTGAGGTTCACGAGCTTCAAAAAGACGTCATTCATGATGATTCTCCTTTCGATAAAGGTCGATCATTTTCTGCACCTCGTCAAGCTCTTTGTCGCTCACGTGGCTCGACTTTGTAAACGCGGCGACGAACGCGGGCAGCGAGCCGTCGAAGCGCTTGTCGAGCAGCTCATCGATCTCGGCGGTCTGCGCCTCGTCCTGTGAGATGAGCGACGTGACGACAGTATTCTCGTTTTTCAGCACCCCGCGCTCAGAGAGCCGTTTGATGACCGTGTAGGTCGTCGTCGGTTTCCAGCCCAGGTGCTCGGCGCAGAGCGCGACCAATTCACGGCTCTTGACCGGCTCGTGTGCCCACAGGATTTGGCAAAAGCGGTATTCGCTCTCAAAAATTTTCGGCGTTTCCATCTTGTTCCCTCTCTAATCTGTTAGAGTATATTTGTACACTAACAGATTAGAGTCCTTCTGTCAAGCCCTTTTGCGCTCAATTTTGGGCAAATCTCACTTGACAAGGTCCTCCACGCTCCTTATAATAATTCATATCGCACAAAAAGCTACGCGCAGGAGCTTTTTTTATGTTTGGAGAAAGAGAGTGTCATCCCATGTCAAAAAAAGCCAATCCCGCGGCGCTGCTGCCGATCTTAGTGTTCCTTGTCTTATATCTGGGCCTCGGCCTGATCTTTGAGTACGTGCTCAAAATCCCGATGGGATTTTATTCCATCCCCATCGTCGTCATCTTCCTCATCGCGCTGCTCGTAGCCTGCTGCCAGAACCGCGCGCTGTCGTTCGACGAAAAGCTCACGCTGATGGGCCATGGTGTGGGCGATAAGAACATCATCACGATGCTGCTCATCTTCTTAGCCGCGGGTATGTTCGTCGGCGTCGTGGGCCGCTCGAGCGCGGAGAGCGTTGCGTACTTCATGCTCTCGATCATCCCGTCGAAATTCGCCGTGGCGGTGCTGTTCGTCGTAAGCTGCTTTGTCTCCACCGCGATGGGCACGAGCGTCGGCACCATCACGCTCATCACGCCCATTGCCATCCCCATCGCCGCGGCGAGCGGCTATTCCCTGCCGCTGTGTGTCGCGTCCGTCATGGGCGGGGCAATGTTCGGTGACAATCTGAGCTTCATTTCCGACACAACCATCGCCGCCTGCAACGGGCAGGGCTGCGCGATGAAGGACAAATTCCGCGAAAATTTCCACATCGCCTTCCCCGCCGCGCTCGCGTCGCTCGCACTCATCCTCGTGCTGACGCTGAATGCGGACGTGCACCCCGCGCCCATCCCTGCCTACAATCTCATTCAGATCATCCCCTATGTGCTCGTGCTCATCGGCGGCATCATCGGTATCAACGTCTTTGTCGTGCTGCTCATCGGTATCGTATCCGGCGCGGTCATCGCGCTCGCGACCGGCGCGACGGGGCAGACCGGCATCCTCGCGGTCAAGGCCCTGCTCGAAAACATGGGCAGCGGCGCGGCCGGGATGTTTGAAACCTCGATGGTCGCGATCTTAGTTTCCGCCATCTGTGCGCTGATCCGTGAGTACGGCGGCTTTGAAGCGCTGCTCGGCTGGATCAGAAAGGCGTTTCGCGGCAAGCGCGGCGGCCAGATCGGCATGGGCCTTCTCGTCGGCGCGATGGACATTGCCACCGCGAACAACACCGTCGCCATCGTTATGGCGAACCCCATCGCCAAGGAGATGAGCGAGGAGTACGGCATCACCCCGCGCAAGGCCGCGTCGATCCTCGACACGTTCTCCTGCATCTTCCAGGGCATCATCCCCTACGGCGCACAGATGCTCGTCGCGATCTCCGCGGCGCACGAGCTGGGCTACGCCATCTCCGCGTTCGACATCATCCCAAACCTCTTCTACCCCTATCTTCTGGCGGTGAGCTCATTCTTCTTCATTGCGATCGACAGCAAAAAGAAGGCGTGACTGATGGTTGACCATAATCTACTTCAAAGTAAAAAGCTCTTTCTCTTCGACCTCGACGGCACGCTGTACTTGGGCGACAGGCTTTTTCCCGGCGTCCGCGAGCTGCTCTCTGCCATCCGCGCACGCGGCGGGCAGTACCGCTTTCTGACGAACAACTCCTCGCGCAGCGTAGCGGCCTACGTCAAAAAGCTCATGCGCCTCGGCGTCGCGACGGAGGCGGCCGATTTTCTCACCTCGGTCGACGCGATGATTCACTATCTCCGCGAGCACGGCGGAGAAGACCGACGCTATTACGTCTGCGGTACGGAGTCGATGAAATCACAGCTCCGCGCGGCTGGCTTTACCGTCGCAGAACGGCGTGAGGACGCGAACGCGCTCCTGATGGGCTTCGACACCGAGCTGACATTTCAAAAGCTGGAGGACGCCTGCATCCTGCTCGGACAGGGCGTTCCCTACCTTGCGACCAATCCCGACTGGGTCTGCCCCACAGCCTACGGCTTCGTGCCCGACTGCGGGAGCGTATGCGAAATGCTCTGGCGCGCGACCTCCCGCCGCCCCATCGTCATCGGCAAGCCCGAACCGCTGATGCCGCAGCTCGCAATGCTTGAGGCGAGCGTTTCCGCGCAGGAAACACTGCTCGTGGGCGACCGCATCTACACGGATATCGCCAGCGGCGCGAACGCAGGCATCGACACGCTGCTCGTCCTCTCTGGCGAGACGAAGGAAGAAGACCTCCCCACCGCTGACCCGCAGCCGACGTTCGTTCTGCCGGACGTCGCCGCACTGCTGAACATCTTAGAATCTTAAAAAGGAAGACCTATGGCAAACATCATCGAAATCCACGATTTTTCCGATCCCGCGCTCGACGTCTACGCGCGCCTGACCGAAAACCAACTGCTCAATCGCGCGGACCCCGACAACGCGCTCTTCGTCGCGGAAAGTCCGCTCGTCATCGGCCGTGCGCTTGATGCGGGCTGTGAGCCGGTGTCGTTCCTGATGGAGCGGCAGCATACGCAGGGCAAGGGGCGCGAAATTCTCGCCCGCTGCTGTCAAGATATTCCGGTTTACACCGCTGATGAATCCGTGCTGACACAGCTCACTGGCTTTCACCTGACGCGCGGCATGCTCTGCGCCATGCGGCGGCCGAAGCTCCAAAGCGTCGAGGACGTCTGCCGCGATGCGCGGCGCCTCGTCGTGCTCGAAAACGTGATGAATCCGACGAACATCGGCGCGATCTTCCGCTCCGCCGCCGCGCTCGGCATGGACGCGGTGCTGCTCACGACCGCGGGCAGCGATCCGCTCTATCGCCGCGCCTCGCGCGTCAGCATGGGAAATGTGTTCCTCATCCCGTGGACCTACCTGCCCGAAAGCGGCGACTGGACGCAGCTGCTGCGCGATCTCGGCTTCCGCACCGTCGCGATGGCACTGCGCAACGACTCCGTACGGCTCGACGATCCGCGCCTTGCCGCCGAAGAAAAGCTTGCCATCGTCATGGGCACGGAGGGTGACGGGCTCGCATCCTCGACCATCGCGAGCTGCGACTACACGGTCAGGATCCCGATGTACCACGGCGTCGACTCGCTCAATGTCGCCGCAGCGAGCGCCGTGGCGTTCTATGAGCTGGGACTTCCCCCGCTGAACGAAAAGGAGGACTGACATGCTGAACAATACCGGCTTCGACCTCTGGGCCGACGGCTATGACAAGAGCGTCGGCCTCTCCGACGAGAACGACCGCTACCCATTTGCGGGCTACCGTGCCATGATGAACGCGCTCTATCAGCGCGTGCTTGCGCAGAGCGGGCGTGATGTGCTGGATATCGGCTTCGGCACGGGCATACTGACCTCGCGGCTCTACGAGCAGGGCTGCCGCATCTATGGGCAGGACTTTTCCGCGCGCATGATCGAACTGGCGCAGGCAAAAATGCCGGACGCGCGGCTCTATCAGGGCGATTTTTCCAAAGGCCTTGTGCCCGAGCTTCGTGCGCAGCAGTACGACGCCATCGTCGCGACCTACTCGCTCCACCACCTGACGGACACGCAGAAAATCGGCTTTCTGCGCACACTCCTGCCGCTTTTGAAGCAGGACGGCTGTCTTTTCATCGGCGACGTCGCCTTCCGCACGCGCGAAGAGCTCGAAGCGTGTCGAACTGCGGCAGGCGAGGATTGGGATTCAGATGAAATTTACTTCGTCTACGGCGAACTCCGTCCCCACTTCCCCACGCTGACGTTTGAATCCTTCTCCCACTGCACCGCGCTCCTGACGCTGCGAAAATAATTTCCCTGGAAATATGATAAAAAGCCTCTGTATGGTCAACCCATACAGAGGCTTTTCTGTGAAGCATTATTTCTTTTCAGTCGTTCAAATGGTCGAGGATCGCCGCGATCAGCTGCTCCTTGCCCGTGCCCTTTTCGGCAGAGAACGGAATGACGAGCTCATCGTCGCGCAAACTCAGCGTCTCGCGAATTTGGGCAAGATTCGGCTCGATCTCACGCGCTTTGAGCTTGTCGAGCTTGTTTGCCACGATCACGACGGGACAGCCCGTCTGCACGAAGTAGTCGTGCATCGTCACGTCGTCCGCCGTCGGCTTGTGCCGCGCGTCGACGATCTGCACACCGAGGTGAATGAGTCCCGCAGACTGGAAATAGTTTTCCATCAGCTTGCCCCAGCGGTCGCGCTCGGTCTTGGAGACCTTGGCGTAGCCATAGCCCGGCAGGTCGACGAGGTAGAGCTTGCCGTCGATCTTAAAGTAGTTGATCTGCGAGGTCTTGCCCGGGGACGCACCCACGCGGGCAAAGTTCTTGCGGTTGACGAGCCGGTTGATGACGGACGATTTGCCGACGTTCGACCGCCCCGCAAACGCGAGCTGCGGCATCCCGTCGCGCACGAACTGCTTTTCCGACGCCGCCGAGAGGATGAATTCGACCTTGTTGAAGTTGATCGCCATGGTTTTCGTTTCCTTTCAGCTCATTTCGCCCGCACGCAGCGCGCTGTGCGCGCTCTCCTGCACGGGAGGAAGATAGCTCTCGTGCGCGGCAGCGGTGCATTTTTCGGGCAGCACGAGCGCCTCGGCAAAGACGGCGTCCACCGTCTCGACCGGTACAAACCGCAGCTTTTCGCGCACCAGCGGGTCGATCTCGTCGAGGTCCTTTTCATTCTCCTTCGGGAGAATGACCGTATGTACGCCCGCGCGCAGCGCGCCCATTGTCTTTTCGCGCAAGCCCCCGATGGCGAGCACACGGCCGCGCAGCGTGATCTCGCCCGTCATGGCGACATCGCGGTGTACCGCCTGCCCCGTCAGCGCGGAGAGCACCGCTGTCGCGATGGCGATACCGGCGCTGGGTCCGTCCTTGGGGATGGCCCCCTCAGGGAAGTGGATATGGATGTCCTTCGTCTTGTAGAAGTCCGGCGCGATGCCGAGCTCCTGCGCCCGCTGGCGCAGGCACGAGAGTGCCGCGCGGCAGCTCTCCTGCATCACGTCGCCCAGGTTGCCCGTGAGCTCGACCTTGCCGCTGCCATCCATCACGCCGACCTCGACGGGCAGAATTTCGCCGCCCACCTCGGTCCACGCAAGGCCGTTCACCACGCCGACAAGGTCCTTTTCGGGAATCTTCTCCTGTGCAGCACGCGACGCACCGAGGAAGTCCTTGATGTTCTTCTCTGTCACGGTGACTCGCTTTACATCGCTTGTAGCAAGCTGCATTGCCGCCTTGCGGCAGATTTTGCCGAGCTGACGCTCGAGCGAACGCACGCCGCTCTCGCGCGTGTAGAGCGCGATGGCCGCGCGGATGGCGCTCTCGTCCACGCGCAGGCTCGAGGCCGTCAGCCCGTGGGCCTGACGCTCCTTGGGCAGCAGGTGCCGCTGCGCGATCTGCACCTTCTCCTCGTCCGTGTAGCTGGGGATTTCAATGATCTCCATGCGGTCGAGCAGCGGGCGCGGAATGGTGTCGAGCGTGTTGGCCGTCATGATGAACATCACGCGGCTCAGATCGACGGGAATTTCAAGATAGTGGTCGCGGAAGGCGTAGTTCTGCTCGCTGTCGAGCACTTCGAGAAGTGCGCTCGCGGGGTCGCCGCGCCCGTCGCTTCCCATCTTGTCGACCTCGTCGAGCACGAGCAGCGGATTCATCGAGCCGCTGCGGGAGATAGCCTCGATGATGCGGCCGGGCATCGCGCCGATGTAGGTCTTGCGATGGCCGCGGATATCCGCCTCGTCACGCACGCCGCCGAGCGACAGCCGCGCGACCTTGCGGTTCATCGCCTTGGCGACCGACAGCGCGATCGACGTCTTGCCGACGCCCGGAGGGCCGACGAGACATAAAATCTGCCCCTTCGCCTCGGGGTTGAGCTGGCGCACGGCGATGAACTCTAAAATGCGCTCCTTGACCTTCTGCAAGCCGTAGTGGTCGCGGTCAAGAATCTTGCGCGCGGCGTCTACGCTGGCGCGCTCCTTCGTCTCCTCGCCCCAGGGCATTTCCATGCAGGTGTCGAGATAGTTGCGCAGCACACTCGCCTCGGCGCTGCCGAACGGCTGCTTGGCGAGCTTGTCCACATCTTTCAGCAGCTTGCGCTCCACTTCTTCGCTCAGGTGCGCCTTGCTGATCTTCTCGCGGTACTCGTCGAGTTCTTCGTCCTCCCCGCCCTCACCGATCTCGTTCTGTAAGACCTTGATCTGCTCGCGCAGGACAAAATCCTTCTGAATTTTTCCGACGCGGGAGCGGACCTTGCTTTCAATGTCCTGCTCCATGGCGGTAACTTCGATCTCGCGGCGCAGAATCTCGTTCATGCGCTGCAATCTCGGCAGCGGGCGCAGCTCGTCGAGGATATCCTGTTTGTCCTGATAGCGCAGGTTGAGCTGCTGGGCGATAAAGTCAGCGAGATAGCCAGGATCGTTCGTCGATAAAATGGCGGCGTAGACATCGTCCGGCAATTTCTGCGCGAGCTCGGCATATTCCGTCACGCTGGCGTAGGTCTGGCGCAGCATCGCCTCCGTCCGCTTGCTATGGCGCGAGGTGGCCGGCTCATCGATGAGCTCGACCTGCGCCTGCAAAAACGGCTCGCGCTGCCACAGCCGCTTGAGGCGGGCGCGGCACGCGCCCTCCATCATCACGCGCAGCACGCGGTCGGACACGCGCAAGATCTGCGTCACGCGCGCGACCGTGCCGATCTCGTACAGGTCTTTTTCCTCCGGCTGCTCCACGCCGATCTCACGCTGGGTGACGAGAAAAATCTCCTCCCCGTTTTCCATGGCGCGCTCAAGCGCGTGCACGGAGATCGGACGCTCGAGGTCAAAGCTCGTGTTCATGCGAGGGAACACATTGAGCCCGCGCATGGCGATGACCGGAAGATTTTTTGTTACAGGTTCCATGGGGTTTCTCCTTATGAAGCGGAGTCTGCCGGCAGCGACGGCTGCGGTTCCTCCCCTTCTTTCTCTGTGCGGTGGGAAATTTTCGGCTGTTCCGTCCCCTCCACGCAGCCCGGCGTGATGGTCACGCGGTCGATCGTGCGGTCGGACGGGATGTCGTACATCACGTTCATCAGCAGACCCTCCATTACCGCGCGCAGGCCGCGCGCGCCGATCTTGCGCTCGATGGCCTTGTCGGCGATCGCTTCGAGCGCCTTGGGCTCGAACGTGAGCTCGGCGTCGTCGTAAGAAAACAGCTTTTGATACTGCTTGACGAGCGCGTTTTTCGGCTGGGTCAGGATCTTGACAAGGTCGTCGCGCGTCAGCGCGTCGAGCGCCGTGATGACCGGCAGTCTGCCGACCAGCTCGGGGATGATGCCGAACTTCAAGATATCGTGCGGCTGCACCTCGCGTAAAATCTTGCTTTCATCCACGTCGTTTTTGCTCTTGAGCTCCGCGCCGAAGCCCATCGACTTGCGGTCGAGACGGCTCTCGATGATCTTCTCGATGCCCTCGAACGCGCCGCCGCAGATGAAGAGGATGTTGTGCGTGTCGATCTGGATGAACTCCTGATGCGGGTGCTTGCGGCCGCCCTGCGGCGGGACGTTGGCAACCGTGCCCTCGACGATTTTCAGCAATGCCTGCTGCACGCCCTCGCCGGAGACGTCGCGCGTGATGGAGGTGTTCTCGCTCTTGCGGGCGATCTTGTCGATCTCGTCGACATAGATGATTCCGCGCTCGGCGAGCTCCACGTCGTAATCCGCCGCCTGAAGCAAGCGGAGCAGAATGTTTTCCACATCGTCGCCGACGTAGCCCGCCTCGGTGAGCGTGGTCGCGTCCGCGATGGCGAACGGCACCTTGAGGATGCGGGCGAGCGTCTGGGCAAAGAGCGTCTTGCCGCTGCCGGTGGGACCGAGCAGCAGGATGTTGCTCTTTTGCAGCTCCACGTCGTCTCCGCCGCCGAAGAAGATGCGCTTATAGTGGTTGTAGACCGCCACGCTCAGCGCGACCTTGGCCTCGTCCTGTCCGATCACATACTGGTCGAGCACGGCGCGAATCTCGTGCGGGGTGGGGATCTCGTCGGGTGAGCCGAATTCCTCGCTCTCGGCCTGATAGCCATCCTCCACGATCTCCATACACAGCCGCACGCACTCGTCGCAGATGCGCACACCGGCGGGGCCCTGGATCATGCGGTGCGTTTCCTTCTCCGACTTGCCGCAGAACGAGCAGCGGAGAAGCTGCTTCTTGCTTTTTTCTTCACTCATTCGTGTAATGACCTTTCCCTTTACAGGTATTGATTACCGCTTGTAGATGACCTTGTCGATCAGGCCGTACTCCTTGGCCTCCTCCGCCGTCATCCAGTTGTCGCGCTCGGAGTCTGACTTGATCTGCTCGGGCGTCTTGCCGGTGTTGTCGGCAAGGATCTTATTGATGCGCTGCTTGATCTTGAGGAAGTGCTCCACGTCGATCTCCATATCGGTGACCTTGCCCTGCGTGCCGGCGGAGGGCTGATGGATCATGACCTCCGCGTTGGGCAGCGCGATGCGCTTGCCCTTCGCGCCGCAGGAGAGCAGGAACGCGCCCATGCTCGCCGCCATGCCGACGCAGATGGTGGAGACGTCGCACTTGATATACTGCATGGTGTCATAGATCGCCATGCCGGCGGTCACGCTGCCGCCGGGCGAGTTGATATAAAGCTGGATATCCTTGTCGGGGTCCTGCGCCTCAAGATAGAGGAGCTGGGCGACGACGAGGCTCGCGGTGGTGTCGTTGACCTCCTCGCCGAGGAAAATGATGCGGTCGTTGAGCAGGCGGGAGAAAATGTCATAGGACCGCTCGCCGCGGCTGGTCTGCTCGACAACATAAGGGACTAAGCTCATATGGTTACCTCCTTGGTTGTCCATTCAAAATGTTCATACCCTGTTCAAATTTCCGGTATGTATGCAATCAACCACAAATGCTCCTCATTTGTGGTTGATTGGCTGTCTCTATTTATGCCTGTTTACTTTTTTCTGCTGAAGTATAACCGTTTTCCGGCTCATTCAGCCTTCTCGGCGGCCTTCTTCGCAGTCTTCTTGGCGGGCTTCTTCTCTTCCTCGCCCTCGGCAGCCTTCTTGGTCGTCTTCTTGGCGGCGGGCTTCTTTTCCTCTTCGCCCTCGGCGGCCTTCTTCGCGGTCTTCTTGGCAGGCTTCTTCTCTTCCTCGCCCTCGGTCTTTTCGGCCTTGGCGGGTTTCTCCGCCTTGGCGCTGTCAACGACCACGGCAATGGCCTTCTCGTTCAGAAGCTGATTGCGGACGGTGGGCGCGTCGAGATACTTCTTGAGCATATCAAGCTCCATACCGTACTGCTCGGCCATGGACTTGTACTTCTCCTCGATCTCCTCGTCGGTGACGTCGAGGTTCTCCGCCTTGATGATGGCGGCGATGGCAAGGTCCATCTTGACCTGACGGACGGCGGGCTCGCGGCCGTCCTCCATGAACTTGGCCTCGTCCATGCCGGTCATCTTGCAGTACTGGTCGTAGGGGATGCCCTGCGCCTGCAGACGCTGCTTGAACTCGTCGAGGAAGCGGCGGCACTGCTCTTCGATCATGACCTCGGGGATATCGGCCTTGATGTCGCCGGCGACCTTCTCGAGCAGAGCGTTCTCAAAGGCGATCTTGGCGGACTGCTCACGCTCGGCCGTGATCTTGGCCTTGGTGTCGTCCTTGAGCTCCTTGAGCGTCTCAAACTCGGAAACATCCTTGGCGAACTCGTCGTCGAGCGCCGGGGTCTGCTTTTCCTTGACCTCGTTGACCTTGACGTGGAACACGACCTGCTTGCCGGCAAGATCCTTGGTGTAGTTCTCGGGGAAGGTGATGTCGATGTCCTTCTCCTCACCGGCCTTCATGCCGATGATCTGATCCTCGAAGCCGGGAATGAAGCTGCCCGAGCCGATCTCCAGCTCGTGGTTCTCGCCCTTGCCGCCCTCGAAGGCAACGCCGTTGTCAAAGCCCTCGAAGTCGATGACGGCGGTATCGCCCTTCTTGACCTTGCGGTCGACGGAAACGAGGCGGGCCTCACGCTCGGCCATCTGGTTCAGGCGCTCCTTGACGTCGTCCGCCGTGACCTTGACCTCTTCCTTCACAGCGCTCACGCCCTTGTACTGGCCCAGCTCGACCTCGGGATAGACCGCGACGGTCGCCTTGAAGGTGAAGCCGTCCTTGCCGATCTGATCGTCCACGATCTCGACCTCGGGGTAGCCTACCACATCGAGGCCGCTGGAGCCGATGGCCTGCGTATATGCATCGGGAAGCGCAGCGTCCACAGCGTCGCTGTAGAACACGCCCTCGCCGTAGAGCTTTTCAATCATTTTGCGGGGCGCCTTGCCGGGACGGAAGCCGGGCACGCTGATCTTATTGCGCATCTTGAGATACGCCTTCTGAACGGCGGCTTCAAACTCCTCGGCAGTCACTTCGACGGTGACGGCGACCTGGCTCTTTTCGAGCTTTTCAACAGACTTGACATTCATGTTTCTTTTTCCTCCGTATTAAGCAAATGATGCTCATTGCAAAGCGGTATTTTACCATAGGTTTTGGAAAATATCTACCCTTTTTTTATCATTTTTCCTTTAATCGCAGATTTTTTTTGGGACGAAGCCCAGATAATCCGCGGAAACGAGGGCATAGTCGGTCTCTCCGCGCCGCCCCTCAAAGGCGCGGCGGTGCGTGGGGCCGTGCAGATGTCCGTAATAGCAGCGCTCGGCGCGGTAGCGGTCGATGAGCTCGAGCAACTCCGGACACCGGTAGCCCTGGTAGAGCGGCGGATAGTGCAGGAAGCAGAGGATGGGCCGCTCCCCCGCCGCCTTGAATGAGGCCTCCAGCCGCAGCGCCTCGCGCGCAAGCATCTTGCCCGTGTGCGTGCCGGCGGCGTCCTCCTCATAAAACCAGCCGCGCGTGCCGCAGAGGGCATAGTCCCCGTAGAAGAAGCAGTTGTTGAACAAAATGTCAATGCTTTCGATGCCGTGCGCCTCGAAAAATTTCTTCATTTTCGTGGCGGTGCCCCACCAGTAGTCATGGTTTCCCTTCAGAATGATCTTGCGCCCGGGCAGCGCGTCAATGAACTGAAAGTCCGGCAGCGACTCCTCGAGCGAAATGCCCCAGGAGAGGTCGCCCGCAAGCACCGTCACGTCGTCCGCCGTCAGGTGCGAAAAGGACTCACGCAGGCGCTCAACGTGGTTCGCCCACTTATCGCCGAAAATATCCATCGGCTTGCTCCCGCCGAGCGAGAGGTGCAGATCGCCGATCGTATAGAGCGCCATAGCCGCCCCCTTTCCTGCCGATCACTCAAATGCGTTCTCAATGTACTCGATGCGCGGCGGCGTTTCGTCGTCGTAGACCTCCGCCACGTCAAAGCGGGCGCAGAGGTCGGGATCGTGCCGCGTCATGTAAAAGGCCGCCGTGGTGCGGATACGCCGCTGCTTGGCAGTGGTAACAAAATCGCGCGGCAGACCGAAGCGCCGGTCGCTGCGCAGCTTGACCTCCACAAAGCAGAGAATATCGCCCCGCCGGGCAATAAGGTCGATCTCGCCGAAGCGGCAGCGGAACTGCGAGGCAAGGATCTCATAGCCGTTCTCGCGCAGATACTCCGCGGCCATCGCTTCGCCGCGGTCGCCGGCTTCTCTGGTCGTGCTCATGGTCTCCCCGCCTCCCACTTTTTGAGAAAAGTCCTTCGGTGACAGGGGCAGGGGCCGTACTCGTCGAGCATGGCGTAGTGCAGCTTGGTTCCATAGCCCTTGTGCCTTGCAAATTGATACTGCGGATATTGCTTGTCCAGCACGTCGGTCACGAAGCGGTCGCGGCTGACCTTGGCTAAAATCGATGCCGCGGCGATGCTCATGCTCACGCCGTCGCCGCCGACGACCGTGCGGTGCGGCGTGGAGACGGCGTATTTCGTCCCATGGTCACGGTTGCCGTCGATGAGGGCAAAGTCCGCCTTGACGTTCAAACCGTCGATGGCAAGCTGCATCGCCTTCATGCGGGCGTTCAAAATGTCGATCTCGTCGATCTCCCGCGCGTCCACGGACGCGACGCTGTAAGCGACCGCCCTTTCGCGGATGATGTCAAACAGCGCCTCGCGCTTTTTCTCGCTGAGCTTCTTCGAGTCGTCCAGCCCCTCGATGACGCAGCCCTCCGGCAGGATCACCGCGGCGGCGTACACCGGCCCCATCAGAGGACCCGCGCCCGCCTCGTCCGCGCCGCAGACATGGGCATACCCCTCTGCGCGGGCGGCGGTTTCCAGCTCATAGCTTGCGAGCGAAATGTGCTTGCTCATGCGTTCTCCTCCGGCAGCTCAAGTGTAAAGCGTCCCAGCTTGCCGGCACGGTATTCGTCGAGCAAAATGCGCGCCATGCGCTCGGTGTTCACCTCGCCGCCGGACATGAGGAAGCCGCGCTTACGGCCCGCCTTCTCCAGCAGCTCCCAGCCTTGCTCTCCCGGCTCGACGGCGATCTTGTAGCGCTCGGTCAGCGCGTCTGGATAATGCGCGCCGAGATACGCCATCAGGCGGGAGGCCAGATCCTCCATATCCATCACGTCGTCGCGGATGGCGCCGGTAAACCCGAGGCGCACGCCCACGTTCGGGTCCTCGAATTTCGGCCAGAGGATGCCCGGGGTATCGAGCAGCTCCAGCGTCTTGTCTACCGGCACCCACTGCTTGCCGCGCGTCACGCCGGGGCGGTCCTCCGCCTTGGCGGTCTTTCGGCCGGAGACCTTGTTGATGAAGGTCGATTTGCCGACGTTCGGGATGCCGAGCACCATCACGCGCAGCACGCGCCCGACCTGCCCCTTTTCTTCATAGGCGCGCAGCTTGTCCGCAAGCAGCGTGCGCACGGCGGGCGCGAACTGCTTCACGCCCGCGCCGGACTTGGCGTCGACCTCCAGCACCGCGTAGCCCTGCGCGCGGAACCATGCCGCCCACTGCTTCGTCGCCTTCGGGTCAGCCTGATCGACGCGGTTGAGCACCACGATGCGCGGCTTGCCCGCGGTCAGCTCGTCGAGGTCGGGGTTGCGGCTCGCGCGCGGGATGCGCGCGTCGATGATCTCGCACACCGCGTCCATGCTGCCGATCTCGGAGGCGACCATGCGGCGCGTTTTTGTCATGTGTCCGGGGAACCAGCTCAGACTTTCCAGTTGCATGACCGTTTCCCCCTTACTTCATTTTCAAAGAACCGAGACGGCTGAAATCGCGCTTGTCGGTCAGGCTATCCCTGCCCGGAAATACAAGCAGCACAGCCTTACCGATGATGAGCCGCTCGTCCACCGCGCCGAGTCGTTCGTCGCGGCTGTCGCTGCTGCGGTTGCGGTTGTCGCCCATCAGGAACAGCTCGCCCTCGCCGAGCGTCAGCGGGAACTGCGTCCCCTCGTCGAGATAGGTCAGGTCGTTGACATAATCCTCCTGCAGCAACTCGCCGTCCACGAACACGCGCCCGAGCGTAAAGTCAATGTCCACGGTCTGCCCCTCGGTGGCGATAACGCGCTTGACGATGGGCTCGGCATCGAAGCTCTCCTTGTACGCAATGACGATGTCGCCGTATTTGTAATCGCCGCACAGCCAGCCGCTGACCACGATCAGGCGGTCGCCGTCCTGCAGCGTCGGCACCATCGAATGGCCGTCAACGCCCATCAGGCGCACCACGAAGGTAAAGAGCAGCGTGATGACCAGCACCGCGCCCACCAGCGAGCGCACCCATTCGTAGGTCTCGCGCCCGGCGACGCGCTCGGTGATCTCCTCTCCCTCGTCGGGATCGGTGGGCAGGATCTCGTTATCAAAATCGTTCATACTCGTTTCTCCATCGCTCAGGCGGCGCAGGGCCGCAGAATATTTCATGGTGTATGATACCACGCGCCACGCAAAAAAACAACAAAAATAAAAACGACGCGGTCGCCCACGTCGTTTCTATTTTGCTTTTCTTACAGCTTCTCGCGGATCTTGGCAGCCTTACCGACGCGGTCACGCAGATAGTAGAGCTTCGCGCGGCGGACAAAACCGGTGCGCACGGTCTCGATCTTCTCGATCGAGGGAGAG
>OLYC01001262.1_pt1 | contig 17923 bp, 14 predicted proteins | sample 1674271 | NCBI WGS metagenome assembly OLYC01 (sample SAMEA103958154, study PRJEB25191) | human gut metagenome
TTCGTGCCGCTTCGTCAATCTCGGCGCAATACTGTCTTACGTACACCCAGCTATGCGGCGGGGGTCGTTGTTTTTTATCCCTTCAGCTTATCGAAGAAGCTTTTGCGTTTGGGCTGGCCGTCTTCGCCGACGGAGGATTCGAGCTGGCGGAGCAGCTCCTTCTGCTCGCGCGTGAGCCTGGTCGGCGTCTCGACGACGACGGTGACGAACTGGTCGCCGCGCGTCTTGTAGCCGACGTAGGGGATACCCTTGCCGCGCAGGCGGAAGGTGGTGCCGGTCTGCGTGCCCTCGGGGATCTGGTAGCGGACCTTGCCGTCAAGCGTCGGGACCTCGATGGACGCGCCGAGCGCGGCCTGCGTGAAGGAGATGGGCATCTGGCACATGACATTCGCGCCGTCACGCGTGAAGATCGGGTGCTTGCGCACCGAGACCGTCACGAGCAAATCGCCGTTCGGGCCGCCGTTCGAGCCGGCGTTGCCCTCGTCGCGCACGCGGAAGGACTGGCCGTCGTCGATGCCGGCCGGGACCTTGACCTTGATGGTCTTGGTGTGGCGGACCTTGCCCTTGCCGCGGCAGGCGGTGCAGGGGTCGGTGATGATGGTGCCGGTGCCGCCGCACTGCGGGCACGGCTGCGAGGACTGCATGGTCATGCCCATGAAGTTCTGCTGCGTGCGCACGGTGCCGGTGCCGTGGCAATACGTACAGGTCTGCGGGGTCGTGCCTTCCTTCGCGCCGGTGCCGTGGCAGGTGCTGCAGGTCTCGATGCGGGAGAAGGTGATCTCGCGCTCGCAGCCGAAGGCCGCGTCTTCAAAGCTGATCTCGATCTCGCTGACGACGTTCTGGCCCTTGCTCGGCCCTCTTCTGCGGCCGGAGGATGACGAAGCGCCGCCGCCGAAAAAGTCGCCGAAGATATCGCCCAGATCTCCGAAGCCGCCGAAGCCGCCGCCAAACCCGCCGCCGAAGCCGGCGCCCGCGTTCGGGTTGAAGTTCGGGTCGACGCCCGCGAAGCCGTACTGGTCGTACCGGGCCTTTTTGTCGGCGTCGGAGAGGACCTCATAGGCCTCGTTGATCTCCTTGAACTTTTCCTCGGCAGATTTGTCGCCGGGGTTCTGGTCGGGGTGATATTTCATGGCCAGCTTGCGGTAGGCCTTTTTGATCTCGGCGTCGGACGCGTTCTTCTCCACGCCCAATACCTCGTAATAATCTCGTTTGTTCTGATCTGCCATAGTTTCTCACCTCAGATTCGGTGGGCAACAGCCGATAGGGGCGGACGGGCCGCCCCTATCAAGCTATATTCCGCGAATTAGTTGTCCTTGACCTCTTCGTAGTCCGCGTCGACGACGCCGTCGTCACTGCCGCCGGCCTGCTGGCCTGCGCCCGCGTTCGGGGCAGCGTTGGCCTCGCCCTGCGGAGCCGCGTTCTTGTAGAGCTTCTCAGACACGGCGTAGAACGCCTTCTGGACCTCTTCGGTGGCTGCCTTGATGGCTGCAAGGTCGGTGCCCTTCTGGGCGGTCTTCAGCTTCTCGATGGCTTCCTTGACGGGGGCCTTCTCTGCCTCGGTGACCTTGTCGCCCATCTCGTTCAGAGTCTTTTCGGACTGGTAGATGATCTGGTCGGCGTTGTTGCGGGTGTCGACCTCGTCCTTGCGGGCCTTGTCTTCCGCCGCATACTGCTCGGCTTCCTTGACGGCCTTGTCGATGTCTTCCTTGGAGAGGTTGGAAGAAGCGGTGATGGTGATCTTCTGCTCAGCGCCGGTGCCGAGGTCCTTCGCGGAGACGTTCACGATGCCGTTGGCATCGATGTCGAACGTGACCTCGATCTGCGGGACACCACGGGGCGCCGGAGCGATGCCGGTCAGCTGGAACTTGCCGAGGGTCTTGTTGTCGGCAGCCATCTCACGCTCGCCCTGCAGGACGTTGACCTCAACGGAGGTCTGGTTGTCGGCCGCGGTGGAGAACACCTGGCTCTTCTTGGTCGGGATGGTGGTGTTGCGCTCGATGAGCTTGGTGAACACGCCGCCGAGGGTTTCGATGCCGAGGGACAGCGGGGTCACGTCGAGCAGGACAACGCCGGAGACGTCGCCGCCGAGCACGCCGCCCTGAATGGCAGCACCGTCGGCCACGCACTCGTCGGGGTTGATGCCCTTGAAGCCTTCCTTGCCGGTGAGCTTCTTGACCATTTCCTGCACGGCCGGGACACGGCTGGAACCGCCGACGAGCAGCACCTTCGTCAGGTCGGACGCGGTGATGCCGGCGTCGCTCATGGCCTGACGCACCGGGCCTGCCGTCTTTTCGACGAGGTGGGCGGTGAGCTCATTGAACTTGGCGCGCGTGAGCGTCACGTCGAGGTGCTTCGGGCCGGTGGCGTCTGCCGTGATGTACGGCAGGTTGATGTTCGTGCTCGTCACGCCGGACAGCTCGATCTTCGCCTTCTCGGCCGCTTCCTTCAGACGCTGCATCGCCACGCGGTCGCCCGAGAGGTCAATGCCGTCGCTCTTCTTGAACTCCTCAACGAGGTAGTTGGTGATGCACTGGTCGAAGTCGTCGCCGCCGAGGCGGTTGTTGCCGGCCGTGGCCAGCACTTCGATGACACCGTCGCCGATCTCCAGCACGGAGACGTCGAACGTGCCGCCGCCGAGGTCGTAGACCATGATCTTCTGGTCGGTCTCCTTATCGAGACCGTAGGCCAGCGCGGCCGCCGTCGGCTCGTTGATGATACGCTTGACGTCGAGGCCGGCGATCTTGCCGGCGTCCTTGGTCGCCTGACGCTGTGCGTCGGTGAAGTAGGCCGGCACGGTGATGACGGCCTCGGTCACGGACTCGCCCAGATAGGCTTCCGCATCGGCTTTGAGCTTCTGCAGGATCATCGCGCTGATCTCCTGCGGGGTGTACTTCTTGCCGTCGATGGTGACTTTATAATCCGAGCCCATCTCGCGCTTGATCGAGCTGATCGTGCGGTCGGGGTTCGTGACGGCCTGGCGCTTTGCTACCTGACCGACCATACGCTCGCCGGTCTTGGAAAACGCGACGACGGACGGGGTGGTGCGATGACCTTCCGCGTTGGGGATGACGGTCGCTTCGCCGCCCTCCATGACGGAGACGCAGCTGTTGGTGGTGCCAAGGTCGATACCGATAATTTTACTCATAATGATTTCCTCCTGTATTGAAAGCAGATTGTGTATACGATTTATATTGGAATCAGTTTGCGACCTTCACGACGGAATACCGCAGCACGCGGTCTCCGATGCAAAAGCCCTTTTCAAACTCTTCCACGACAACGCCCTCGCCGTAGGCATCATCTTCGATGTGCATGACGGCGTTGTGGCGGTTGGCGTCAAACGGTTTGCCGACGGCTTCGATCTCCGACACGCCGAGCTGATTGAGCGCGGTGTGATACTGGTTCATAATGCCCTCGATGCCCTTGCGGGCGGGGTCGTCGGCCGGGGTCTGTGCCAGTGCGCGCGACAGACTGTCGTACACCGGCAGAAACTTTTTCAGCGTCTCGCAGCGGACATCGGCATAGATGTTTTCGCGCTCACGCGCGCTGCGTCGGCGGAAGTTGTCATATTCGGCGAGCAGGCGGAGGTATTTGTCCTTTTCCGCCGCGAGATCGGCCTCAATCTCTTTTTTCGTCTCTTTCTTTTCCTTGGACTCTTTGGGTTCCTTGGAGGCTTTGGACTCTTTTTCCTTGCCCTCTTTCTGCGCGGTCTTCTTGTCCGCCTTTTCTTCGGCGTCCGGCGTGACCGGTTCGGTCTTTATGTCGTCGACGACCGGCTCCGCTTCCGGAGCGGTCTGCTTCGGGTCATTTGTTTTCGTGCTCATCTGAATCGTCTCCCTTAATGATCAGCTTGTTATCCAGCCCGGGGGGCGGAAGCGTACCGCCGCCGAGCAGCTTGGACAGGCCGGCCGCAATGAAGCTGAGCTTCGCGGCGACCTTGGAATAGTCCATACGTGTCGGACCGACCACACCGATCAGCCCGCGCATATTTTCGCCCGCGTCATACGTCGCGAGCACGACGCTGCTGTCGCGCAGCTCCTCTGCCACGTTCTCCGGACCGATGAGCACGCGCACCTCGTTTTCACCGCCGAGCTGCTCCATCGGGATCTCGAGCAGGTTGCTGCCGTCGGACAGGTAGCTCATGAGGCGGTGCGCCTTGTCGGGGTCGCGGAACTCCGGCTGGTGCAGCAGCTGCGACTCGCCGACGAGATACGTCTGCGCGGCGCCGGCGCCGGTGAGCGCCTCGATCGCGAAGGCCGCGATCACAGCCGTGATGCCGAGGTTATCCTGCGCGGCGCGCTCCACGGAGCTGATGAGCGTCGGCGTGATGTCCGGCTCACGGATGCCCGTGAAGTGGGCGTTGAAGACGGCGGCGAGCTTCTGGATCATGCTCTGCTCGGCCGAGACCGGCAGGTGCACGAGCTTGTTTTTCACCGTGTCGTCGCTCAGCAGCAGCACGATGATGAAGCTGTTGGCGTCGAGATAAATGAGGTCGAAGCGCCGGATCGTGACGCCGGCACTCGCCGTGAGCGTCACGGCGGGGTAATTCGTCAGCTGCGAGGCCAGACGGCTCGCGTCCGTCATGAGCTCGCCGCGCTGGTGGCGTCCTGTCAGGCTCTGGGTGATGGCCTGCGTCTCCTCGGCGGTGAGGTCCTTGTGCTCCATGAGCTCGTTGACGTACATCCGGTAGCCGAGCGGGGTGGGCACGCGGCCGGCCGATGTGTGCGGCTGCTCGAGATAGCCCATAGAGACCAGCTCCGCAAGCTCGTTGCGGATCGTGGCCGAGGAACAGCCGAGATCGGCGCTCGCGGCGATGGCCTTCGAGCCGACCGGCTCCGCCGTGCGGATGTATTCCTCAATGACCGCGGCAAGTATTTTCTTTTTGCGGCTGCTGATATCCATAGGTCCCTCCGCTGGCACTCGGAGCTCCTGAGTGTTGGCACTCCTAACCTTCGAGTGCTAATTTACACCCGGGCGGGCGGAAAGTCAAGGGCTTTCTCTATATTATTGATAGAAAGTTCATATTTATTTTCCCGGCTGCACGCGGCGGCAGAAACGCCCGGTTTTCCGGCGCAAAAACCGGGCGCGGCGGAGTTGCCCGCCGCGCCCGGAAAGCGCTGATATTTCATGATTTCTGCCGCGGTGCGCGGCGTTGGGGGATCAGTTCAGGAAGTCGCGCAGCTTCTTGCTGCGGCTGGGGTGGCGCAGCTTGCGCAGGGCCTTGGCCTCGATCTGGCGGATGCGCTCACGCGTGACGTTGAACTCCTTGCCGACCTCCTCAAGCGTGCGGGTGCGGCCGTCGACGATGCCGAAGCGCAGCTCGAGCACCTTTTTCTCGCGCGGGGTGAGCGTGTCGAGCACCTCCATGAGCTGCTCCTTGAGCAGCGAGAAGCTTGCCGCCTCGCTCGGCTCGGACGCGTCCTCGTCGGGGATGAAGTCGCCGAGGTGGGAGTCCTCCTCCTCGCCGATCGGCGTCTCGAGCGAGACCGGCTCCTGCGCGATCTTGAGGATGTCGCGCACCTTGTCGACGGGCATGTTCATCTCCGCTGCGATCTCCTCGGCGCTCGGGTCGTGGCCGAGCTCCTGCAGGAGCTGACGGCTGACGCGGATGACCTTGTTGATCGTCTCGACCATGTGCACGGGGATGCGGATCGTGCGCGCCTGGTCGGCGATGGCGCGGGTGATGGCCTGACGGATCCACCAGGTGGCGTAGGTGGAGAACTTGTAGCCCTTCGTGTAGTCGAACTTCTCAACGGCCTTGATCAGGCCGAGGTTACCCTCCTGAATGAGGTCGAGAAACAGCATGCCGCGCCCGACGTAGCGCTTGGCGATCGACACGACCAGACGCAGGTTTGCCTCGGCCATGCGGCGCTTGGCCTCCTCGTCGCCCTCGGCCATGCGCTTGGCCAGATCCTGCTCCTCCTCGGGCGTGAGCAGCGGCACCTTGCCGATCTCCTTGAGGTACATGCGCACCGGGTCGTCGGTCGAGAACGTGTCGGCCATGGCCTCGGTCTCGTTCATTTCCTCCTCGGTGACTTCCTCGATCTCCTCGAGCTCCTCGAGCTCGGGCAGCGCGTCCTCGTCCACGGGGAGCAGCGCATCGTCGCCGAGCACGTCGATGCCCAGACTCTCGAGCCGGTCATAAAACTTCTCGGTCTCCTCGCTCGAGAGGTTCATGTCCTCGAGCGCCATGAGATCCTTACTCGAGAGCTTTCCGGCCTTTTTGCCGCGCTCGATAAGCTCGTTGAGCTTTTCCTCTGTGGTCTTTTCCGCCTCTGGCTTGTCCGCTGCTGCGGTCTTGTCCGCGGCGGGTGCGGCCTTGGTTTTGGTTTTCGCCTGCTTTTCGTCGTCGGCCGCGAGCAGCGCGTCGGCCATGGCCTTGAGTTCCGCCGGGGAGAGATTATTCATGTCTTTCTGTTCCATCTTTACCACCATACCCTTTATGTTCTTTGAGTTTGTTTGCAAATGCCAGCAGATCCGCCTCCGACATCGCTGTGCCGGCGGAGGACTGGGTCTGAAGAATGCCTATGTAATCGTCGAGCGCACGCGCGCCGTTGGAAAGCTCCGCCGGCTGCTGGATGATGCCCGTGAGCAGCGCCAGCTCGTCCGGCGTCAGCTCGCCCGAGAGCGCCGCGATCTGCACCGTGCCCGTGCCGCCGTGGGCGAGCAGGACGGTGTAAATGTGCCGCAGCTCCGGTGAGGAAAACTGCGCCGCGTCCGGCACGTTCGTCCGGCCGTAAAACAGGCCTGGGTCGAGATACAGGAGCCGGATGACGCCCTGCTCGGCGGCTGCCGAGCGCGGATCGTCAAAGCGGATGCTCCGGCCGGGCGGCTGCATCGCCGTCGCGGGGCGCAGCAGGTCGCGTTCCTGTTCCTTACGCGCGCGGCTGAGCCGCCGCTTGCGCTGGCGCTGCACCTCGTCGGTCACGACCGCGGCGGGCATGCCCGCTGTCTCCGCGACGCGCATGGCGTACACCTCGCGCTCGACGCTGCCGGGCAGCTCCGCGACGATGCCCGCCGCCTCCTTGACGAAGGCCACGCGCTGCTCGTCGATCTGCAGGTCATACTTTCGCTGTACGGCGCCAAGCCGGTAATCGATGTGGTTTTCCGACTGCTCGAGCAGGTTTCGAAACGCGTCCGCGCCGAAGGTCTTGATGTATTCGTCCGGGTCCTTTGCGCCCTGCATCTGCAGCACGCGCACGCGCACCTCCAGCTTTTCGAGGATGCCGATCGCGCGCTGCGACGCCTTCTGTCCCGCGCCGTCGTTGTCGTAGGCGATGACGATCTCGCCCGTGTAGCGCGACAGCAGCCGCGCCTGCTCCGGCGTGAGCGACGTGCCGAGCGAGGCGACCGCACTGTCGAAGCCCGCCTGATGCAGGCTCGCCACGTCGATGTTGCCCTCTGCCAGTATGATATACCCGCACTTTGACTTTTTAGCCAAATTGAGCGCGAACAAATTGTGGCTCTTGCTGAAAACAATGGTTTCCGGGCTGTTCATGTACTTCGGCTCGCCGTCGCCGAGGATGCGCCCGGAGAAGCCGATGACGTTGCCGCGCACGTCAATGACCGGGAACATGAGCCGGTTGCGGAACGTGTCGTACACGCCGCCGGATTTTCCGTGGCGCACGAGCCCACCGTCAAAGAGCTCCTGCTCAGAGTAGCCGAGCGCCTTCATCGCGCGCACGAGGCTGTCCCACGTGTCGGGCGCAAAGCCGAGACCGAAGCGCGTCACGGTCTGCGCCGTGAGCTGCCGGCGGGCGAGATAGTCGCGCGCGATCTGCCCGGCGGGGGTCTTGAGCTGCGCGTGGAAAAAGCGCGCAGCGTCCCGGTTGAGCGCGAGCAGCCGCTGGCGCTTTTTCGCGCCGGGGTCGTCCGCCTGCTCGGGCAGCTGTATGCCGGCGCGGTTGGCCAGAAACGCCACCGCCTCCGGGAACGAGAGATTCTCGATCTCCATGATGAAGCTGATGACGCTGCCGCCCTTGCCGCAGCCGAAGCAGTGGTAGATCTGCTTATCGGGCGAGACGGAAAACGACGGCGTCTTTTCGCTGTGAAACGGGCAGAGCCCGAAGAGGTTCGACCCGCTCTTTTTCGTCAGGCGCACGTAGCTGCCAACGACATCGACGATGTCGTTACGCTCGGCGAGCTCCTGCAGAAAGGATTCCGGAAAGGCCACGTGCGTCACCTACTTTCTGTGGTTTCCGTTGGATGTACTTCCTTATTTGATCGTCCACGCAGCGGGGATGAAGAGTTCGCTGTACACCTCCAGCGCGTAGCTGTCGGTCATGCCGGACACATAGTCGCATACCGCGCGCTGCGGCCCCTCGTCGTCCGCGATGGATTGATAGACCGCGGGCAGCTCGTCGATATGGTTGACATAATACTCCCAGATGCTGCCGAGGATGTTCTGCACCTTGCGCTCCTCGCCCTTGGCGATGGGGTTGTAGTACACGCCCTGATACATGAAGTCGGTGAACACATCCACGGCCTCCTGCATCTCCGGCGACATCTTCAGCGCGCCGTCGCCGCTGTGGGCGATGATGTCCGTGAGGATGGAGTTGATGCGCACGCTGTTGCGCCCGCCCACGCGCTCGCGCACGATGGCGGGCACATCCTCCGGCTGCACGATGCCGCCGCGCATGGCGTCGTCAAGGTCGTGGTTGATGTAGGCCACGCGGTCGGCCAGGCGCACGATGTCGGCCTCGAGCGTGCCGCGCGGCTGCCCGGTCGTGTGGTTGAGGATGCCGATGCGCGTCTCGTTGCAGAGGTTCAGACCGCGTCCGTCGCGCTCGATGCGGTCGACGACGCGCAGACTCTGCTCATAGTGCCGGAAGCCGACGCCGGTGTAGATCGCGTTGAGCGCGCGCTCTCCGGCGTGGCCGAAGGGCGTGTGGCCGAGGTCGTGCCCGAGGCTGATGGCCTCGGTGAGATCCTCGTTGAGCTCGAGCGCGCGGGCAATCGTGCGCGCGAGACGCGCGACCTCGAGCGTGTGCGTCAGGCGCGTGCGGTAGTGGTCGCCCTCGGGGCGCAGAAACACCTGCGTCTTGTGCTTGAGGCGGCGGAACGATTTCGAGTGCGTGATGCGGTCGACGTCGCGCTGAAAGCACGTGCGCATCTCACACGGCGCCTCCGGTGTCGGACGCCCGGTGGACTGCGCGCTCAGCAGACCGTGCGGCCCGATGAGCAGCGCCTCGGCGGCCTCGCGTTTTTCTCTCGGACAGAGCACAGGGATCCCTCCGTTTCCACAAAAAAATCAGAAAATGCGGCCGGATCGCCTTGCGCCATTTCCGGCTGCAATACTCTTATACGACATTGCTGTGCATTTCCCTCTTTTTTTTGAAAAAAAGCAGAAAAATCGCCCCGCATCCGAATATGCGGGGCGATTGTGTGCTTTGCGTGCGCGGATATCTCAGGCGGCCTTTGCGGTCTTGGCTGCGCGCCATGCCTCGAATCTGGCGCGCATGTGGTCGTTGAGGCGGCAGAACGCCTTCATCACCGGCCACGACAGCAGACCGAACACGATGAGGATGAGCGCGCTCTGCAAATCGAGCTTCTGCAGGTTAAACAGCGTCGGGAAGCCGAAATACGCGATCACGAACAGCACGCCGAGCACGACGATCATCACCTTGCGGATGGTGTTGTACGGCTGACACGTGCGGTGCACCATCATGAGACCGACGATGCCCATGACGCCGGTGCAGATCGTGATCATGGCCGTATCGTCGAGGTGGAAGGCGATATAAAACAGCAGGATGCCCACGACCATTGCCAGATCCGTCATTGCGGCCGGCAGCGCGCGGAAGAGCACGTTGCGCAGAAATTTTCCCTTGACGAGGCTCTCGTTCGGCTCCATGGCCAGAATGAACGACGGGATGCCGATGGTCACGGCGCTCACGAGCGTGAGCTGTGCGGGGCTGAACGGGTAGGGCAGCGTGGCAAAGAGCGTGAAAAACGCGAGGAAGAACGAGAAGATGTTCTTGACCAGATACAGCGACGCGCTGCGCTCGATGTTGTTGATGACGCGGCGGCCCTCCGCCACGACCGACGGCATGGAGGCAAAGTTGGAGTCGAGCAGCACGATGTGCGACACCTGACACGCCACGTCGCTGCCGGAGGCCATGGCGATCGAGCAGTCGGCCTCCTTGAGCGCGAGCACGTCGTTGACGCCGTCGCCCGTCATGGCCACGGTGTGCCCCTCGGCCTTGAGCGCCTGCACGAGGCTGCGCTTCTGCGCCGGGGTCACGCGGCCGAAGACCGTGTACCTGCCCGCCGCTTCGCGGATGGCTTCCTCGCTCGTGAGCGTGCGCGCGTCGACGAAGCGGTCGGCGTTTTCGATGCCGGCGCGCTTGGCCACCTCGGACACGGTGCGCGCGTTGTCGCCGGAGATGACCTTCACGGCCACGCCCTGCGCGGCAAAGTAGCCGAAGGTCTCCGGTGCCTCGGCGCGGATCTTGTTCGAGAGCAGGATCAGCGCGATCGGCAGCAGGCCGGCGTCCAGCGTCTCGTCCGAGAGCGCGCCGTCATACATGCCCAGCAGCAGCACGCGGCAGCCCTTGGCGGAGTAGCCCTCGATTTGCTCCTGATAGGGGTTTTCCCGCCCGGCGAGCAGCACATCCGGCGCACCGAGCAGATACGTCTCCTCGTCGTGGAACGACACGCCGCCGTATTTCTTCGCCGACGAGAACGGCAGCGTTGCCGTCGCGTCCTGCGTCTTTTCGCCCGTGAAATAGCGCCGCAGCGCCGCCATCGTGTCGTTGTCCGCCTGCATGGCGTAGACGTAGTCTGCCATGATCATGCGGATGTCGTCGAGCGTGAAGCGGTCGTCGCACAGGGGACAGACGTCCTCGACGATCATCTTGTTTTCCGTCACAGTGCCGGTCTTATCCACGCACAGCGTGTCCACGCGCGCGAGCGTCTCGATGCAGCCGAGCTCGTGCACGAGGGTCTTGCGCTGCGCCAGACGCACGACGCCCGCCACGAGCGCAAGGCTCGTCAGCAGATACAGTCCCTCGGGGATCATGCCGATGATGGAGCCGACCGTGCTCGTCACGGCGATGGGGGCGGCGCGGTCAAGCCACACGAACTCTTTGATGAACATCACCACGCCGAGCGGAATGACGATCACGCCGATCCACTTGACGAGGTTTTGCAGCGCGCGCATCATCTCCGACTGCTGCGGCTTTTTGGCGCGCTTAGCCTCCTGCGTCAGGCGCGAGACATAGGAATCCGCGCCGACGTCGGTCAGCTGCGCGCGGCACAAACCGCTGACGACGAAGCTGCCCGAGAGGAGCTTGTCGCCGGGGTTTTTCTTGATCTCGTCCGACTCGCCCGTGATGAGTGCCTCGTTGACGTAGCAGCTCTCGGACGCGACCACGGCATCGGCATAGATCTGGTTGCCGGCGGCAAAGACGACGATGTCGTCGCGCACGAGCTGCGCCGTGTCCACGGTCACGCGCTTGCCGTCGCGCACGGCGACGGCCTTTGGGGACGCGAGGATGCTCAGCTTGTCGAGCGTTTTCTTCGAGCGCAGCTCCTGCACGATGCCGATGGCGGTGTTGACGATGATGACGCCCATGAACGTCAGGTTCAGCCACTGCTGCACCGCGATCACGCACAGCGCCAGCAGGAAAAACAGCATGTTGAAGTAGGTAAAGATATTGCTCAGGACGATCTGCTTGACCGTCTTGCCCGGCGGGTCAACGGGTGCATTCGTCCAGCCGGCGTCCGTGCGCTCGCGCACCTGCGCGCTCGTGAGTCCCTGCTCCGGAGCGGGGTGAACGACCGGAATGTCGTGCCGCGCCGGCGTCTCGGGCTCGGGCGCGCGTTTGTCTTTTATTTTTTCGATCAGCTTGGCCAAAGGTCTGCCTCCAAAATGAGTATACCGAATATTATAGCGGCATTCGCTGCGGAAAAGAACAACAGTTTGTGAATAATAGCTTAAAATTGCCGAAAAATTTCGGCACTCTGTACGGTGTGTAACAGCAGCAGCGCGGTCGTCACGCTGCCGATGCCCCCGGGAACGGGCGTGCAGGCGGCGACGGTCCCGGCCGCCTCGGCCGCCACGTCGCCGAGCAGCGTGCCGTCGGGCAGGGCGGTCACGCCCGCGTCGAGCACGATCTGTCCCGGATGCACGCACGCAGGCGTGATGAGCCCCGGTGCGCCCGCCGCGGCGAGGAGTATGTCGGCCTCGCGGCAGCGCGCGGCAAGGCCGGGCGTTTTCCGGTGGCAGAGCGTCACGGTCGCGTCCGCGCGCGTGAGCAGCAGCGCTGCCGGACGTCCGATGACGAGACTGCGCCCGACGACGGTCACGCGCCGGCCCGCAGGGTCGAAGCCGTATGCGCGCAGCAGGTGCAGGCACGCCTCGGCCGTGCAGGGGGCAAAGCCCGCCGCGCCCGTCAGCAGTGCGCCGAGCGATGCCGTCGTCATGCCGTCAACATCCTTGCGTGGGTCGAGCGCGTCGAGCAGGTGCTGCGCGCGCAGCGCCTTCGGCAGCGGCCGCAGCAGCAGCACGCCGTGCACGGTGTCGTCCGCGCTCAGGGCGCGCAGCGTGCCGGTCAGGGCATCCGCCGCGCAGTCTGCCGGCAGCTCGACCGGGCGCACGGCCACGCCGCACCCGTCCGCCGAGCGCGCGATGCTGCGCAGGTAGGCGCGGTCATCCGGCTGCGCGCCCACGGATACCGCCGCAAGACACGGCTGTGTGCCGAGCGCGGCTGCCTTTTCGCGCACCTGCGCATAGATCTTACTTGCGACCGGCGCGCCGGTCAGACGTGTTGCCATCGCTCAGCCCTCCCCGCGCAGCGCGGCAAACACCGCGTCCGCGGTCTGTGTGCAGCTTTGCACCACGGTCGCGCGCAGATGCTCGGCGCGCGCCTCGGTCGCGGCGCGCTCGTCCGGCGTGAGCAGGCCGGTGTTGACAAATACGTTCATGGCCGCAGCCTCCGCCGCGGCGCGGCACAAAGCGGCGGCGCAGCCGATATCCGAGCGCAGGAGGGGACTTGCCGTCTCGAGCGCGGCGGTCAGCAGCAGTGCGGTCTGTGCGCAGTGCTCCAGCATTGCCAGCGGCGCGAGACAGGCCGTCTGCGCTGCCGCCGCGAGCTTCGCTGCGCGGTCGGGGTCGGTCCTGGGGATGGCGTAGGCCTTTTGCAGCGGCAAAAAGCCCGCTGCGTCCGCCTCGATGAGCGCGAGCAGCGTCGTGCGCTGCGTCTCACAGGCGTCGATGAGCGCGCGCAGCGCGTCGCTGCGCGCGGCATAGCGGGGGTTTGCCGCCGTGACGTTTGCGGCCATCGCGGTCAGGCTTGCCGCCAGTGCCCCGGTGAGCGCGGCAGCGCCTCCGCCGCCCGGTGCGGGCTGCGCGGAGGCAAGCTGCGCGGTAAAATCGGAAAGGGTCAGATCCATATCAAAATACCTCCTGATCGGGGTGAAAGATCGCTTTTGCGCCGCTCACAGACCGGCGTCTGCGAGGGGGACGGCGCGCTCCGTCTCGCCGACGGGGCGCACGGCGCAGCGGCCGGCCGTCAGGTCGCGCACCTGCGCGGCAAAGGCTTCGCCGGCTTCTTCCGGCAGCAGGGCGCAGAGCGTCACGGCGGCGGCATACTGCGTCTCCTGCACGACGCCGCCGAGCGCGGCAACGGCCGCGCGCACCGGCTCGTAGAGCGCGTAGGGCATGCTGACTTCGCACGCGAGCCAGCGGCGCACCATGGAGATCCCGGCGTCTGCGAGCGCATCGGCAGCGGCGGCGGTATATGCCCGCAGCAGACCGCCCGTGCCGAGCAGCACGCCGCCGAAATAGCGCGTGACGACGCAGACGACATTCGTCACGCCCGCACGGCGAAACACCTCCAGCATCGGGATGCCGGCCGTGCCCTGCGGCTCGCCGTCGTCGGAGTAGCGCTCCGTGCCGTCGCGCAGCAGGTAGCACCAGCAGTTGTGCCGCGCGTCATGGTACTGCTTTTTGCAGGCGGCGATGATCTCGCGCGCCTCGTCCTCGGAGCCGACCGGCTGCACGAGACCGAGAAAGCGCGAGCGCTTTTCCACGTATTCCGACGCGCCGTTGCCTGTTGGGATGCGGTAGCTGTCCATGCTCAGACCTCCTCGTCCGGGATGACGAACGGCTCGAGCCGCGGCCACTGCTCCGGGTGGATGATCACCTCGAGCGCGATGCCGTCGTCGCGGTAGTCAGTGCGCAGCACGGCACAGTCGCGGTGCAGCGTCTCAAGCAGCGCGCCCTGCGCATACGGCAGCAGCAGCGTCACATGGTGGTCGGCGCGTCCGAGGATCGCGCGCACGCGCTCGGTCAGCTCCGCCGCGCCCTCGCCGCTGCGGGCCGAGATGCAGACAATGTTCTCCCCGTGCGGCAGGATGCCGAGATAGGCGTCGCACTTGTTGAACACGCGGATGCACGGCGTGTGCGCTGCGCCGAGCTGGTCGATGAGCCGGTCGACGACGTCGGCCTGCGCCTCCCACTCGGGGTTGGAGAGGTCGATCACGTGCAGCAGCACGTCGGCATATGTCAGCTCCTCGAGTGTTGCCTTGAACGCCTCGACCAGATGCGTCGGCAGCTTGCGGATAAAGCCGACCGTGTCCGAGAGCAGCACCTCCTGCGCGGCGTCGACGCGCCAGCGGCGGGTGGTCGTGTCGAGCGTGTCGAACAGGCGGTCGTTGGCAGGGATGTCCGACCCCGTCAGGCAATTGAGCAGGGTGGATTTTCCGGCGTTCGTGTAGCCGACGAGCGCGACGACGGGCATGGCGTTTTTCTCGCGGCGGCGGCGCTGGGTGCGGCGCACCTTGCGCACGTCCTCAAGCTCCTGCTGGAGCTTCTGGATCTTGCGGCGGATGTGGCGGCGGTCGGTCTCGAGCTGCGTCTCGCCGGGGCCGCGCGTGCCGATCGGCGATGAGCCGCCGGACGCCGTCTGGCGCACGAGGTGCGTCCACATACCGGTCAGGCGCGGCAGCAGATACTGGTACTGCGCCAGCTCCACCTGCAGCTGACCCTCGCGCGTCCGGGCGCGCTGGGCGAAGATGTCAAGGATCAGGCCCGAGCGGTCGAGCACGCGCACGCCGAGCTCCTCCTCCAGCACGCGCATCTGTGACGGGGAGAGCTCGTTGTCAAACACTGCGAGGTCGCAGTCGTTGGCGAGGATCAGCTCCCGGAGCTCCGCCACCTTGCCCTCGCCGAGGAAGGTGCGCGGGTCGGGTGTGGGCTTGCTCTGCAGCAGCGTTGCCACAGGCTGTCCGCCGGCTGTCTCTACGAGCGCGGCGAGCTCGGCAAGAGAGACCTCCGTCGAGCGCTCACGCTCGTCCATGCACGCCGCGGCGAGACCGGCCAGCGCGGCGCGTTCGATTTTCTGTTCGGTAGATTGCATAGGGGTCATCCTTCTGATGTGAAAATATTTTGTGTCAGACTGCGCTCATGACGGGACAGCGGCTCGCCGCCCGCGGTGGGCGGCGGAGGCGGCACGGCGAAGCACTGCGCGCCCCAGATGCCGACAAGAATGGCGGCCGAGGCTACGGCGCTGATCCAGCCGAACGGCTCGTGCAAAATGAGCACGCCGGTGAGCACGGACACGACGGTCGAGAGATTGATGAGCACCGCGGTGCGCGCGACGGGCAGCACCTCGAGTGCGCGGTTGAGCGCGATGTAGGACAGCACCGAGGCCACCACGCTCAAAAACAGGATGGCCAGCACGAAGGGCGCGTGCGTCATGGGCTGCACGACGGCGCTCAGATCGTGCCGGTGCTCGAGCAGGGACAGCACACCGAACGCCACCATACCCATCAGGCACGTGACGTATGTGCGCTCAAAGGCCGAAAAGCTGTCGGCGCAGGCGCGGCAGGCCACCATGTAGCCCGCACCGGCAAAGACCGTGCCGAGCAGGATGAGAAAGCCGAGAAAGCTCCCCGCGCCGATGCCGGAGGCGTAGACAGCCAGCACGATCACGCCCGCGACGGACAGCACCGAAAACAGCACCTGCTGTAGCGTGGCCTTTTCGTGCAGGAACACCGCTCCGTAGATGAGCGAGCACAGCGGGATGAGCGCGATCATGACGCCGGAAAACGACGTGCTCGTGAGCTTGAGACCGTACTGCTCACAGGGGAAGTAGAGCACGGGCTCAAACAGTCCCGCCAGCAGCACCGGCCGGAGATCGCGTCCGTGCAGGTGTACATGAAAGCGCCCCGTCAGACACAGCAGATTCATCAGCACGAACGCCAGCGCAAAGCGCCAGAACAGCAGCACGAACGGTGAGCCGTAATTCTGCGCGACGCGCGAGGCGAGAAACGTAAAGCCCCAGATGAAGTATGTGAACGCGGCGAGCCAGAACGCGGCCGTCGGCGAGGGGGTGCGGTGCATGGGTGTTATCCTTCTTTCTCGGTGGTAAAGGTGAGATTCGTGCCGTCGGAGCGGCAGACGACCGTGCCGTTGAGGTCCGTGCGGTAGACGGTCACGTCCGCGTCGCGCAGACGGCTGAGCGTGTCGTCGTGCGGGTGGCCGTATTCGTTTCCCGCGCCGCAGCTGATGACGGCGTACTTGGGCTGCGCCTCATACAGCAGGCGGTAGCCCGTGGAGGTGCGGCTGCCGTGGTGACCGGCCTTGATGACGTCACAGCGGACGTTTTCACCCGCATCGAGCACATCCGTCTCGCTCTCGTACTCGGCATCACCTGTGAAGAGAAATGCGTTGCTGCCGTAATCCACGCGCAGAATGAGGCTCTGGTCGTTGACGTCGCTGTAGTGCTTTTGCGGGCCGAGCACGGTCACGGTCGCGCCGCCGAGGGCGAAGGTGTCGCCGACGCCCGGCACGGTGATGGCGAGATTCGCCGTCTCCGCCGCGCGCATGACGCGCTGGAACGCGCCGTTGCTGCTCGAGGTGACGGAGCTGTAGAACGTGTGCACCGGGAAGGCGGCAATGACGGCCTTCATGCCGCCGCAGTGGTCGGCGTGTGCATGTGTGCACACGAGGTAGTCGATGCTTTTGACGCCCTGCTGCTTGAGGTAGGTCGTGATATGGTTTGCCTGCTCGCCGATGCCGGCGTCGATGAGCATGGTCTGCCCGTCGCACTGCAGCAGTGTGCAGTCGCCCTGACCGACGTCGAGATACGTCACGGTCAGGCCGCTGCCGGGCACGGGTGTAGCGGCGGCGTCGGGGCCGTTTCCGCCGTCACGGCCGGCACCGAACCACATGGAAAGCCCCGCGATGACGAGCGCGAGCAGGATGGTGATCAGATGATTTTGGGCCTGCTGGCTGCGGCCGCGTTTCGGTTGGGACATGGGACACATCTCCTGTAAAAAGCGTGCGGGGCGTATTCCCCCGCCAGAGCGTGAAAGACGAAAAACGCAAAAAAGTCTGTGTAAGCAATACGCAGACATTTTCTCATATTGCAGCCCAAAATGCAACCCCGCGGCAGCCCGGATGCGGGGGCGGCCGCGGGGATTTTCAGACCTTTTTTATCCGTTTTTGCGCCAGAGCTCTGCTGCGCGGATGCGCGCCTTTGCGCGTGCGCGTGCGGCCTCGGGCGTGGAGATGTTCATTTCCATGCCGCGCGCCTCGAGATCCGACTCGGCGCGGTGCAGCGCGGCCTCGGCACGGGCAAGGTCGATGTCCGGCGCGCGCTCGGCCGTGCGGGCGAGCACGGTCACGTTTCCGGCGGCGACATTCACCGTGCCGGGACTCACGGCACAGTAGTGCTCTGTCCCGGCAGCCGTGTAGCGCACGACGCCGCACATGAGCGCGCCGAGCAGCGGCGCGTGCCCCGGCAGGATGCCAACCTCGCCATCGGCGAGCGGCAGCGTGACCTGAGTCGCCTGCGTATCCACGACCGCGCCGCCGGCCGTGATGATCTCCAGATGCAGTGTGTCCGTCATGGCGTGCCTCACTTGAGCGCGTCGCGCTTGCGCAGCACGTCGTCGATCGAGCCGCAGAACAAAAACGCCT
>OLYC01001263.1_pt1 | contig 17910 bp, 14 predicted proteins | sample 1674271 | NCBI WGS metagenome assembly OLYC01 (sample SAMEA103958154, study PRJEB25191) | human gut metagenome
GCTCATTACGAGTGAGCTGCTCTGCCAGCTGAGCCACACAAGCATCTCTATGAGAATCGGCTCCTCGCCGTACTCTGTTTGTTAGTTTACCACACCTGTGGGTCGGAATGCAATAGCCGCCTTATATAGCATCAGCGACCTGCTCATTACGAGTGAGCTGCTCTGCCAGCTGAGCCACACAAGCATCTCTATGAGATCCGGTTCCTCGCCGTACTCTGTTTATCGGCTCAAAAGCCATAGTGTATCTTACCACAGATCACGCGCCGCGTCAACTCCTATTTTTTGCCGCGAAATTTTCATTTGTGCCATTCCGCGCCTGTTTTGGCAAGTAATGTCCCGTGTTTTTCGCCCTTTTTCCGGGCAAACTGACGGCAGACGATGAAAAAGGAGTGGATGAAACATGAAAATCGCCGCATTCGTCAGCGGTCTGTGCCTGGGCATGGTGGCCGGCGCCACAGTGGACCGCATGTCCTCTGACCGGAAGGCCCGCCGCGCCGTCAGCAAGACGATGGAGCGCATGGGCAAGGCCATGGACAGCGCCCTGGAGGACGTGAAAGGCTGTCTGCGCTGAAGAAAAATGACCGGCCAGGCGGCCGGTCATTTTTTTGATCTTTACCATTTACTGTCGATCCCGCTGACATATTCATACAGCCGCTGCAGATCGTACACATCCGCCTGGCCGTCGCCGTTCACATCCAGGGCGGCGTCCAGCATCTTGCCTTCCCACTTCGTGTCACCGCCGCCGGTGAGCAGCTGCTCATAGAGGCAGGCCACGTCGGTGATATCCGGCTCCTTGCCGTCGCCGTTGACGTCGCCCCGCAGGGGTGCGCAGGTGACGGTGAAGGGCGAGAAGGAGGGCGTTGTGAACTTTATGCCATATTCGGTATACTTACCCTGAATATCCGTGTATTCGCTGCGCGCTTCGTTGTAGTGATGGATCACCGGCGCGGGCAGCTTGCGTTCTACAGCCAGTTCGTAGGACAGCCCGTCAAAATAGCTGTAGGGCAGATAGACCACGTTGCTGTCTCCCACATCGCCGGAGGCCGACAGCTCGATATACAGGGTATTGCCGCTGCTCTCCTGGGGATAGCGCACGCCGGTCAGGGTCAGGCCGGTCTGGCCCTCCAGCACGGGAGCCGTTACCGCGCCGGTCACCTGATTGACAGATTCGGTGGTGGTCGACCAGACGAAGCCGTCGTTATAGCCGAACACATATACCGGATCGCCCATGGTCTCCGTGCCCGCCTCGTCGCTGTACCACTGGATCACACGGACGGTATAATACTGGGAATACATGAAGTACACCGTCATCCGCTCGTCCCGCAGCACGACCTTGTCGAGGTTGGCAATGGGCAGGACATAGCCCTCCGGGTCATCCACCGCATGGAGGTTGCCCTGCTTCAAGGCGTTGAGATAGGTGGGGTCGCTGACAACAATAAAGGGGTCCTGATTGGTGGTCTGGGGCAAATAGCGATAGGACTTTGCCCCGTCAGGCACGGGAATTCCCATGATGCTGCTCAGCTCCGCCACCGTGGGCACGATGTATCTGTCGAATACGGTGTGGTACATGCCGGTATCCCGGTCATAGTCCACCCGCACACCGCCGCTGGGCAAGGTGGGCACCAGCAGATAATCCGCTGGTGTACAGTCATCCTTGAAATACGGGGCGGCCTTCCGCACAATAAACGTCAAGCGCTCCCGCAGCTCCTGCCTGTCCTGGTCATACCAGGTAAAATTCCATGTGCTGCTACCGGGACCCCAGAAATCATTGCCAACACCTTCGTAGCCTTCGTCATCTGTATAACCGTAGGGTGCTTCCACGATCCAATGGCCCACATACTGCCAAGTGGTAATGGAGGGATTCAGGGCCTGCGCCGTCACCACGCCGTCCTCGACGCTGATACGCCACTGGCTGGTATCCACCCCGCTGATGTCAATGCGGCTTCTGTCCACAGGGTATACCTTCGGAAGCGCAACGCGGTAGGCGAAGTCCTTCTCCTTCACCACCCGGTAGTGGATGAGCCACTTTGTCTCGTTGCCGTTGTTCTCCACGTTATCCTTGTCATACAGCATCAGGAAGTACATATCGCCTTCCTCCACCGGCGTGATGGTGACAGAATCCTCACTCCTGTTGAGCGCGGCAATGCTCACACCCGTGCCCGGCGTTTTCAGCACCTGATCCGTATAGTCGAGGCCGGTGCCGGAAATGAAGCTGTTGACCCGGCTTCCCGATATGTTGCCGTTCAGCGAACGGGACGTGCGCACCACATCGCTGTCCGGCTCCGGCATAAAGATGACCATGTCCAGATTGCCGGAATCCACGCCATCATTCTGATAGGCCGTCTCCCAGTCGGCCGACGTGCCCTCCTTTACGACGATCGTCAGGACGTAGTCCTTGTAGTTCTCTTCATACTGATAGATGCAATCATAGTCTACGCCGCGCACCAGACCACTGGGAAACTCCATCCGCGGTTCGGTTGTCGGCGCCCGATACCCCGCTTCCCATAGTTGGGCAAACACATCGTCAAGCTCCGTGCCCCACACGGTGGGGATCAGGGACAGGGCCATCACCAGGGACAGCACCAATGCCAGCAGCTTTTTCATGGTTCCTCTCTCCTTTTCCGTCATATGATGGTACCATCATATCACGCTGCCGGTGCGGAAACAATTAGCGGGCTGCATAGTACCGCCGCTTTTTTTGGTGCAAAGCGGCCTGCGGAGAGACCGCGGGCCAACCTTTGTGCGGATACCCGCAGACGGAAAAATGACCGGCCGCTGGCCGGTCATTTTTCCACCTCAGGACAGATTGCCGTATTTATCACAAGAAAGCGTTAGAGTAATCGGCACTTTCGAGGTTCCAATGATTTGCTTCAATCCCATGGTGATATTCGCCGTGGCGGTATTGCCGCTCTTGGAGGAGGTCTGGGAGACCACGCTCCAGTTATCGTTGTAGATGGTCACCACCGGGATATTTACCGAGATGCAGGTGGAGGTTGAGCCGTTATAGCTGAAGGATGCCTTCAGCACCGCCTTCCACTCTAAGGTACCGGCGGTCGAGTAGCGGTCATGGGTGACCGTTCCCGAAGTAATGGTGGAGGCACGCGCTCCGCCGGTCTTCTCAACTGTGATCACTTCATAGCTGCCGTCATCATAATAAACGACCTGGCTGTCCGCGGCAGAGGCTTCCACCGGAAGCAGGCACACCACCATCAGACAGGCCGCCAAGAAGCTGACGATCCTTTTTTTCATTTTCGTTCTCCTTATTTCTCCGCTTTTGTTGCGTATACCTCTGTCCAGCCATCCAATGACCGGTGATAGTCATATAGCTGCACGCAAAGAGCCGCCGTTAGAACCGCCAGCGCCGCCAGGATGCCCGACACGACCGCCGTGATCACACGCCGCCGGTAACGCAGGGCCTGCAGCAGCTCTGTGGTATCCATGTCATCCACATAGCCTGCCGCCACCTGCTGCGGCGTTCCGAAGCGCTCCTCCGGCGATGTCTCGTCCGGATGCTCATCGCGGTATTCCTCCAGCCGCTGGCGCAGATCCCGCAGAAGCTGCCGCTTCTGCCGCCGGGCGCAGGGGAGATAGCTGCCCACAGCGCGGCAGTAGCGGCGAATGGTCTTTTCTGTCATTGCGCCGGCTCCTCTCTGTGGATAATGGCGAAAACGCCTGCTGTCAGCTCCTCATACTCCGCCTGCATCTCCGCCAGACGTTCCCGTCCGGCCTGCTCCAGGTGGTAATAATTCCGCGTCATACGTCTGCCCACCAGCACCCGATCCTCGGAGATCAGGCCCTGATCCTGCAAACGGTACAGCACCGGGTACAGCGACCCCTCCTGTATGGTCAGCCGCCCGCCGCTGAGCCGCGCGATCTCCTGGCAGAGCTGATAACCATACATATCCTCCTCCCGCAGCAGCGAGAGGATCACCAGCGACATGACGCCCCGCCGGTAGTTGCTCTGTGACGTATCCCTGGCCACTGGCATCATGCCCCTTTCGTCATTATTTATAGCACAAATACTTTTCCATTTCAATACTTTGCGACGCAAAATAGTTCGACAAATTTCGTCCCGTCTGCCATAAGGTTTTCTTTTGTCAAAAAGCCGTGAAAAAAGGTGGATTTTTCCGCAAGGCTCCTGTATAATGATAAGTTGTAGAATTATCACCCTGTACAACATCAGGAGGGACTATGCGCAATATCTGGACGGTATTCAAAACTGACATCAAAACGCTGAGCAAATGCTTCTTTGCCTGCGCGGTGGTGGTGGCCATCGCCGTGCTGCCCAGCCTGTACGCATGGCTGAACATCTATTCCAACTGGGATCCCTACGGCAACACCGGCGGGATCTCCATCGCCCTGGCCTCGCTGGACAAGGGCTACACCGACGAGGACGGCGTGTACGTCAACAAGGGTGACGACGTGGTCAACGACCTGCGGGAGGCCACCAGCATCAACTGGGTCGTGGTGGACAGCGAAAAGCAGGCCAAGGACGGCGTATACGCCGGGGATTACTACGCCGCGGTGGTCATCGACAAGGATTTCTCCTATAAGATGTACCACATGCTGACGGAGTGGACCGGCAAGCCCACCATCACCTACTATGAAAACGCCAAGAAGAACGCCGTGGCCACCAAGATCACCGACACCGCGGTGGAGAGCCTGAAGCGCTCCATCAGCGAGAACTATCTGGAGGTGGTCATCGGCCGGGTGATGACCCAGGCCAACCTGCTGGCCGCCGACCTGACGGCGGACGATCCCGAGACGGCGGTAAAGGGTCTGTTCTATCAGGTGCAGGATCTGCTGGCCAGCTGCCGGGCCACCATGGACGCCTTTGACGCCGCCAGGAACAACAGCACCGTGGACATCGACGCGGGCAGGCTGGCACAGATCATCCAGGACATCAACGGCAAGCTGCCGGACGGCGACAAGATTCTGGAGACCGTGGCCCAGATCGACCGAACCATCTACGCCGCCCTGGAGAAGGTGCAGCGGGCCCTGGACAAGATCCAGCAGGCCGCCATGGATGACAGTAAGCTTCAGGAGGCCCGCCAGGCCATTGAGGAGGCAGCCGCCGCCATGGGTCAGATGGGCGACCAGCTCACCGCCTGGGCCGATCGGCTGGAGCAGCAGTCCCCCGGCCATCTGGCCGCCCGGATCGCCCGCGACATCGCCGACAGATGCTACGCCCTGCAGAGCCGTCTGGCCGCCCTGCCGGACAATGACGATCTGCAGACCGCCATCAAGGACTGCCGGGACATCATCGCCGCCATCGGCAACCTGACCGGCAAGCTGCTGCCCACCGCCGACGATCTGCGGCAGGATCTGAACTATGTCATGAGCCAGATCACCGCCTCCGTGGGCAATGTGAAGGAGCTGGCCAATGATGCTCAGGCCGTCCGCAATGCGCTGGCCAACACGGCGCTGGCCCTGGACGAGACCATGGCGCTGCTGCGGCCCGCCGCCCAGCGGCTGTCCCAATCGGTATCCGATCTGGTCGACAAGCTGCAGGGTCTCACCGACAGCGAATATCTGGATCTCCTGCTGGAGATCCTGGGCGGCGACCCGGAGGAGTACGGCCAGTACTTCTCCCAGATGGTGCAGACCACCGTCACCCCCATCTATCCCATCGAGAACTACGGCTCCGCCATGGCCCCCTTCTATACGGTGCTGGCCATTTGGGTGGGCGGCGTCATTCTGGTGGCCATCATCAAGCCCCACGCCCGGCTGGACGGGCTGATCGCCCCCAAGCCCTATGAGCTGTACTTCGGCCGGTACATCATGTTTTTCCTGTTGAGCCAGATCCAGGCGGCGGTCATCATCACCGGCGACCTGTTTCTGCTGAAGATCCAATGCCTGCATCCGGGGCTGCTGTACCTGACCGGCGCGCTGACGGCACTGACCTTCAGCCTGCTGATCTACTCGCTGGCCCTGTCCTTCGGCGACGTGGGCAAGGCCATCGTGGTGGTGGTCATGGTGCTGCAGATCGCCGGTTCCTCCGGCACCTTCCCCATCGAGCTGCTGCCGGAGGTCTATCAGAAGATCTACCGCTTCTTCCCCTTCCCCTACGCCATCGACGCCATGCGCGAGTGCATCTGCGGCCTGTATGGCGAGTACTACGTCACGCAGCTTCTCTTCCTGCTGCTGTTCTGCGCCGCGGCGCTGATCATCGGCCTGCTGGTGCGGCGGCCCTTCATGGGGCTGAACCACTTCATGGAGGCCAAGCTGGAAGAGACCGAGCTGTTCTGAGGAGGTGTGCCGCTTTATGACTTTGGAAGAAAAGTACCATCAGCTCTATGACCGGCTGCTGGAAGAAGTGGCCGCCCTGCACAAAGCCAACCAGCAGCGCATCCGCACCGGTATGCGGGCGCTGGTGATCGTCACCGTGGGCCTTCTGCTGCTGATGTTCCTGGCGGAGGGCAACCGGGTCTTTACCCTGATCCTGTGGATACTGTCCATGTTTGCCCTGTCGGCGTACCTGATCGGCGTGGAGTACATGGACTATGAGCTGCAGAAGAAGCTGCGGGACATCACCCAGGAGGAGCAGGAGACGCTGGGCCAGTTGATCGCCCTGCCTCAGCTGAGCCGCACGGCCCGCCTGCCCCAGCTGTTGAAATGGAAGGGCGAGGAACAGGCCGAAGAGGAGGCGCAGGGCGTCCAGCCCACGCCCGCGGAGAGCGATCATCGCGCCGTCACCCTGCCCATGCCGGAGGATGGCGCCCGCCCCGTGGTGGACACCCCCGCCGCCATCCCCCTGGATATGGACGCCATCCTCAAGTCCGATCCTCAGAAGATGGCCGCCGACCTGTCCCGGCTGGCACAGGCGCTGCAAGCCCTGTCGGCTGATCTGGAGACCCGGGCGGCCCAGGAACCTTCCCGGAAGGAGGTGGAGGAATGATCAAGCGCATATGGAGCGTTTTCCGCGCCGACTGGCAGCGGCTGACCGCCAGCGTGGTGGCCGTTGTGGTGATGATGGGCCTGTGTCTGGTGCCCTGCCTGTACGCGTGGTTCAACATTCTCTCCAACTGGGATCCCTACGGCCCCGCCTCCACCGGCAACATCAAGGTGGCCGTGGCCAACGAGGACGAGGGCTGCGAGATCCTGGGCCTGCAGCTGAACATCGGCTCACTGGTGATGGACGGCCTGCAGACCAACGACCAGATGGGCTGGGTCTTTCTGGAGGAGCAGGAGACCGCCCTGGATGGTGTGTACGCCGGCGAGTACTACGCGGCGCTGATCGTCCCGGCGGAGTTCACCAGCGATTTCGTCAGCCTGCTGGACGGTGAGCTGGAGCATCCCCAGATCCAGTACTATGAAAACGAGAAAAAGAATGCCATCGCCCCCAAGATCACCGGCAAGGCCAAGACCGCCGTGCAGGATGAGATCAACAACACCATCATCGAAAAGGTGGCCGGCGCCCTGACCACCGCCAGCTCCGTGTTCAAGGCCCTGGGCCTGGACAGCGAGGACATCGCCAACGGCCTTATCGAGAAGCTGCAGGACGCCCAGTGGCAGATGAACCAGCTCAGTAAGATCCTGCGGTCGCTGGAGGACGTGATGGACAACGCCGACGACCTGCTGACCGCCTCCGCCGTCACGGTGGATGACGTGAACGGCGTACTGATCGGCGCGTCCAACGCCGTGGGCGGCGTGGGCGACATCATCAGCGGCGGCTCCGACACGGCGGACGGCGCGTCCAACGACGTGCTGAACATCCTGAACGCCATCGACAAAAGCCTGACCGATCTGGAGGACAAGCTGCGGGGCTGGGGCACTGCGGAGGATCCCTCCCTGCTGCAGCAGCAGCTTCTGCAGCAGATCGACGACGTGACCGCCCGGCTGATCAGCCTGAAGGAGCAGGCGCCCCAACTGGCGGACAAGATCGACGCCGCCGTGGATAAGCTGGCCCAGCTCCGGGACGACATCGCCAACTTCGGCGACTCCGCCGTAAAGGACGCGCTGCTGGACAAGCTGGCGGAGGTGCGCCAGACCGTCCGGGCGGCGGCGCTGGAGACCAACGACAAGGTCAACGACTTCATCCACGACAAGAATGACAAGGCACTGGCCGCCCTGGCTTCCATCCAGGAGCTGCTGAAAAGCGGCTCCGGCAAATTGAGCGGCCTGTCCAGCACCCTGACCGGCTATGCCAACGCCCTGACCCAGTCCCAGAACACCCTGGCGGCAGGCGCCACGCTGGCTGACACCGTGTCCGGCTATCTGGCGGACATGGAGGCCGACGTACGCCGCATCACAGACAGCGCCGCCTTCCGGGAGTTCATGGACATGCTGGAGAACAACCCCGACGGCATTGCCGACTATCTGGCCTCCCCGGTGCAGATGAACACGGAGATCGCCTATGAGATTGGCGACTACGGCTCCGCTATGTCCCCCTACTACATCATGCTGGCGCTGTTCGTGGGTTCGCTGCTGGCGGCGGTGATGATCAAGGTGCCGGTGACCCAGCCCCAATTTCTGGGCTACCGGGCCATTGAGCGGTACTTCGGCCGCTTCACGCTGTTCTTCTTCGTGGGCATGGCCCAGGCGCTGGTAACGGCCTTCGGCTGTCTGTACTTCGTGGGCATCCAGTGCGTGGAGCCGGCACGGTTCGTGCTGGCCTGCTGCATCTGTTCGCTGAACTTCGCCATGATGAACTTCGGCCTGGTCTACGCCCTGGACAACGTGGGCATGGCCGCCGCCGTCATCATCATGGTGATCCAGGTGGCGGGCTCCGGCGGCTCCTACCCCATCCATGTGCTGCCCATGCTGTTCCAGAAGCTCTATTTCCTGATGCCCTTCCACTACGGCATGGACATGATCCGCGAGACCATCGGCGGCATGTACGGCCACACCTACCGCAACTGCGCACTGATCCTGCTGGGCATGTGCGTGGTGTTCACGGTGTTCGGCCTGCTGGTGTACTATCCGGCCCGGAGGCTGAACGCCGCCATCGCCGAGAGCAAGAAGCGCTCCGGCATCATGTGAGGCAGACGATAAGATAAAAGAGAACCGCACGGCCAACGCCATGCGGTTCTCTTTTCTGTCCTGAAACTTGTGAAATGCTGCGTCAGATATTGACGCTGCTGTGCTCCTCGAGATCGGGCTTGCTCAGCTCGGTGCAGCGGTTGTACTCTACCTGCATCACTGCGGCGATGGTATGCCGGCCATAGTCGTCCAGCTTGGCATACTGGGTCAGCAGATCCTCGGTATCGTCCGTCAGATAGAATGCGGCGTCGTCGCCCAAAGCCTTGATGCCCAGCACCTTGCACAGGCGCAGCACCGTATCAAAGCTGGAGCCGCCTACGCCGTTGTGCAACGCACTGTTCACTGTGGAAAGGGGAACACCTACCGCAAAGGCAAACTGGCGGACACTCTTGTACTGCTTGCCGATCTCTTCGCGGATGATCTTTGTCAGGTTATCCATTGTTTCCCGTCCTTTACTCTAACGTTCTTGTAGATTGTGCAGTTTCCAATTTTAGGCAATTAACATTATACCACGAATGGTTTGTTTAGCAAGATATAAGATAGGATTTAACACTTTTTTTACAATTTCTCTCCGGAACCGACATTTCGCCTCTCCCCTGTCGGAAAAATCACTTTTATTTTGTACACAGCTGTGTTAAAATATGTGGCGTGGCGGCAAAAAACGCCCCACAGGAGGAGCATTATGAAAATTATCATTGTCGGCAACGGCAAGGTGGGATATGCCATCGCCAATTCCCTGGCGGAGGAGGATCACGATATCGTCATGGTGGACGCCAACACCAACGCCCTGCGCAAGGCGGAGAGCACCATGGACGTGCTGTGCGTAGAGGGCAACGGCGCCAGCATCAGCGTGCTGATCGAGGCCGGTGTCCGCACCGCCGACCTGGTCATCGCCGTCACCAACCAGGACGAGATCAACCTGGTGTGCTGCCTGATCGCCAAAAAGCTGGGGGCGGGCCACACCATCGCCCGTGTCCGCAACACCGACTATCGCCGGGACGAGGAAATGCTGAAAAAGGAGATCGGCCTGGACATGGTCATCAACCCCGATCTGGCCGCCGCCCAGGAGATCGCCCGGATCCTGGCCTTCCCCGCCGCCTTCAGCGTGGAGCCCTTCGCCCGGGGCCGCATCGACATGATCGGCTTCCAGGTGTCGGACAGCGACACCATCTGCGGCGTGCCCCTGAGCCAGTCCCACCGCCTGCGTCAGGCGGAGGTTCTGATCTGCGCGGCGGAGCACCAGGGCGAGTATATCATCCCCGACGGCAACTTTACCCCCACGGCAGGCGACCGTGTGTACATGCTGGGCGCCAAGCCGGAGCTGCAGCGGATGCTGAAGGACATGGGCCGCACCTGGCAGAAGGTAAAGAAGGTCTCGGTGCTGGGCGGCAGCCGCAGCGCCATGTATCTGGCCTGGGAACTGCAGAAAACCAACACCGGCGTCCGCATCGTGGAGATGGATCCGGACAAATGCCTGCGCCTGTCGGCCCAGCTGCCCCATGTGCTGGTGATCCAGGGCGACGGCACCGACAACACTCTTTTACAGCAGGAGGGTATCCTGGACACCGATGCCTTTGTGGCCGTCACCAACCGGGACGAGGAGAACCTGCTGATGGCCATGCACGCCCAGCGCAGCGGCGTGCCCAAGGTGCTGGCCAAGATGACCCGCCCCAATTACATGGATCTGGTCAACAGCACCGGCATCGACTCCATCATCTCTCCCAAGGACATCATCTCCAGCCAGATCCTGCGGTATGTCCGGGCCCTGGGCAACGCCGAGGGCAGCAAGGTGGAAAGCCTGTACAAGATGCTGGGCGGCCATGTGGAGGCGCTGTCCTTCACCGCCACCGCCTCCAGCCACGCCGTGCTGGGCAAGCCTTTGAAGGATCTCCCCCTGCGCAAGGGCCTTCTGGTGGCCGCCATCGTCCGGGATCTGCACACCATCATCCCCGGCGGTATGACCACCATTGAGGACGGCGACCACGTCGTGGTGGTCACCCAGGCCACCGGACTGGACGACCTGACCGACATTCTGGCGTAAGACGGATCGCACCGGTCGGTGCGTCCGGATGAAGTAAATGAGGAGGGTTTCTATGGAATACCGTATTCTGCCCCACGGCGGGGAAAAGATCGGCGTCATCGGCATGGGCTCGTCCGTGATCGGCGCGCAGCCGGAGGAGGAGATCATCGCCGCCGTCCGCGCCGCCTATGAAAGCGGTGTCAACTATTTTGATATGGCCGGCGGCCACGCCGCCATCTTCGCCGCCTACGGCAAGGCCCTGCAGGGCATCCGGGATAAGGTGTATCTCCAGATCCATTTCGGCGCGGACTATACCTCCGGCGAGTATGGCTGGACCACGGAGCTGGACGAGATCAAAAAATCCGTGGCGTGGCAGCTGGAAAATCTGCAGACCGACTATATTGACGTGGGCTTCATCCACTGTCTGGATGAGGAGAGCGACCTGGCCGCCTATCAGGCAAACGGTGTGCTGGACTACGTCCTTGACCTGAAAAAGCAGGGCGTCATCCGCCACATCGGCCTGTCCTCCCATACCCCGGCGCTGGTGAACAAGGTGCTGGACATGGGCATCGTGGACGTGGTGATGTTCAGCATCAACCCCGCCTACGACTACGGCCAGGGCGACTTCGGCATCGGCGGGAACAGCGAACGGTACGACATGTACCGCCGCTGCCAGCGGGAGGGCGTGGCCATCACCGTCATGAAGCCCTTCTGCGGCGGCCAGCTGCTGGACGCCGCACAGTCCCCCTTCGGCGTGGCCCTGACCCGGGAGCAGTGCATCCAGTACGCCCTGGATAAGCCCGGCGTCATGACCGTGCTGCCGGGCTTCGGCAGCGAGAAGGAGATGCATGAGGTGCTGTCCTTCTTCGACGCGCCGGAAGAGGCCCGGGACTACGCCTGTCTGGGTCATCTGGCGCCGGACGGCGCGGTAGGCCGCTGCGTCTACTGCAAGCACTGCCATCCCTGCCCTGCCGGGCTGGACATCGCCCTGATCAACAAGTACTACGACCTGGCCGTGCAGGGTGACAACCTGGCCCGCGAGCACTATCTGACGTTGGAAAAGCGGGCCGGTGACTGCATCGCCTGCGGCCACTGCGACAGCCGCTGCCCCTTCCGGGTGGCCCAGAGCCAGCGGATGGAGACCATCCGGACGTATTTCGGCGCGTGAGCCCGGTCGATCGGTTGACAATAAGGAGCGGTTCCCGACCGGGAACCGCTCCTTTTCGCACAGCGATACAACACGATCTGACGCACCTCCGAGAAATGCGCCGAACTGTGATCCGCATAGCAAAAAGTCCCGAAAACCTCGTGTTTTCGGGACTTTTCCGCTGGCGCAGTGGGAGGGATTCGAACCCTACGAGAGCCGTAAAAGACGGGTACTAACGTACCCGCAAATGCTCTGTTTTCAAGGGTTTTCCCCAAAGCTGTTGATACCAATGGGATTTCATTTGTGGTCAAATTTGTGGTCAAAATGGGGCGCGACCCGCAGGTGCGAAGCACCGAAAGGAGGCTCCAAATGAAAACAAAAGAACACGTTTCAGACAGGCGTGAACGGTTCTGCGTCCTGCCCCCGAAGGCAGGGAACCCTATCAGGGGAGCGCCTTCCCCATCCCTGCCTGAGATTATATACGATGTTCGGGTGAAGGTCAAGAGTATCGAAAATAATTTGAAGGCACTGCGTGCTGCCCACAAGAAAATCGGATGGACTTTAGAGAATTTTGAAGACGACCTGCAGGGCGTCCGGAGGATTATTGACGCCGATACTTCCGATGAAAGTGCCGCCCGAAGAGCGGCACTGCTGCAGAAAGCGGTTGATGAATTAGCAAATAACACCTGCCTTCCCTTCATGAAAATGTGGGATTCGGTGTGCGAGCTTGAGAGTATTTCTCTGCAATGGAAGACCCGCGAAGCGGACGTTTCGGATGATTTTTGCGTCGAGCTTTTTGAAAAAACACGACGGGAAGCGGGCCTGTTTGATGCTTTTGTGGAGGCGGATTTGCTGCTGGTCAGGATGCCGGCACTGCCCTCGATTCGGGCTCACGGCACGGTTGTAAACGGGCGGAAGATGGTCATTTATGACACGCAGATGTTCGTTGAAAAGGTGCGCGGAGCCGTGCTCTCCGTGGAGGATTCACTGCCCAAAATCGCTCGAAAATGCGTGACGTATGTTTTCATTTATAACAGCCTCACGACTCCCTGTCTTGACTCCGACAACCACGCAACGAAGGCGATTACCGATGAAATTTGCTCTCATTTCGAGGGCGGGGACGATGGTCTTTGCACCGATTTTCGCTTCTACACGAGGGTGTCGGAGACCATTCCTGCGGGGACTTACGTTACGATTTCTCCCATGGAAGGGCCGCTTCCAACGCCGGAAAATATCATCAGAATATGGGCAGCTCGCCAGCGAAGCAGCGGGGCTGCTGTAGGCCATTAAAAGAGGGCTAAATTGGTCGCATCAAAACGACCGCTCCAATGGCCGCTTTGGTGAGAACGTGGTGCAAGTGCAATCCATTGATTTTACTGGATTTTACGAGCCTTAAAATCGAAAAATGCCATTGCCGATATTGACCAAGGTACAATCAGCAAGAAATTTATGCCCGCCCCTGAGAGACTAAAAACGCTGTTGATCTACCCCATTTTCGGGGGCGGGCATCCTGAAAATAGTAAAAGGAGGATGGAGAATGCCAACCCACTATAACGTGAAAATGAAAATGTTATATGCCCTCGCAATATGCGGCCTTGTCCGGCGAGATGACCTTGCGATTTTTGCCGAGACCATGAACATGGGTTCCCACGACATTATGGATTTGATTAGCGCCGGTTTTGTGAAGGAGTCGAGCGCAGAGGTTGATATTCGCATTGGGGGAAGAAGTCGGAAGCGGGTGCGCCGCGTCTGCTGCATTACAAACAAGGGCCTTGCGTTTCTCTTGGAGTTTGGCGGCGCACTGTTTCCATGGCTGGAGAGCATACCCAAGAGTATCATCGGAAACGTCAACCTGCGCGGCGGTACGCTGGCGCGGAAAGCGCCGTTGGACCGCCGCCTGAATTTGGCTGGTGCGAATTGTTTTTACGCTGCCGCAGGTTTTGAGGTTCACCCGCTGGTATTCGGTGATGACGAGGACAGTCAGAAACCTGCGCTGTCAGCCATCATTGCGAACGCGGTGGGTGATTTCGCTCCTGAAGAAAGCACCGTGTACTACAACGCCATTGAAGTGAAGGGAAAGTGTATTGACGCAGACGCAGAAGATTCGCACTCTCAGAGATTTACTCGGCAGGTCGGATTCGCGGCGTATTCCAAAAATGATTTCAACATCTACATGATTCCGCAGGGCGGCATGAGATGGAAAACAGAAATTGCAAAAAAAGAGTGGCGGCTGTTTTACGACTATCGCAGTAAAATCCGTATGCATCAAATGAAGGAGTGCTATGCTGTCCTCCTTGCTCGTAACCCTCGTGACTTTGCGGCGCTGTTTCGGTCTATTAAGGATTTCTCCGGCAGGAAAATTAAAATGCGGCGGCTATATGTCGTCCCAATGAAGTGCGAGGGGCGCAAGGACAACTCTATAGCCGTGACAACAGGCTTCGATAGAGAGTGTGAGAACTGCATTGCCAAACTGGAAGAGGATGCAAGATTTGAACGAAACACAAGCTCGTTCACCTTTCCGTTCCGTACGTGTCGGGAGGGGGAAATTTACCATGTAGCGCTTGGAACGGTAATGGAGCTTTACAACATTCACTACATCAAAGAGAAAGCGGATGAGGGAATGCCTGTAGTGATTTACTGCTACCGACATCAAGTCCCCTATTATCGAGCAGTGTTCGGGGATGATATACTTTATGATTTTGCGGACTGAATGAAAGGCGAGAGGCGATCCGCATTGCGGATCGCCTCTCGCTTAGATGGCAGCCGGCTGGCTGCATATTGGTCACAGAAACATTGCCATGTAGATGGGCAGATGGAGGATGTTATCGGAGCGCATGACATCCTTTGTGTAGAGAATATAGGACTCACCTATTTTCGAGGAAAACTTTGCGCGGAATTTGTCCAACGATGCGTGGCTGCGGTAGTTGCCGGACTTTACTTCGATGGGGGCTATTTTTTTGCCCTCGGCAATCAGGAAATCGACCTCCATGTGGTTTTCCCGATGCTCCTTATCACAGCGAGAGTAGAAGTAGAGCTTATGCCCACGGCACCGGAGCATCTGCGCCACCATGTTTTCCAAAATCATGCCCTCGTTTACATCCAGCTTGTCAAAGAGAATGGCTTTATATAACTCGTTGTCTGTATAGCCCTTGTCCATGAACGTCTGTGTTACCAGCAGTCCCGTGTCTGCCATGTAGCATTTCTGTGTGGTGTGGTCGGCGCCGAGGGCAAGCCCTACATTGGGGTCGGTGGCGTTGAAGCAGGTGTTGACCACCATCGCCTCGTTCAGCCAGATAAAGGAATCCTCATAGGAACGAAAACGCGCATTTTCGCCCAGCGAACTCAGGCGATATTTCTTTTCTTTTTTGGATAGCTGACCGGGGATACCGTCGAAAACCGCATAAACCTTATCCTCGTATCCCTCGGCAAACTTGGCTACGTCGTCGCGGTAGAGCCGCAGGATGTTCCGCTTGACCGCATCGGAGGCGGCAAAGTCCTTCCCGTTCAGGTAGGCGAGGACGGATTGTGGCATCCCGCCCACCAGCAGGTACTGCCGGAAGCTGTTCATGACCTTTCGATGCACCGCCTGACCCAAGGGTTTTCGCGCCTCGAATGCCTGCCGGATAAACGGAACGGTGACCTCATCACCCAGCGCCCATAGAAATTCCTCAAAGTCCAAGGGGAACATCTCCAGATGTTCCTCCTCCGATGGGATGATAATGTCCTTGACGTTCTTCTTGAGCCGGATGAGAGAACCGGTTTCCAAATAATCGTAGCGCCCATCCGCCACAAGGTACTTGATAAGCTGCCGTGCGCGGGGGAACTGCTGCACCTCGTCAAACACGATGAGGGACTCTCTGTTGTAAAGCTGTGTTCCGAAGAAGACGGACAGCTTGGCAAAAAACATATCGAGGTCGGTGCTGTCATTTTCAAAGATGTCCAGCACATCCTTCGGGACATTTCCGAAATCAATAATGATATGGCTTTTATACTCGTTCGCTGCGAACTCCTTGGCAATGAAACTCTTGCCAACGCGCCTTGCTCCGTCAATCAGCAGCGCTGTCGTCCCGCCGCTTCGCTGCTTCCACGCGACGAGGTCATTATAAATTTTCCGCCTCAGCATACCGATTCCTCCTGACTTTCAGAGTCGTGTTGTTTTCCTTAGTTTAACACAGGGATGCACGAAAAGGCAAGTTAAAAATGTCGATATTTGCACGAAACGGCAGCTATGCAGTTTTTAATACTGCACGAAACGGCAGGTTTAACGCCTGCCTTTGTAGTAGTCAAGAAAAGTAGATTGTAGCAGTCAAGAAAGACGGGCCGCATGATCTGTGCGGAGGCACAGATCATGCGGCCTGCGTTGCGTGGAGTGAAGTAAAACTATTCGGCGGGCTTTTAGAATTTTCACTCAGGCTATCGTGTTATATGACTTAACACGCCCCTGTGTTTTTAGGACAATCTGCGGTCAATCACTGATTTTCATAGGTTCCGCTTCGCCACGAAAGTCATTATGCTTTGGCGCTCTCGTGGACGCTTAGGAATCCGAAACAACGAGACGCTCCCTCGGAGCCCCGCTGTGCCGCGCCGCAGAGTTGGGTATAGTTTCAGGCACGCGAACAGTTCCGCGCCTGCCGTGCCCCGCCTAAGGCCCTTGGCGGGTATGCCGCCGCACGCTGCTGATCAGCGGCATAGTCGGAACACCTCGTACGGGCGGGAGGGCAGCGGATACCCGCATAGTTTAACAGACACACTCCTTTACGCACGTTGCCTGCCATAAGCCTCTCTGCTCGGCATTCGCTTGAAAAAATAGGGAGGAGTGAGTTTCACTCCTCCCTCACTTTTTGATTGAGAGTTTTCTGCTGGTTGTCAGCCGTGACATTCCTCAGCGAAACGTCTGTTGGCACAAGTAGTTTAAGTCCCCTGCGTGGACTACAACGGTTGCTGCTCGTTGCCAGCCACGGCATCCAGTTAAGATGCCAACAGTTATGGGTGTTTACCCTGTCCCATATCCAGCACAACTTTTTGCAGTGCTCTCACACTGGGAAGCATTACTGCTCCTGTGAGTATTATATGCTTTCCTCAAAAGCGTGTCAATCGCTTTTCAAGCACGTTGCGGTGGGGTGAAACTTATGATATACTCAAGGCATACTTGGTGCGGGGAGGAGCCTTATGAGGAAAATTACTTGTCTTATCTTGGCCTTGGCACTGACGCTGCTGTGCGGCTGCGGCAGCAAAAGCGGCGGAGATGACGCGCAGGATAGCGGAAACACACAGCAGACGGAGGAGTTTGTCATTACCCCCATGGCGTCCGGGCTGGAGCTTGTGCCGTATAGTTGCGCGGATTTCTCCATGAGCATCCCCCAGGGCTGGGCGGTGGAAGCCGCTACGTCCAACGCAGGGATGTATCACGCTTTGCGGGCATACGACCCCGCGTGCAGCGTAAATCAAATTTTGTATATCCTGAAGGCAGAGCCGCTGTTTGTGGATGATTTCCTGAAACAGAATTACACCTACTGGAATGCGGCTTACGCGGCGTATCCTGTGATGGCGGAGGAATCCGTGAAGGGCTACTTCGATGTGCTGCCGCAGTATGTGGCGGCGGTGGCGGAAGAACCGTTTTACCGCGACCTCCACCTCCCACAGTATGAGAATTTCACGGTGACGGAGACCTTTGACGCGACCGGCTCTTTGGGCGGAACAGCCGGCGTGCTGCGTGCGGAGTTCACGCAGGACGGCATCGAGGCGGAGGGTATGTGCTCCG
>OLYC01001267.1_pt1 | contig 17879 bp, 15 predicted proteins | sample 1674271 | NCBI WGS metagenome assembly OLYC01 (sample SAMEA103958154, study PRJEB25191) | human gut metagenome
CTGCGACCTCCTGGTCCCAAACCAGGCGCTCTAGCCAAGCTGAGCCACACCCCGATATGCTGTTTTGCCGTTTCGTTTTTGTTGCCTCACCGAAGCGACTCCGATATAATATCACCCTATTCCATACTTGTCAACACTTTTTTACATTTTTTTGAAATTAATTTTTCAAATACGATACATCCCGCGTTTTACAATGTTTCCGATAACCTGAAATAACAGTTTTACTGACTCCTTAAATGATTTATTAACCGCACTTTCTGCTGTAGGAAATCTGAACGGACAGTTATGTCATGGCTGCCGGCGGCCGGAAGACCGACCACGTGCTCAAGTCTGTATACAGGCATGCTCAAAAGGACAAGAAAGAGGACATGATGAAATTTGCGTCAAAATATATATCTGCGATATTCGGGTGAAATCTTGGGGAAATTCTGGGTAAATTTTGGGAAAAACATCTTTAAATTGAAAAAACAGTTTTAATAAAAGGCTTTGCACAATGACGTGTAAAGCCTTTATTTATGCGGTTTTGCAAGAAAAAAGGCGGTTTTATCACAAACCGCCTTTTAGTGGACTAGACGGGAGTCGAACCCGTGTCCGAAATACAATTCCCTGTCCTTCTACGAGTGTAGTTTATTGTTTAACATTCCCTCTGCCACACGATAACAAACAACCTTGTGGTTTCAGTAGCTTCATGATACGCCCGATGGCTCAAAGCTTTGCCAACGTCGTTTCTCACATAGTCGAAGCCTGGGTCCTAAAGTGTGAGTGCTCTAGGTCAGACTGCTGCCATTAGGCAGCGTATGCTAAATTATCTTCAGCGTTTAATTTTAATTTGGCCATTTAACGCATCGCCATACGACTCGCTTCTCCAGCTGCATGTACCCCGTCGAAACCTTTACTAGCCCATATTCAATTTTTTTTGCGGGGTACATGCAGCTACGCTCCATGTTCTCCGCTCCGCTTCGGTCCGCCCAAAGCCAAGGTCCACCGGACCTTGTGGGCCCCGTCGAAACCTTTACTAACCCATATTCATTTTTTGCTAACCAAGATTTCTGATTTTGAAATCTCTCTGTGCCTCTCGCTTTTGATCCTTCTTGGCTATGTCTGCTCTCTTATCATAAAGCTTCTTACCTTTTGCAAGTGCTATCTCTACTTTGACCAGACTCCCCTTAAAGTATACCTCCACCGGCACAATTGTGAAACCCTTTTCCTTCATCTTTGATGAAAGCTTCTCGATTTCCTTCTTGTGGAGTAAAAGCTTTTTAGGTCTGAGTGGATCCTTGTTGAAGATATTTCCCTTCTCATATGGTGTGATATGCATGCCATACAGGATAATCTCACCGTTCTCAATACGGATGAACGACTCCTTTATGCTGCCCTTTCCCATTCGAAGTGACTTCACCTCAGTTCCTGCAAGTGAAATACCGGCTTCGTATTTCTCAAGCAAAAAGTAATCGTGATAGACCTTTTTGTTGTTGGCTATTAATTTCTTTGGTTCCTTAGCCATGTCGGTATCTCCTTTCCTCAAACTGCTTTACAATACTAACACATTTTTTTATAATTGCCAATATCTAAAACGCAAATTATTGTAAACCGCTGGTTCACATTTCTGTTTATTTACACTATATAATATATTATGACATCTTTTTCAATAAATCTATCGCACAACGACCGACAAATAACAGATAATCAAATAAGTATTTTTAATATCATAAAAGATTTCGTCATTATTGTCATATTATTCCGCCGGTTTAAAATCAATTGTACGCATAATTTTGTCAGCACTGTCCACAACAACCTTGATTTTTTGTCCAAGCTTGTATCTCTTATTGGTGGCTGAACCGGCTAGCTCATAGGTATCCTCGTAAAACTCATAGAAATCATCTGTCAGGTCTGTCACGCGCACAAGTCCCTCAACTGTATTTGGAAGCTCCACGAAAAAGCCCCACTCCGTGACACCTGATATAACTCCTTCAAAGCATTCACCAATATGATTTGACATATATTCACATTTTTTAAGCTTGACTGTTTCACGCTCTGCCTCTTCTGCACGTCGTTCGGTCTCACTTGCCTGCTTTGCAACAGCATCGAGTATAGACTCATAGTGCTCCCTGCGGTTATCATTCATCCTGCCACGGATATTTTCCTTGATGATACGGTGTATCTGCAAATCAGGATATCTGCGGATTGGTGATGTAAAGTGACAATAATAATTTGCCGCCAGTCCAAAATGTCCTGTACATGCTGTTGTATATCGTGCCTGTTTCATAGAGCGCAGTGTCAGTCTGCTTATCAGGGATTCTTCATCTGTGCCATCCACCTTCATCAAAAGCTTCTGAAACTCCTTTGGGTGTACCTCATCAGCTCCAATATGAAGCGTATAGCCAAAATTATTGATAAATGTGGAAAGCTTTGCGATTTTTTCTGAGTCCGGCTTGTCATGTGTTCTGTATACAAAAGGTATTTCCTGCCAGAAATAATCCTCAGCCACAGTTTCATTTGCTATAAGCATAAAATCCTCAATGAGCTTTGTTGCCACATTTCTGTCATACGGCTTTATATCTATCGGATGACCTGCTTCGTCGAGCACGACTTTAGTCTCCGGAAAGTCAAAGTCTATAGAACCTCGTTTCATTCTCTTTTTGCGTAGAATTGCTGCAAGCTCTGCCATTTTTTCAAACATAGGCACAAGCTCCTTATATTCTTCAATCACAGTGGCATCCTGATCTGCAAGAATCTTTTTTACATTTGTGTATGTCATCCTGCGGTTTGTCTTTATGACTGTCTCTGCAATCTTATGATCGATAACTTCACCCTTTTTATTTATTGTCATAATGCATGAAAGAGCCAGCCTGTCACATCCCTCATTCAAGGAGCATATGCCATTTGAAAGCTCTCTTGGAAGCATCGGAATCACTCTGTCTACAAGATAAACAGATGTTCCTCTCTTAAGTGCCTCCACATCAAGGGCACTGTGCTCCTGCACATAATTCGACACATCTGCTATGTGTACTCCAAGTACATAATTGTCGCCATCCATGTATAAAGACACGGCATCATCAAGATCCTTTGCATCTTCTCCGTCTATCGTGACCATCATCCAGTCGCGTAAATCCATCCTGCCGGCCATATCCGCAGGTGTCACATCCTTTGCCACATTCTGCACCTGATGCATGATTTTCTCCGAAAAATCCACCGGCAGATCATAAGCCTTTACTATAGAAAGAATATCTGTACCCGGGTCATCTATATGTCCGATTATTTCAACAACCTTGCCCTCCGGCTTTTTACCCTTTTTACCATAGCTTGTGATTTCAACCACTACCTTATGGCCCGACATAGCACCCTTTGAGCGCTCCTTTGGTATGAAAATATCTGTGCCAAATCTGGTATTGTCAGGCACTGCAAAACCAAAATTATCACTCGCCTCATAGGTGCAGACTACCTGCTTCATGCCTCGCTCTATGACGGAAACAACCTTTCCCTCCTTGCGGCGTCCTGTTGTGACAGGTGAGATTGTAATCTCAACAGTATCCATGTGCATCGCACCATTTACATACTCTGCCGGGATAAAAATATCATCAGGCTCTCCCTCCACAGTGACAAAGCCAAATCCCCTTTGATGCGCTGTGAATACGCCGACTGTCTTTTTGATTTCCGACTTTGAATATTTCCCGCGCTTTGAGAGTGTTATCCTTCCCTCTGCCTGCAAATCCAAAAGAATCTGTTCAAGCTGAGGTCTGTCCTCTTTTTTTACTCCTAGTACTATGCAAAGTTCCTTGATTTTCATCGGAACATACATGTCATCACACATGAAGTCATAGACCATCTTTTTTCGTGTTTCATATTTATCTATATTACTCATTATCTCTCCTTTTCGTTGCCCCATCTGATTTCAAATGCACAGGCTTTAAATAAAATTTCATCATCTGGATGTTGATGCGATAAAAAAGACTGCCGATTTCTCGACAGTCTAAGTATTTACCATATTCCCATATTTAAAGCAATTGAAATAATAAAGAAAAGAACAACACATACAATTGTCGCTTTAACCAGGCGTCCTTCCTTTGAACGTCCCTTGTTCTTGCCCCAATATGTATCAGCAACTCCGGCGATAGTGCCAAGTCCTGCTGACTTGCCCTCCTGGAAAAGAATAACTATAGTAATTACTAAACTGACGATTATAAATAATACCGATAAAACAATTTTTAAAGTTGCCACGATAAGACCTCCTAATTTCAATTCTAAATAACAGAACTAATATACTACGTTTTTATTGCACAGTCAAGAGTTTTATACTGTATGTAACAGATTTTCACACTTTATGCAATGGCTATCTTGCTCTTACAGTATGGGCACTCCTTTGTGTCCGGCGCTTTTTCCTCTTTGTGTCCAAATCTCTCTCCTGCTGCATTCATAGCCTTTACTATGCAAAATACGATAAGTGCCCTGATAAGGAAATTGACTACTGCGGTAAGAAACTTTTCATCACTAGTATTCTTTCTTTTTACTCTCTTCTTTTGATAATCTAAACCATTTTTTAATATTATACATTTTTCCATTTTATTTTACAAGAAAATACATTATAATATAATAAAAAAGAAACAACTTTATATTTAGGAGATTTTTATGAAGTGCATACTGTATAAAAAAGCACTTCCACTCATATTATTATCATGCCTTTTGCTTGGTGCATGCGGTAATTCCAAAAATGACGGTGTATCTAAGGAGCCACTTTCCCATACTTCTACTGAAAAGGGCACCTGGGACTCTGCTCCAAAGGTGCTTACTCCAACTGCCGACGGCACACAAACCTATACATGTGATGTAGCCAGTATCGATGCTTCAAACAGCAGCAGCGGCTATATCATAGTGAATTATCACGGTTCTAATCAAAAGGTCAAGCTTCAGATAACCGGGCCTGACAGTGTCACGTACACCTTTGATCTGCATGGAGGAAATGAAGTGTTTCCTCTGGTTGCTTCAAGTGGTTCGTATACTGTAACCGTGTTTGAAAATGTTGAGGGGACACAATATGCCACCGTGCTGTCGCAGGTGATTTCTGTCTCCATCACCGATGAATTCGGACCGTATCTGTACCCTAACCAGTATGTAAATTTCACTGCCGATTCTCCGGCTGTGAAGGAAGGCAGCTCACTGGCGTACTACTGCAGCAGCGATACTGAGGTCGTGGAAAGTGTATACAATTATATCATTTCAAACTTCAAATACGACTATGACAAGGCTAAAAATGTCAAAAGCGGCTATCTGCCTGATGTGGACAAGGTCTTTACCGAAAATACCGGTATATGCTTTGACTATGCGGCAGTCATGGCCACTATGCTAAGGACTCAGGCTATTCCCACACGTTTAGAGGTAGGATATGCCGGTGAAGAATATCATGCCTGGATCAGTACTTATATAAAGGACAAGGGCTGGATAAACGGCATCATCGAGTTTGATGGTACCTCATGGAACATGCTGGATCCAACATTTGCATCTACCAGTGATTCGCCAAAGAAGTTCATAGCACAAAAAAGTGATTACATTACCAAATACGTCTATTAGGAGGACATAAATGTCTAGAAAATCCAAGATTTTAAGCAATGCAGAGCTTTCTGCCTTCTGTCAGCAGATTTCTCTTATCATAGCAGCCGGGCTTCCTACATACTATGGTGTTTCCATATTATGTGATGAAGCACCTGATAAGCAGACACATGATCTGCTTGAGCAGATATATAAACCAATGGAGCTTGGTGCAACGCTTCACAGTGCGCTTAAAGATACAGGATACTTTCCAAAATATATGATTAATATGATACAGCTGGGTGAAGAAACAGGCCGTCTTGAAGAGGTCTTAAACTCACTCTCAAAGTACTATGACCGCGAAGACGAAATAGCCTCAGGCATCAAAAGTGCCGTTGCCTATCCTCTCGTGCTTTCTGCCGTGATGATTGCCGTTATTGTCGTAATGATTGCCAAGGTTTTACCTGTATTCTCACAGATATATGCAGAGCTTGGAAGTGAGCTTACCGGCACCGCTGCCGTGCTCATGAAGCTCAGTGAATACATCAACAGATATCTGCTTATCATTATAGCTTTCATGCTCTTTGCCGCACTGTTTCTTTTTATATTTTTTAAGACACGCTTCGGAAAAAAGCTCCTTATGAAAACTGCTCTTTCCATGTCAATCGCATCCAGCCGCTTTGCAAACTGCATGTTTTTAGCACTCTCAAGCGGACTTGACACAGACCGTGGTCTTGATCTGGCACAGGCTCTTGTAAACAATCCTGTCCTTGATTCTAAAATAAATGACTGCCGTATAAATATATCTAACGGCGAGACATTTTCGGAGGCACTGCTGCACTCCAATATTTTTTCAAAGATGTACTCAAGCTGGATTGCAATCGGCAGCAAAACCGGTTCTATGGACGAGGTCATGCAGCATATATGTACATCCTGTGAGGATGACACAGATGCAAGGCTGTCACGATTCATATCAGTGATTGAACCTGCCATGGTTATCCTGCTTTGTATATTCATTGGCTTCATACTTGTATCATTTTTACTCCCACTGCTTGGAATTATCTCAAGCATAGGATAGCTTACGGAGGCACAACATGCTGTTTTTTGTTCAGAAAAAGAAATCAACCCTATGGAAATTCATACCAATTGTGCTTTTAGCCGCATGTACCGTTTTGTTTGGTGTTTTCTCTTCAAAGCTGTCAGATGACAATACCAAAAGAAGCAAGAGCACGCTGGAACGCGCCCTCACACGAAGTATCACACAGTGCTATGCTCTTGAGGGAACATACCCTCCGGACATAAATTATCTAACAGACCACTATGGTCTCACCTACGACAGCGACTATTATTACATAGACTATCAATACATCGGCTCCAATCTGCGTCCCGATGTGACAATAATAGAGAGGAAATAACCCATGTTCAAGCTAAAATCAAGATCACATCAGGCTGACAGTTTTTTTGTGATGCTGCTGTTTTTTCTTTTTGCGCTGACTGCTTTTATCCTCGTGCTGATTGGCGTAAAGCAATACAAGTCCACTGCCAATGCCATGAATTACAACTACGAGGTACGCACTGTCACATCTTATCTGCGCGAAAAAGTCAGACAGAATGATTCTGACGCTGCAATCAGTGTAGAAACAATAAATGGCACAAAGGCTCTATGTCTGAAAAACACAATAAATGACATCGTGTATAATACCTTCATATACTATTATAACGGTTCTCTAAGAGAGCTCTATGTACAGGATGGTTCCTCATACAGTCTGGACAGCGGACAAAGGATTGTCGAAATCGGGGGACTTGACATGACAGAAACCACCGACAAAATGATTACCGTAACTATCACCGATACATCCGGTGGCACTACCGATACCTACTGCTCCGTCAATTCCGACTAACCATCGTCCCACAATAAATGCAGCAATATCACGTACACCGCTCCACGATATGCCACTCGATGCCACACAAACTTACATACCACAAGGAATAAACCATGATTTCAACAAAGCTTAAACAATCGAAAAACAGAATATTCCTGCTTGAGATTACCATTAATCTGCTGCTTTTTTCAGCTCTTTTGATTGTGGGACTGCTTTTCTTCATAAAGACCCACAAGCTGACAGAAGAAACTCAGGTGCTGCATGAGGCTGTTAATGCATGCAGCAATGCAGCAAGCGCATACGAACAGGAGCATGGCGATTTAAACTCCGTATCATTGCTCTTTGACGGCTCCATCTGTGCAGATGAAAAGCTATTCATTTATCTTGACAAAAGCTATCATCCATGTGATAAGGATGATGCCGCATACAAGGTTATTGTAAGCAGGCTTAGGCAGGATGCCTACGGAGTACAAAAGGCTGACATAGAATTTATAGCAGCAGACAGCCACTGTGTATACAGCATTACTGCGTGCAGCTATACTGCACTTTCCTCTGATGGAAGGACGGTGAGCACCCCATGAAAAAAAGAAGAGAATTTTCAAATTTCGGTTTTTCCACCATCCTGCTTACTTTTTCCATGATATGCATTGTCACGTTCTCGGCACTCGCCTTTGTCACAGCAAACTCCGACTATAAGCTGAGCAAACGCGTTGCTGATAACAACAGCTCGTATTACCGTGCATGTGAAAAGGCATGGGATGAGATATCACAGATTGATGCCATTCTTGCATCCGCCTACGAGGGCAGTCCTGATAAAGCAGCATACTATGAGGCCATAAAGACTGCTCTATCAGACAACGATACTGCAATAAATAAAAACCTCGCTGAAAATGAATCAAACGGCAAGGTTACCGGTCTGACCTATACTATCACCTGTACTGTAAGCGATACGCAGACTCTCACTGTAAAGCTTGATATCAACTATCCTGTCCACAGGCAGGATGCTTTTTATAAAATAAAACAATGGAAGCTCAATACCGACACAGCTTTCGAGGAAAATGATACACTAAACTTAATTGGAGGAAACTAAAATGGATGTTAAAAAGATATTAAAGGAAGCGACTGACAACGGAGCATCGGATATTTTCATAGTAGCCGGCCGCCCTCTCACATACAAATCAAAGGGAGTGATGGAGTGCCTCAATGAAATCAGAATGATTCCAAAAGAAACCTTTGAATTTGTCACATCAATCTATGCTCTTGCCGAGAGAGATATTTCAAAATTCGAGGAAACCGGAGATGATGACTTTTCCTTCGCTATACCGGGAGTATCACGTTACAGAGTGAGCACTTTCAAGCAGCGTGGCTCTTACTCTGCTGTCATCCGTGTTATCTCATTCACACTGCCAAAGCCAAGCGATTTACATATACCGGACTCTGTTATGGAGCTTGCGGAAACAAACAACGGCATGGTGCTGGTTACCGGCCCAGCCGGAAGCGGTAAATCTACCACACTAGCATGCATTATTGATCAGATCAACCATGAGAAGGAAGAGCATATTATCACTCTTGAGGATCCGCTTGAGTTTTTACATCGTCATGACAAATGTATTGTGTCACAGCGTGAAATCAACACAGATACAGAAAGCTATCTCACTGCACTTCGCGCCGCACTCCGCCAGAGTCCTGACGTCATATTGCTTGGAGAGATGCGAGACTATGAGACCATCAATACAGCTGTCACAGCGGCTGAAACCGGTCATCTCATATTTTCATCACTTCACACAATTGGTGCCGCAAATACCATTGACCGAATAATCGATGCGTTTCCTGCTTCCCAGCAGCACCAGATAGCCATCCAGCTTGCATCTGTGCTGCAGGCTGTTGTCTGCCAGAAGCTTTTACCTGCCACAAACGGTGAGATGGTTCCTGCTTTTGAAATCATGGTACTCACGCCTGCAATAAGGAACTTAATCCGTGAAGGCAAGGTCCATCAGATTGACGGTATCATCTACACCTCTGCAGCTGAGAATATGATTGCAATGGATACAAGCATCTTCAATCTGTACAAGGCCGGTGTAATCAGCAAGCATGTGGCAATCAGCGAGGCTACCAATCCTGAGATGATGTCAAAGAGAATTAATTTAAACTAACTTCATACTTGACGAATATATAAACCCCCGGCATATAAACCATGAAACAGGTTTATATGCCGGGGTTTTTCACTTAGATAAATATGTTAATACAAGCAAATTAACGTTATCTATACTTCGATATTATACGTTAATCTCTGCCTTTACTCCACTCTCATCCTTATGTGCTTCAAGCACCGGATTAACTACATCACGCAGATATACTTCTACCTGACGAGGTGCACGTCCCACATAAAGCTCAGGCTTAAGGTTCTTTTCGATATCATCTTTTGTCAATCCGAATGCAGGATCTGCAGCGATTAAGTCTACGAGGTTATTCTCTTTTCCCTCTTCCTTTACTGTCTTTCCTGCCTGCATTGAGAGCTGTCTGATCTTCTCATGGAGCTCCTGACGATTTCCACCGTTCTTTACAGCATCCATCATGATGTTCTCTGTTGCCATGAATGGTATCTCTGCCATAAAGTGCTTTTCAATAACCTTTGGATATACTACCAGTCCATCCACCACATTGAGGCAGAGGTCAAGGATTCCGTCTATTGCAAGAAAGCCCTCAGGTATTGAAAGACGCTTGTTTGCTGAATCGTCAAGTGTTCTCTCAAACCACTGTGTAGCTGAAGTAATTGCAGGATTCATTACATCTGCAAGAACATATCTTGAAAGAGATGCAATTCTCTCACTTCTCATAGGATTTCTCTTATATGCCATGGCTGATGAACCTATCTGATTCTTCTCAAACGGCTCCTCTACTTCCTTAAGATGCTGGAGCAGTCTGATATCGTTTGACATCTTTGTAGCTGATGCAGCAATGCCTGCGAGTACATTTACCACTCTTGTATCTACCTTACGGGAATATGTCTGACCAGACACCGGATAACAATCCTTAAAGCCCATCTTCTTTGCGATCATCGGATCAATCTTGTCTATTGTCTCATCGTCTCCGTTGAAGAGCTCAAGGAAGCTGGCCTGTGTTCCTGTAGTGCCCTTTGAGCCAAGGAGCTTTAATGTTCCCTGCACATACTCTAAATCCTCGAGATCCAGCATAAACTCATTTAGCCACAGTGTGGCACGCTTTCCAACTGTTGTCGGCTGTGCCGGCTGGAAATGTGTAAATGCAAGAGTTGGCTGATTCTTATACTTATCAGCAAAGTTTGCAAGCTCTGCAATAACACTTATAAGCTTTTTGTGAACAAGCTTTAATGCTTCATTCATGATGATGATATCTGTATTGTCACCTACATAGCATGAGGTTGCTCCAAGATGTATAATTCCTGCGGCCTTAGGGCACTGCTGTCCATATGCATAGACATGGCTCATTACATCGTGACGCACAAGCTTCTCACGCTCCTTTGCCACATCATAATTGATGTCATCCACATGTGCCTTTAATTCATCAATCTGTTCCTGTGTGATAACCGGCTTGCCATCCTGTGAAAGCCCAAGCTCCATCTCAGTCTCTGCAAGAGCAATCCAGAGCTTTCTCCAAGTGGTAAATTTCATATCCTGCGAAAAAATATACTGCATCTCTTTGCTGGCATAGCGCTCAGAAAGAGGACTTGTGTATCTGTCTGTACTCATATTCTCTCCTTTATTAGCGATTAAGCATTTTTCTCTCGAGGTCTATTTCTTTATCAAAATACTCGCCTCTGATATCATCCTTCGGTGGCTCCATCGGATATTTTCCTGTGAAACAGCCCATACAGATTGGCAATCCCTCTACCATCTCATGAAGTCTGTCAATTCCAAGGTAGCCTAAAGAATCTGCACCTATAATCTGTCTGATATCCTCAATAGTCCTGTTGTAAGCGATAAGCTGCTCTCTTGCAGGAATATCTGTACCGAAATAGCAAGGCCATAAGAATGGCGGTGAACTGATGCGCACATGCACCTCTGTGGCACCCGCCTCTCTTAACATACGCACTATTCTGTCCGAGGTTGTTCCTCGCACAATTGAATCATCAATCATAACAACTCTCTTGCCCTTAACGGCCTCCTTTAATACATTGAGCTTTATCTGCACGCTTGATTCACGGCTTGACTGCTTAGGCTTGATAAATGTCCTGCCGACATAACCGTTCTTGACAAATGCCGTGCCATATGGAATACCTGACTCAAGTGAATAACCAAGAGCAGCGGCATTTCCTGACTCCGGTACTCCTGTCACGATATCAGCCTCAACCGGTGAATCCATTGCAAGGAATCTACCAGCCTTGATACGGCTGCCATACACGCTTACTCCGTCAATATGGCTGTCAGGTCTTGCGAAATAAATGTATTCAAACACGCATCTGGCCTGTTTTTCAGGGGCAAGTGCCATAGTCATATCAGACTCAATGCCCTTTTCAGGAGTGATGGTGATAACCTCTCCCGGCTCTATATCCCTGACAAACTCTGCACCGATTGTATCAAGCGCACAGGTCTCAGATGTAACGATATATGCATTGTCTCTCTTTCCGATGCAAAGAGGCTTAAAACCAAATGGGTCTCTGGCTGCAATAAGCTTTCTCGGGCTCTCAACCACAAGTGCATAGGCTCCCTTAAGCTTCTGGCAGGCACGTCTGACCGCCTCCTCCGCTGTTTTTGAGTTAAGACGTTCTCTGGCGATATGATAAGCTATAACCTCAGAGTCAATTGTGGTCTGGAAAATTGCTCCTGTATACTCAAGCTCCTTGCGAAGCTCCTTTGCGTTAATGAGGTTTCCGTTGTGTGCCATGGCAAGTGTGCCCTTGACATAATTTAATACGAGAGGCTGTGCATTCTCACGTGTTGATGAGCCTGCTGTTGAATAGCGCACATGTCCCACTCCGATATCACCCTTCATAGGCTCTAAGATATCAGGAGTAAATACCTCATTTACAAGGCCCATACCCTTGTGTGTGGTCACCTTTCCCTTTGGTCCGTGTGTATCACTCACTGCAATACCACAGCTTTCCTGTCCTCTGTGCTGAAGCGCAAAAAGACCATAATAGATAGTGGATGCGACATTTCCTCCATCAAAATCATACATGCCGAACACACCACACTCCTCATGAAGCTCATCAAATACATGGTTATGCTCGTCAATATCAGAACACCTTTCTAATTTTGTACCGGTATGACTTTTTGTATCTATACAAGTATTTATATACTGATTTATGTTATTGTCCTGGTTCATAATATCTCCGTTTATAATTGCGAAATAGTAACGCGGAATAAATAATATATTAGCGGCTGAATTTGCTTCCTGTAAGAAGCTCAAATGCCTCTTTATATTTCTCTACAGTCTTCACAACAACCTCATCAGGTAAAAGAAGGTCATTGTCCGGATTTGCCTTGAGCCAGTCTCTTACATACTGCTTGTCAAATGAAGGCTGTCCCTGTCCAGGCTTATATCCATCAAGTGGCCAGAAGCGTGAGCTGTCAGGTGTGAGCATCTCATCGGCAAGCACTACCTCACCCTGCTCATTTAAGCCAAACTCAAACTTGGTATCTGCGATGATGATGCCCTTTGTAAGAGCATACTCTGCACATTTCTTGTAGAGAGCAATTGTATAATCGCGAATCTTCTCTGCGTACTCTCTTCCCTTCTCAGGATAAATCTTCTCTAATACTTCTACTGATTTTTCGAATGAGATATTCTCATCATGATCTCCAAGATCAGCCTTGGTAGATGGTGTATAAATAGGCTCAGGGAGCTTATCAGACTCAACAAGGCCCTCCGGAAGTCTGATTCCGCAGACTGTACCATTCTCCTGGTAGCTTGCCCAGCCGCTTCCTGTGATATATCCACGAACTATACACTCGATTGGAAGCATCTCAAGCTTCTTGCAGAGCATGCTGTTTCCATTGAATCTGTCCTGACTGAAGAACTCCGGCATATCCTTTGCGTCTACTGAAATCATATGGTTAGGCACAACATCCTTTGTGAATTCAAACCAGAACTTAGACATCTGTGTGAGGATGGCTCCCTTGTCTGTAATTTTATTCTTTAAAATATGGTCAAAAGCGGAAATACGATCTGTTGCGACCATAATAAGGCTGTCCCCGTTATCATATACTTCTCTTACTTTTCCTTCTTTGAATGGTTTAAATTCCTGCATGATTGTCCTCCATCTTATGTGTAATTTATTTTACAAATCAAATGCTACCCTTAAATTATATACCAGCTCAATTTGTAAAGTCAACGTATATTATAAGTTTTTTTAAATAATTTTGCACCATTTATAAGCAATTCTTATATTTATTATTATATCTTTAATATATCAAAACAAAAGCTCCGGTTCAAACCCTTTGTCTGCGCCGGAGCCTATATAATACAAATTTTATTTAACGATAAGTGACTTTCCTGTCATCTCTTTTGGCTGTGGAAGTCCCATAATCTCAAGCAGTGTTGGAGCGATATCTGCAAGACATCCGCCCTCACGAAGCTTGTAAGAAGGGTCAGCGTTTACAAGAATGAAAGGAACAGGATTGGTTGTATGAGCTGTATGAGGTTTTCCTGTCTCATAATCAATCATCTTCTCTGCGTTTCCGTGGTCAGCACAGATGAATAATACTCCATCCACATCCTTGATTGCCTGGACTGCATCACCTACGAGTGAATCAACTCTCTCAACAGCCTTTACAGCAGCCGGAATCACACCTGTATGTCCAACCATATCAGGGTTAGCAAAGTTGATGATAATAACATCATACTTATCTGACTTGATAGCCTCAACAAGATCCATTCCAACCTCAGGAGCGCTCATCTCAGGCTTTAAGTCATATGTTGCAACATCCTTAGGACTGTTTACAAGAAGACGTGCCTCATCGATATTCGGCTCCTCTACTCCACCGTTGAAGAAGAAGGTTACGTGTGCATACTTCTCTGTCTCTGCGAGACGAAGCTGTTTCTTGCCATTTGCTGCAAGATACTCACCAAATGTATTCTTGATTTCTTCCTTCTCAAAAGCGATAAGCTTGTTAGGAATTGACTCGTCATAATCCTTGAAGCATACAAATGTTGTCTTAAGGAATGGGCGCTCAAAGCCGGTAAACTTATCATCGCAAAATGCTCTTGTCATCTCACGAGCACGGTCCGGACGGAAGTTGAAGAAGATAACAGAATCATTGTCCTTTACAACAGATACCGGTGTGCCATCCTCGTTTGTGATAACTGTAGGAAGCACGAACTCATCTGTAACGTCATTTGCGTATGACTCCTCCATAGCCTTTACAGGGCATGTAGCTTTTACGCCTTCACCCTTAGTGAGTGAATCATAAGCTTTCTGCACACGGTCCCAGTTGTTATCTCTGTCCATTGCATAGTAACGTCCTGAAAGAGATGCAATCTTTCCTACACCGATTTCCTTCATCTTGGCGAGAAGCTGCTCGATATAGTCCTTGCCTGATGCAGGAGGTGTATCACGACCATCAAGGAATGCGTGTACATATACTCTGTCAAAATTCTCTTTCTTGCAAAGCTCAAGAAGTCCGTAAAGATGCTCGATATGGCTGTGAACTCCACCATCTGAAAGAAGTCCCCAAAGATGCAGATCGGAGTCATTCTTCTTGCAGTTTTCGATTGCAGAAATTAATACCTTGTTCTTGAAGAAATCACCATCAGCAATTGCCTTTGTGATTCTTGTAAGATCCTGATATATGATACGGCCTGCGCCGATATTCATATGTCCTACCTCAGAGTTTCCCATCTGTCCGTCAGGAAGTCCAACTGCAAGACCTGAAGCTGCGCCCTTTACAAAAGGACACTCTGCCATCAATTTATCCATAACAGGGGTATTTGCCATAGCTATGGCATTTCCCTCTTTGTGGTCACTTAAGCCGTAACCATCAAGTACCATTAATACTACCGGTTTCTTACTCATTTATATTTCCTCTATTCTTCATATGAGACTTGCAAAATGCTCTATTACAGTGACATATGCAAGCTCACAAAAAATTTCATTACATAATAAATGCCACTAAATGCAGCTAAGCTGGTGAATTTAGTGACATTTAGTTATTGTGATTGCCAAATCAAATATTAAATTATGATTTAATAATTACTTGTAGTTTACGATCTTTCCAAAATCAGCCTTGAGCGAAGCGCCACCAACTAATCCACCGTCGATGTCAGGCTTTGCAAAAAGCTCTGCTGCATTTCCTGCATTTACAGATCCGCCGTACTGGATACGAACTGAATCTGCTGTAGCCTGATCATAGATCTCAGCTACACACTCACGGATTGCACCGCAAACCTCCTGAGCCTGGTCAGAAGTAGCTGTCTTTCCTGTTCCGATTGCCCAGATTGGCTCGTAAGCGATAACCATGTTTGCAACATCTGATGCAGCAACACCTGCGAGATCTGACTTAATCTGAAGTCTGATCCAGTCAAGTGTAACACCGCTCTCTCTCTGCTCAAGTGTCTCACCACAGCAAAGGATTGGTGTAAGTCCAGCCTCGATAGCCTTCTTTACCTTCTTGTTGAGAAGTGCGTCATCCTCTTTGAAGTAATCTCTTCTCTCTGAATGTCCGATGATAACATACTTAACACCTGCATCAAGAAGCATCTCTGCTGAGATTTCTCCTGTGTAAGCACCCTTCTCCTCGAAGTACATATTCTCTGCTCCAACAGCAACATTTGTACCCTTTAATGCTTCTACAACAGGTACGATGTCGATTGCAGGTACACAGTAAACAACTTCAACATCATCTGAAACTACGAGTGGTTTTAACTCTTCTACTAATTTAACAGCCTGGCTTGGAGTCATGTTCATCTTCCAGTTGCCGGCTACAATTTTCTTTCTTGCCATTTTATATCTCCTTGTATTTGTATACAAATATTTTTTGCCTGCGGCTTGATTTCATTAAGCTGCTTTCGGTCTATTTATCATCAGCACAAGCTACGCCAGGAAGCTCCTTGCCCTCAAGGAACTCAAGGGAAGCACCGCCACCTGTTGAGATGTGGCTCATCTTGTCGCCAAGTCCCATCTGGTTAACTGCTGCAGCTGAATCTCCACCACCGATGATTGTGATGGCATCTGATTTAGCAAGTGCCTCTGCTACTGCAAGTGTACCTGCTGCAAGTGTCGGGTTCTCAAATACACCCATTGGTCCGTTCCATACAACAGTCTTTGCTGATGCAACAGCGTCAGCGAAAAGCTCACGTGTCTTAGGTCCGATATCACAGCCCTCACGGTCTGCAGGCATCTTGTCATAATCATATGTCTCTGTCTCTACAGGAGCATCGATTGGATTTGGGAAATCCTTGATTGTAACTGCATCAACAGGAAGAAGAATCTTCTTTCCAAGTTTCTCTGCTTTTGCAAGCATCTCTTTGCAGTAATCAATCTTTGTCTCATCAAGCATTGAGATACCAATCTCATAGCCCTGTGCTTTAAGGAATGTGTATGCCATTCCACCACCGATGATAAGTGTATCAGCCTTCTCGAGGAGGTTGTCGATAACATTGAGCTTGTCAGCTACTTTAGCTCCACCAAGAATAGCTACGAAAGGACGTACAGGATTCTCTACTGCCTTGCCAAGGAAGTCAATTTCCTTCTGCATAAGGTATCCTACAACATTCTCTCCACCCTTAGCTGTGATGAACTTTGTAACACCTGCTACAGAAGCATGTGCTCTATGAGCAGAACCGAAAGCGTCACATACATATACATCAGCAAGGTCAGCAAGCTCTTTTGCGAATGCATCTCCGGCTTCCTGTGGCTTTGTCTCCTCTTTGCCTCTGAAACGTGTATTCTGAAGAAGAACTACATCTCCCTCTTTCATCTCTGAAACAGCCTTTGTTGCAGCCTCACCTGTTACGTTGTAGTCAGCTACAAATGTAACCTTCTGTCCAAGCTTAGCCTCAAGAGCTGCAGCTACAGGAGCAAGTGACTCACCCTCGTTTGGTCCGTTTTTAACTTTTCCAAGGTGTGAGCAAAGGATAACCTTTCCACCGTCCTTGATTAATTTCTGGATTGTTGGAAGAGCTCCGTTGATACGGTTCTCATCTGTGATTTTTCCGTCCTTAAGTGGCACGTTGAAGTCACATCTAACGAGAACTCTCTTGCCTTTTACGTTGATATCATCAATTGATTTCTTGTTTAATGACATAATATGTCCTCCCTTATTTCAAGGCATAAGCCATGTGGCCACGCCATATTGTGCATATTAAAAAATATAATTAATTCTACAATTCACAGATATTCAAAAGAAATAGCCATGTTTTAAAAAAGAGGCGCGGTTCAATTAAGACCGCGCCCCTTGAGTAGTCTTGAGATATACTGTTCTTGTGGGTACAAGAATTAAGCTAACTCTGAGAAGTACTTGATTGTACGAACCATCTGAGATGTGTAGCTGTTCT
>OLYC01001268.1_pt1 | contig 17878 bp, 18 predicted proteins | sample 1674271 | NCBI WGS metagenome assembly OLYC01 (sample SAMEA103958154, study PRJEB25191) | human gut metagenome
AAAGCTGTGCCAATTTGCGGCATCAAATCAAAAGCAGGAGAGGAAGAAAATGAGTTCATTCCAGCGGCGCACCAGCGTGCGAGTCGTCAAAATACTGAACATTCTCTTGATGACGGCGGTGTTCGGGGTCATGTGGTATGTTTTTTATGCGGACACAATTCTAGCGCCTTTCTACAACAAGGGAAACTGGGTCGTCATCGGCATTTTCACTGTATTGTATTCCCTGTATGGCCGTACCTATGATGCTTTTAAAATGTCATTGTACCGTATTTCGGAAATGGTCTACTCTCAGACATTGGCAGCATTCTTTGCTGATGCAGTCATGTATGTCATCATTTGGCTACTAAATAAATACGTCCCTGCGGTGTGGCCGCTGTTCCTCTGCTTGGGCGGGCAGATCGTCGCAGCCGTGATCTGGTCGTATGCAGCCCATAAATGGTACTATTTCACCTTCCCTGCACGCAAGACCGCCATCATCTACGACCGCCGCTCCGGCATGGAGCAGCTGATCAAGGAATACGGCCTCTCTAAAAAATTTGACGTAGTCGCAGTTCTGCCAGTGCAGGACTGCCTTGACAAAAATATGGAAATGCTCGACGGCGTGGAGGTTGTCTTCCTGAGCGGCATCCACAGCCACGAGCGCAACCTGATTCTGAAATACTGTGTGGCAAGAGACATTCAAGTCTATATGCTGCCCCGCGTCGGCGACGTGCTGGTCAGCAGCGCGAAGCAGATGCACCTGTTCCACCTGCCGATGCTGCAGATCACCCGCTACGAGCCGATCCCGGAATACCTGATCATCAAGCGCCTGTTTGACATCGTGGTTTCCGGCGTGGCGCTGCTGGTGCTGTCGCCGATCATGATCGCGGTTTCGATCGCCATCAAAGCCTACGACGGCGGCCCTGTGTTTTACAAGCGGTGCCGCCTGACGAAGGACGGCAAGACCTTCATGGTACATAAGTTCCGCAGCATGAAGGTGGATGCGGAAAAGGACGGCGTGGCGCGCCTGTCCACCGGCGACAAGGACGACCGCGTCACTCCGATTGGGCATTTCATCCGCAAGGTGCGCCTCGACGAGCTGCCGCAGCTGCTGGACATCCTGAAGGGCGATATGTCCATCGTCGGACCGCGCCCGGAGCGCCCGGAGATCGCGGCGCAGTACGAGAAAGAACTGCCTGAGTTTGCGCTCCGCCTGCAGGCCAAGGCCGGCCTGACCGGCTATGCGCAGGTGTACGGCAAGTACAACACAACGCCGTATGACAAGCTGCAGATGGACTTGATGTACATTGCCAAGCCGAGCTTTATCGAGGATCTGCGCATTATCTTCGCGACGATTAAGATCCTTTTTATACCGGAAAGCACCGAGGGCGTTTCTGAGGGGCAGACTACCGCGATGAGCGGTCAGAACCATTGATTTATTGAGACCTTTGTGATTTTCTGACAGTAGGCACAAAGTTTTTGATAGCGTTATGAGCGAGTGATGCAGAAGACTGCGAGCAAGCTGTATGGACTGGATGTTTTGCATAATAGTGCTGTAAGCACAGCAGCGATATGAAGCTAACGCTGAGGCGCAGTTCACGCTTTAGTTATAAGCAAAAGAGAGAAAGCTCGAACCCTTTGAAATGAGTTTGGGCTGTTTTGCCATTGGGGAGAGGATTTTCCATATGAAAAAGGCGGTTATGCTGATTAATGACAGCACATATGCATTTAACCTGCGTGGTGCGATTATCGAAAAACTGATTGGCGAAGGATTTGAAGTTGTTATCGTTGGACAGTTATTGAAGCATCAGGATAAGTTGAAAACTATGGGAGCCAAGTTGATTGGTGTTGAAACAGGCCGCCATGGAACAAATCCTTTCTCTGATTTGCAATTGATGCGCACCTATAAGAAAATTCTGAAAAATGAAAAGCCCGATGTTGTTCTTACTTATAACATTAAACCTAATGTATATGGAGGAATGGCCTGCCAGCGGTTAAAGATTCCGTATCTTCCAAATGTGACTGGGTTGGGCACTCCGGTTGAGAATCCGGGCAAGCTTCAGAAACTAACGATTCAGTTATACAAGATGGGGGTAGCTGGTGGAGCATGTGTGTTTTTCCAAAACACTGATAACCGGGTGTTTTTTGAGCATCACAATATGCTGAAAGCGGGGAGTAGAACGCGGATTTTGCCTGGTTCTGGTGTTGATCTTGCAAAGCATCAGATTTTGCCGTGGCCAACGGACGAGAAGGTTCATTTTTTATTTGCTGCGCGAGTGATGAAAGAAAAGGGAATTGACCTTTTCTTAGCGGCTGCACGGAAGTTTGCAAGTGAAGACGTGATCTTTGATGTCTGTGGTGCTTGTGATGATGAAAACTACAAGAAAATTCTGAACAATGAAAAGTGTATTCAGTATTACGGTGAGCAAAAAGATATGACCCCTTTTTACAGTGAGTGTAGCTGCTTCTTATATCCTTCTTATTATCCTGAAGGTATGAGCAACGTCCTGTTGGAAGCATCTGGCCGTCCGGTAATTGCAGCAGACCGCGCTGGTTGCCGTGAAACATTGGAGGATGGTGTTACCGGCTTTCTTGTACCAGTTAATGATGAAAAAGCAGTTATCGAGGCGACTGAGAAAATTCTTAAAATGAGCGATGAAGAGCGTAGGGCTATGGGACAGCGAGGCAGCGAGAAAATTCGGAGAGAGTATGACCGTAAGATTGTTGTAGAAGCTTACTGGGAGGAAATTCAGAGAATTTTAGGAGCTTGAACAATATGAATAAGTATATTAAAGCGGTATTTTGCGTACCACTTGCTGGAATCAAATACGTTATTTTGAAATTTGAAAACGGTAATCGATTTAAGGCGTCTTTTCCGGCGATTATGTCACCGTTTACAGAAGTGACAGTTGAAGGAAAGTCAATACTTCATGTTGGTAAAAAGCTAAAAATGCACAACGGAGCAAAGATTCGCGTTCGAAAAGGCGGAAAACTTGAAATCGGCAAGAATTTTGGGATGAGCAATGGCTGCGTTGTTACAGCTTATGAACATATCAAAATTGGCGACAATGTAATGCTTGGCCCGAATGTTTTGATTTATGATCAGGATCATGATTATCAGGCTGAGGGCGGTGTTGCTGCTATGGAATTCAAAACCGCTCCGATTACGATTGGCAACAATGTCTGGATTGGAGCGAATACGCTAATCCTTCGAGGGACGACAATTGGAGATAATTCTGTCGTTGGAGGGGGGGGCGGTTGTCAAAGGAACCTTCCCAGAAAACAGTGTGATTATACAAAAACGAACGACGGAGGTTTGGCAACAGCGTAATGGAACCAATCAGAGTATTACATAATATCGCAAGCCTTCATTTTGGTGGAGCGCAGGCTTTTGCGATGAATATCTATAACAATATTGACCGAGAAAAAGTTCAATTTGATTTTATTGTCACCCCAGAAGAGCGAAAAGATTTATACGATCAGGTAGAACAGATGGGGGGGCGCATTTTTTGCTGCCCTAAATATACTGGAAAAAATCATTTTGCATACTGCAAATGGTGGAATGATTTTTTTGAAGAGCATCCAGAATATCACATAATTCACGGCCATGTACGGAGTACGGCAGTTATTTATTTGAGAATTGCAAAAGAACACGGATTGGTGACGATAGCACACAGCCATAGTACTTCTAATGGAAAAGGCGTTTCGGCCGTTGTAAAAGATGTTATGCAGCTACCAATCAGACATACGGCAGACTATCTTTTTGCATGCTCAGACAAAGCGGGCGAATGGTTGTACGGGAAAAAGGCGACGAGGATGCCTAATTATCAAATGATTCCGAATGGCGTCGAATTAGATAAATTCGCTTTTGACGAGGAAAAACGCTGTAAGATGCGGCGTGGGCTTGGAATTACTGAAAACACTTTCGTTTTAGGACATGTTGGACGAATAACAGCGCCTAAGAACCACGCGTTTTTAGTGGAATTGTTCGCAGAATATCACACAAGTAATCCTAATAGCAAACTACTGTTGGTTGGCGACGGTGAGCTTCTTGAAAATGTAAAGCAACAGGTAGAGCGGCTTGGAATCAGAGAAGCGGTTATTGCGACAGGAAATAGAGCTAACACCCAGGACTACTATCAAGCGATGGACGTATTTGTTTTTCCGTCGTTATGGGAGGGACTTCCGGTATCAGTTGTTGAAGCTCAGGCGAGTGGACTAAAATGTCTTCTTTCGGATGTGATTACGCGTGATGTTAGTTTGACAGATCAAGTGATATATTTGAGGCTTAAGGACAGAGATCAATGGCTTGAAAATATAAAAAAAGCGCAGGCTGAAGGAAGAGCAGGCTTGACAAAAGAAAACAGGGAAAAACTCATTAAGTTTGATTCAAAAGCGGTAGCTGAAATATTACAGAAGTTCTATTTGGAGCATGGTACGAAGAAATGATGAAAAAGATGTTTTTCTACATTAATACGGTAGGAACTGGTGGAGCCGAGCGCGTTATGGTGAATCTGGCTGATTTTTTTTCAGAAAAAGGGTATGATGTTACCCTTATTACTTCATTTCCGGTTGAAATAGAATATCCGGTGATACCAAGCGTTCGAAGAATATCCTTAGAAGATCATCGAGTCGAGCAATCAAGAATTAAACGTAATATTACAAGAATAACTAATCTTAGAAAAATTTGTAAAGAAGAAAAGCCGAATATTTTGATTTCATTTATGGCAGAACCGAATTTTCGAGCTGTTTTGGCAACAAGGGGACTACCGGTAAAGCTACTTGTTTCCGTTAGAAATGATCCAAATAAAGAATATGCCGGGATAATTGGCGGAATTGTTGGAAAAGTACTTCTGCCGATGTCAGATGGATGTGTATTCCAAACAAGAGATGCGCAAAAATGGTTTCCTCAAAGGCTACAGAAAAAATCGAAAATTATTTATAATGCAGTAAAGAGCGAATTCTATAAAGTGGTGCGTGAGCCTGTTGCGGGTGAAATTGTGACTTGTGGACGCTTGACAGAACAAAAAAACCATGAATTGTTGCTTCGGGCGTTTTCAAAAGTGGTGAAGGTGCATCCAGAGGCGACGCTAAAAATTTATGGAGATGGAAAGCTAAAAGAGCAGCTTCAACATAAAATCATAGAGCTTGATCTAAACGGGAAAGCCGTTTTGATGGGGGCTACGGATGATGTGGTGAATGCACTAAAGACAGCAAATGTGTTTGTTCTGTCATCGGATTATGAGGGAATGCCGAATGCATTGATGGAAGCGATGGCGGCAGGAGTGCCTTGCGTAGCTACAGATTGTCCATGTGGTGGGCCGCGAGAATTGTTCGGCGATACGTCAAAAGATAGACTGGTTCCGTGTGGCAATGAAGAAATCCTTGCAGATAAAATCTGCGAAGTGCTTGATGGCAAGGTTATAGATGAGAATCAAAAAGTATGTGCAGATGCATTCAGGCCGGAAAAAGTAAACCGAATGTGGGAAAATTATGTGCTAGAGATAATGGCCTAATGAATGATTGAGGTCAAAATTAAGAGGGAACCGGATGGTGGTTTATTCAATTGTAATTTTCGCGCTTTTTTTATGTGTAATGCTGTCCTGTGTACGTATGCCGATAAGCGTGAAAGATATATTATATTGGACGTGTGCGGCGGGACTTATAATATTGTCTGCTATACGAGATTTTAGCGTGGGAACGGATACACTAAATTATTGTTGGGGATATCGGTATATTCGACAGCTTTCATTTGAAGAAGCAATGAATTTCAGATGGGAGCAGGGATATGTTGCAGTAAACTGGCTTTTAGGGCAGGTTATTGAGAATCAAAGAGCATTGCTGATACTTATGGCACTGATGATTCTGCTTCCACTTTTTGCGTGGATGAAGAGAGAATCTAAGTGGCCGATATTGTCGCTAGTAATATTTGTTGGGATGGGAATGTGGAACTCCTCAATGTTTATTTTGCGACAATGGTGCGCAATGTCAATTTTGACCTATTCGTATAAATATATTAAAGAACGGAAATTTATACGGTTTTTGATAGTTGTGTTGATAGCGATGCTGTTTCATCGAACGGCAGCCGTATTTTTATTAGCGTATTTCGTGCAAGACATACCATTAAATAAGAATGTAATACTATTTTCAATACCGGTTTCTGTCGTAGTAGGGGTGTTTGGAGGGAAAATCCTCAACATACTTAACCACTTTGCAAGAATCAGTGAAGAAAAAAGCTTTAATGGCGGTGGTGCAATGCTGGCAGTTCTTTGGCTATGTATTATTGCGGTGCTGATTTGCTTTAAAGGAAAGATTCCCTCTGAGCTGGATTTTTATACAAGGTTCATTTATTTGGCGGCACTTCTCCAGCCGATTGCGTTCACGTTTTCAAACTGGGCGCGCATTATTACGTACTTTACAGTTTCTCTTTCGGTCTTTTTGCCGGGTTTCGTTGTCGAATTGACAGGAGAAAACACAAAAAATGTGAAGTTTAGAATTCCTGTGGGGGTACTCGTATGTGTGCTAATGCTCGTTTGGTTCAGAAGCGTTGGAGCAGATGCGTATGTTTTTATGAAATAAAATAGATAACAGAAAGAAGGACAGTAAGGCAATGGTTAGAGCATTAAATGTGCTTTATAAAGTTATCTTTGATCCCAAAGTTCGCTTGGGGTACCTCACAAAATTGGGATTTTACGACAAAATGCCAGATGAGAAGTATTTAAAGAAAAAGTTTGAAATTGTCATGCAAAAGGAACTTGATTTGGAAAATCCAAAGACCTTTAATGAAAAACTTCAGTGGCTAAAACTGTACAACAGAAACCCAGAATACACTATAATGGTTGACAAGTATAAAGTTCGTCAGTATGTTGAGAAGATTATTGGCGCGGAGTACCTGATTCCTCTACTGGGAGTGTGGGATGACCCGGATGAAATCGACTTTGATGCGTTGCCTGATCAGTTTGTGCTCAAATGCAACCATAATTCCGGATTGGGAATGTGCATCTGCAAGGACAAATCCAAGTTGGACATTTCAAAAGTCAAGTCGGACTTAAGAAAGGGTTTGAAACAGGATTATTACCTGACTGGCCGTGAATGGCCGTACAAGGATGTCCATAGAAAGATTATTGCAGAAAAATATGTAGTGGATGCCAGCGGTGATCTTAAGGATTATAAATTCTATTGCTTTGATGGGGCAATGAAATTTGTAATGATTAATTCTGATCGGAACACGGATAAACCTACAAGGGCAGATTATTTTGATCAAGACTTTAACTGGTTGGATTTTACATGGGGATACAGTCATGCGGAGGTTCGTCCCGAAAAGCCGGAACAATTTGAAAAAATGGTTGCAATTGCCGAAAAGCTTTCAAAGGGACTTCCGCATATACGAGTTGATTTATACGATTGTAAGGGGCAGATTTATTTTGGAGAGCTGACATTTTTTGATGGAAGTGGGTTTGACAAAATTGAACCTATAGAATGGGATTACAGAATAGGAAAAATGCTAAAGCTTCCATCTAAACAGTGACAAGAAGGAAAACTATGCGAAAGAAATTATTAGCAAAAAATACAGTTGCTTCGCTGATAGCACAAATTACGGCATTGGTTTGTGGATTTATACTGCCGCGGTTGTTTTTACAGCATTTTGGATCAGAAGTTAACGGCCTTGTAAATTCAATCACGCAGTTTTTAAGTGTGATATCGTTTTTAGAACTTGGCGTAGGTGCTGTTGTACAATCTTCGCTGTACAAGCCGTTAGCAGAAAAAGACAATCAGCAAATTAGTAAAGTGATGGTTTCCGCAAACAAGTTCTTTCAGAGATTGGCACAGATTCTCCTCGCTTATGTGATAATTTTGATTTTAGTTTATCCGTTAATTGCAAATCAAGATTTTGGTTTTTTATATACCGCCACATTGATTGCTGCAATTTCGATTAGCGCATTTGCGCAATACTACTTTGGGATTGTTAATTCCCTTTTGTTAAATGCAGATCAGAGGGGCTATATTCAGTATAATGCGCAAACTATTACTATTATTTTAAACACAATGGTTTGTGCTATTATGATTTCAATGGATAGCACAGTACAGATGGTAAAATTGGTAACATCACTAATTTACCTTGCTAGACCTCTTGTGCTTCGTGTTTATGTAAACCGTAACTATCAAATTGATTGGAAAATAAAATACAAAGAGGAGCCGATTAAACAAAAGTGGAATGGCGTGGCGCAACATATTGCGGCGGTTGTTTTGGACGGAACGGATACAATTGTGTTGACTGTTTTCTCGACATTGTCAAATGTTTCAATTTATTCAGTCTATTTCTTGGTTGTTAAAGGTGTAAAGACATTGTTTCTTTCCATGACAAATGGGATTCAAGCGTTGATGGGAGAACTTTGGGCGAAGCGAGAGCTGAAACAACTTGAGGAATTCTTTGCTTGGATAGAATGGGCTGTTCATACGGGAACTACCTACGTTTTTGCCTGCACAGCGGCTTTGATAGTGCCATTTGTTCAAGTCTATACATTTGGAATAAATGATGCAAATTATATTCAGTATACATTTGCTATTTTGTTGACATTAGCAAATGCAATGCATTGTCTAAGGCTCCCGTACAACATTATGGTACTTGCAGCGGGGCATTATAAACAAACCCAAGAAAATTATATTGTTGCAGCAGCTTTAAACATTGTGATTTCAATTCTGACGGTTAAAGCGTGGGGACTGATTGGTGTGGCGATTGGAACATTGGTGGCTATGGCGTATCAAACGATTTGGCTTGCTGTGTATGATTCGAAGCACTTCGTTTTTTGGCCTTTAAAAAAAGTCGCGAAACAATTTGCGATTGATGCCATAAGTGCAATTATAATTGTTATAGTTGGTAGTAAAATAGGTCTTAAAGAAACTAGCTATATAAGCTGGTTTTTTATGGCTGTTAAAGTCGCAGTGGCGGCATTGATTGTTGTGGTAGGAGTGAATTCTATATTTTATAAAAATAGGGTAAATCAACTAGTTAATAGAATACGGAGGAAAAGTGTACAATGAGTAAGGTGTTTTTTATCACCGGTTCATCCGGCTTTATAGGCTCCAACCTTGCCAAGCGTATCTTGACCACTGAGTCGGATACAAAGGTCATAGGTCTGGACAACATGAACGATTACTACGATGTTCACATCAAAGAAGCTCGTCTGGCAGAACTTCGGAAGTTCGAGAATTATACCTTTATAAAAGGCAATCTTGCAGATAAAGCTCTTATCAATAGCATCTTTGAGCAGTATCATCCGGACATTGTGGTCAACCTCGGTGCACAGGCAGGTGTTCGCTACTCCATCACCAACCCGGATGCTTATATTGAAAGCAACATGATTGGCTTCTATAACATTCTGGAAGCCTGTCGCCATTATCCGGTGGAACATCTGGTGTATGCGTCTAGTTCTTCCGTTTATGGCAGCAATAAGAAAGTGCCGTACTCCACGGATGACAAGGTGGATAACCCTGTATCGCTCTATGCAGCTACAAAAAAGTCCAATGAACTTATGGCGCACGCGTATAGTAAACTTTACAACATTCCCTCTACTGGACAGCGCTTCTTTACGGTGTACGGCCCTGCTGGCCGTCCGGATATGGCCTATTTTGGATTCACCAATAAGCTGGTGAACGGCGAAACTATTAAAATCTTCAACTATGGTAATTGCAAACGTGACTTTACCTATGTGGATGACATTGTGGAAGGTGTTGTCCGTGTTATGAAAAAGCCGCCGGAAAAGAAAAATGGTGAGGATGGTTTGCCGATCCCTCCGTATGCAGTTTACAACATTGGTAATAGCAACCCGGAGAACCTGCTGGACTTTGTACAGATTTTGTCGGAAGAACTGGTTCGAGCGGGCGTACTTCCTGCTGATTATGACTTTGAGGCTCACAAAGAACTTGTCCCTATGCAGCCGGGTGATGTACCCGTGACCTTTGCAGACACCGAACCGCTGGAGCGTGATTTCGGCTTTAAGCCCCACACTCCGCTACGGGAGGGCCTGCGGAAGTTTGCTGAGTGGTATAAAGAGTTTTATATGGAGGGATAAGCTATGAAGGACGCTGTCTTGTTATTGGATAAAGAGAGATATCTCGGGGGGGGGACCAAGATTTCAGATTTGGTACCGAAGAGCGCAAGAAGCTCAAAATCCTCTGATAAAGAAATTGTGCCGAATACTATTTAATAGATTCCGTGCCAAACGATATATTGAACTTGATGCTGAAACCCAGATAGGTGCCGGCTTGTATTTTGGTCATGCATATTGTATAACGATTAATCCGAAAGCTGTTTTAGGCAAGAACATAAACTTGCATAAAGGTGTTACGATCGGGCAAGAAAACCGTGGAAAGCGCAAGGGTACGCCTGTAATTAGTGACAGCGTTTGGATTGGCGTAAATGCCACGGTTGTTGGAGCAATCAAAATCGGAAGTGATGTTTTGATTGCTCCGAATGCTTATGTGAATTGCGATGTGCCAGATCATTCAATTGTTTTTGGAAATCCGTGCATTATAAAACATAGAGACAATGCAACGGAAGGATACATAAAAAGGATACATAAATAGAACTATCTGATTTAAGTCAGGAGGAGAAAATACTATGAAACTTGCAGTTGCAGGTACCGGTTATGTCGGTTTGTCTATCGCGACGCTGCTGTCGCAGCACCACGAGGTTACGGCCGTGGACATTATCCCGGAAAAGGTTGAGCTGATCAACCAGCGCAAATCCCCAATTCAGGACGAATACATCGAGAAATATCTGGCCGAAAAGCCGCTGCATCTGACCGCGACGCTGGACGCCGAGGCCGCGTACAGGGACGCGGATTTCGTCATCATCGCCGCGCCGACGAACTACGACAGCAAGAAGAACTTCTTTGACACCTCCGCCGTCGAGGCAGTCATTGAGCTGGTGCTGCGCTGCAACCCGCAGGCGATCATGGTCATCAAGTCGACGATCCCCGTGGGCTACACGGCCAGCGTGCGCAAAAAATATCACTGCGACAACATCATTTTCAGCCCGGAGTTCCTGCGGGAATCGAAGGCGCTGTACGATAACCTGTACCCCAGCCGTATCATCGTCGGCACCGACATGAATGACCCGCGTCTGGTGCAGGCGGCGAACAACTTCGCCGGTCTCTTGCAGGAGGGCGCGATCAAGGAGAACATTGACACCCTCATCATGGGCTACACCGAGGCCGAGGCGGTCAAGCTGTTCGCCAACACCTATCTTGCGCTGCGCGTCTCCTACTTCAACGAGCTGGACACCTATGCTGAGATGCGCGGCCTGAACACGAAGCAGATCATCGATGGCGTCTGCCTTGACCCGCGCATCGGCACCCAGTACAACAACCCCAGCTTCGGCTACGGCGGCTACTGCCTGCCGAAGGACACGAAGCAGCTGCTGGCAAACTATGCGGATGTGCCGGAAAATCTGATTGAGGCCATCGTCGAGTCCAACCGCACCCGCAAGGATTTCATTGCCGACCGCGTGCTGCAGAAGGCGGGTTACTACGGCTACGACGAGGACAACGAGTATGACGCCAAGGCCGAGAAGACCTGTGTCATCGGTGTCTACCGCCTGACGATGAAGTCGAACTCCGACAACTTCCGCCAGTCGTCGATCCAAGGCGTCATGAAGCGCATCAAGGCTAAGGGCGCGACGGTCATTATCTACGAGCCGACGCTGGAGAACGGCAGCACCTTCTTCGGCAGCGAGGTCGTCAACGATCTGGACGAGTTCAAGCGGCGCAGCCAGTCCATCATCGCGAACCGCTATGACAGCTGCCTCGACGATGTGAAGGATAAGGTCTACACCCGCGATCTGTTCCGCAGGGATTAAAAGGCAATAAAACAGCCGCCCGCATGACCCTGCGGGCGGCTGATTTTTGTAAAGGGAGGACGCGCCATGACACTGCGCCACATGCGAATTTTTGGGGAGGTCTACCGCACCGGCAGCGTGACCCGCGCGGCGGAGAGCCTGCACATGACCCAGCCCGCCGTGACTCGCGCGGTGCAGGAGTTGGAGCAGCACTACGGCGTGCGGCTGTTCGAGCGGATGTACCGCCGCCTGACGCCCACCGAGGCCGCACAGCGGCTGTACCCGCAGGCAGTCTATCTGCTGGACACCTTCGACCGGATGGAGCGCGAGCTGCAGGGCTGGGACGCCCACGGCACGGTGCGGGTGGGCGCGACGGTGACGCTGGGCAGCACGCTGCTGCCGACGCTGGCAAAGGCGTTTGCCGCACAGTACCCGGACATCACATTGCAGGTGCAGGTCGCCAACGGCCGCACGCTGGCGGACGCGCTCTGTGACAATAGGCTGGATCTGGCACTGCTGGAAAACGGCGTACCTGTGCCGGAATTGCATAGCGAGCCGCTGGGTGAGGACAGGCTATGCGCCGTGATGGCACCCGACGGCGCGCTGGCAGGGGAGGGCGAATTGACGCTGGAGCAGCTGGCCGGGCAGCCGCTGCTGGTGCGGGAGCGCGGCAGCACAGCGCGAGCAGTATTGGAGAGCGCCTTCACCCAGCATGGGCTGACGCTGCACCCCGCGTGGGAGAGCGTCAGCGCCGACGCCCTGGTGCAGGCGGCGGCCAAGGGGCTGGGCGTCGCAGTTTTGCCGGAACCGGTCGCGGCACAAAGCGCGGCGGACGGGCGCGTTGTGGTGTGCCCCATCCGGGGGACAGCGCTTTTGCGGCGGCATGTGTTGGTGTGGCACAAGGAAAAGTATCTGACCGCAGCGATGGAGCGGTTTATTGAGATGTGCAGGGAGCGGACGGGGTGAGAGGCGATGCTGCGGCTGCCGGAAAGCTGCACGGGCGGCATATATGCCGCCCCTACGGTACAACGGTAACGGGCGGTTTGTAAGGGACGCATATATGCGTCCCGTGGGGCGTGGCCGTAATGGGAATGGGAAGGGATTGCTATCCCATCGTCCCCGGTATCACGAGATGCAGCACCAGCCCGGCGGCACCGCAGAGGCACATGGTCAAAATCGGGTTCCACTTGTACTTGCGCAGCACAAAGAACGCTGCCAAGAAGCTGCACGCGCCGATCCAGTCGACGTTGGCGAGGGTGGTGTCCTTGCCGCTGAACAGCACCAGCATCAAAATCGACAAACCGGCACCCAAAATCAGTGACACCACGACCGGGCGCAGGCAGGCCAGCACGTTCTGCAAAAGGGAAATATCCTTGTATTTCTTGTAAATGCAGGCCAGCAGCGAGACGAAGATCAGCGCCGGGGTGATGCAGCCCAGCGTCGCGATGATCGCGCCGGGGACGGACGCGATGCGCAGCCCGACGAAGGTGGCGGAGTTGACCGCGATGGGGCCGGGGGTCATCTCGGCGATTGTGATGAGGTCGGTAAACTCCTGCATCGTCAGCCACGTGTGCTGCTCGACGACCTGACTGCGGATCAGCGGCATGGCGGCATACCCGCCGCCCACGCTGAACATGCCCACCTGCAGAAAGCTGAGAAACAGCTGCCAGTAAATCATTGTGCACCGCCTTTCTTGAGCTGCAGCAAAGCGCGCACGACGCCGAAGGCCGCAGCGGCCAGAATGACGACGATAACGTTCACGTTGAACACAAAGTTCGCGACGAACGCCCCGACCATCAGCAGGATGTACAGCGGCGAGCGGGTCTGCAGCACATTGCCGCCCAGCCCGCACACGACGTCAAGGATGACGGCGGCGACGCCCGCCTGCATCCCCTTGAGGACGAGCGCGACGTAGGTGTTGGTGGCAAACGCTGCGTAAAACATCGATATGACGGATAAAATTACCATCGGCGGGATGATCGTGCCCAACACGGCGATCACCATGCCCAGCAGCCCTTCGACCTGCCAGCCGACGAGGATGGCGGCGTTGACGGCAATCGCGCCCGGCGACGACTGCGCAAGGGCGGTCATGTCGAGCATCTCCTGCTCGTCGATCCAGTGGAGCTCGTCGACGAACTTTTTCTTCATAAACGTCACGATGACAAAGCCGCCGCCGAAGGTAAAGCTGCTGATGTACAGCGTGCTGAAAAACAGCTTGCGCAGCCGCTGGGCGCGGGTCATCGTCTGGGTGGATTCTTCCATGGGGGCAGTCCTCCTTTTTGCACTGCTTCTATGATACCACTTGCAGAACCATATGTAAAATGCTATTATTTTATAAATATCATGCGTTTTGCGCATAAAATGCTTTGAGAGGCGTTCCGATGCCCTACATCAACCTGCTCATCAAACCCGCATCCAGCCTGTGCAACATGCGGTGCCGCTACTGCTTTTACGCCGACGAGGCCGCGAACCGCGAGCTGCCCAGCGGCTGCGGGAGATCGCCGAAGCGGAAAAAGAGCGATGCGGAGATAATAGAAAACGACCGACGTCGGGGAGGCGTCGGTCGTTTTTGAGGTTAATCATAGCACAAGAATTTGCCAAAGCAAGAGGAAAAAAATTATCGGTTCAGTCGGCGGAAGTCGCTGGGGGACATGCCCTGCGCCTTGCGGAACACCCGGTTGAAGCTGCGGATCGTGCCGAAGCCGCACTGCTCGGCCACCTGCGTGATGGGCAGGCTGCTGCCCTGTAACAGTGCCGCTGCGTGGCTGACGCGGTACTGGTTGACAAAATCCTGAAAGCCGGTGTGCAGCCGCTGGTTGAAATATGCCGACAGATAGGTGTAATTATAGCCAAACTCGCGTGCCATCTCCTCCAGCGTCAGCGCACGGGTGTAGTTGGCCTGTACATAGTTGATGATGCGCGCCGTCAGGTGGGCGTCGGCATCCTGATGCGGGCGTGGGCAGAGGGTGCATTGCTCCAGCGCTGTGCCGCAGATCAGGTACAGCCCGGCCAGCTTTTTGCAGCGATTGTTGCCCTGCCACAGCAGCTCCATCAACAGGGCGGCGTCCATCTTAAACACCGGGGCGGCGAAGGCGCGCTGCCCCAGCTGCGCCGAAAATTCCGGCACCCAATCGTCAGAAAATACCCACAGCACGCTCTGGGAAAAGTCCTGCGTGTGGTAGCTGTGGATCTGGTCGGGCAGCACCAGCAGCCCCTCGCCGGGGTGGACGGCGTAGGACTTGGTCTCCAGCGTACAGGTCATGACCCCGGCCTGCACAGTGAGAAATTCATAGCTGTGGTGCAGGTGGGCGGGAAAGCTGAAATTGTGGTCGCGCTGGCAGTAGAGATAGTCGCGCCGGTCAGAGCGCTCGGCTTCATAGATGAGCATGGAAACCTCCTTTTTGGAGATGAAAAATCCAAACTTCTGTCTATTATTTTACAGCCTCTTTCTTGCCAGCGCAAGGGGACGTGGGGTAAAATAAAAGAAAAACGCAAAGGAGCTTTGCCATGTATTACATCGGGATCGACCTTGGCACCTCGGCGGTGAAGCTGCTGCTGATGGACGAGACGGGCAGCATTGCCAACATCGTCAGCCGCGAATACCCGCAGGCCTTCCCACATCCGGGCTGGAGCGAGCAGAACCCCGCCGACTGGTGGGCGGCGGTCTGCGGCGGCATCCCCGCGCTGCTGGATGGGTTTGACGCCAAACAGGTGCGCGGCATCGGCGCGGGCGGCCAGATGCACGGGCTGGTGGTGCTGGATAAAAACGACGCCGTCATCCGCCCCTGCATCCTGTGGAACGATGGCCGCACCCAAAAGCAGGTCGACTACTTAAACGGCATTATCGGCAAAGATAAGTTGAGCCGTTACACGGCGAACATCGCGTTTGCGGGCTTCACCGCGCCAAAGCTGCTCTGGCTGCGGGACAATGAGCCTGACCACTTCGCCCGCATCGAAAAAATCATGCTGCCGAAGGATTACATCAACTACAAGCTGACCGGCGTACACTGCACCGATTATTCCGACGCATCGGGCATGCTGCTGTTGGACGTGCAGCATAAGTGCTGGAGCAAGGAAATGCTGGACATCTGCGGCGTGCAGGAGTCCCAGCTGCCGAAGCTGTTCGAGAGCTGGCAGCCTGTCGGTACGCTGACCGCCGAGGTGGCTAAAACGCTCGGCCTGCCCGCCGACGTCGTGGTCTGCGCGGGTGCGGGCGACAACGCAGCGGCGGCTGTCGGCTGTGGCGCGGTGGGCGGCGGCAAGTGCAATATCAGCTTGGGCACGTCGGGCACGGTGTTCATCACCAGCGATACCTTCGGCGTTGACAAACACAATGCACTGCACAGCTTCGCCCACGCGGACGGAGGGTATCATTTGATGGGCTGCATCCTCTCGGCCGCCAGCTGCAACAAGTGGTGGAACGAGGAAGTGCTGCACACCACCGATTACACCGCCGAGCAGATGCCCATCACGCAGGATAAGCTGGGCGCGAACGATGTCTACTTTCTGCCGTACTTAATGGGCGAGCGCAGCCCACACAACGACCCCACCGCGCGCGGTGCGTTCGTCGGGCTGCGGATGGACACCCCGCGCACCGCGCTGACGCAGGCGGTGCTGGAAGGCGTGGCGTTTGCGATCCGCGATTGCGTCGAGATCGCCCGTGCGCAGGGCGTGGAGATCAGCTCCAGCACTTTGTGCGGCGGCGGCGCAAAAAGCCCGCTGTGGCGCAAGATCTTGGCCAACGTGCTGGGCATTCCGCTGACGCTGCCCCAGACCGAGCAAGGCCCCGGCTACGGCGGTGCCATGCTGGCGGCGGTGGCCTGCGGGGTGTACCCCAGTGTGCAGGCCTGCGCCGAGGCGCTCGTCCACGCCAAGAGCACGACCGCGCCGGACGCCGCGCTCGTCGAAAAATACAACGCGCGCTACGCCGTGTGGCACAAGCTGTACCCGGCGCTGAAAGCGTCCTTTGCGGAAATGGAGGCACTGCAATGAAGATTTTTTCTGTAACCGACCCGGAATTCAAGCCCTATGGCCGCGTTGTGACCGGGCTGGATACCGCCAAAGCGGAAATTTTGGCCGCCTTGGCAAACACCCCGCTGCCCGCAGCTACGGATTATGTGGCCGAGGACGCAGCCCTGCAGGAACTGCCCGCCGCCGTCGAAGTGTCGGAGCATCTTTTCGGCGGCATGCCCTGCCAACTGGGCTGGTGCAACGGTCACAACACCTATTTGAACTGCCTGGAATACCACCGCGACAGCGAGTTCAATCTGGGTACCGAAGATTTTGTGCTGTTGCTTGCCAGGCAGGAGGAAATCGCGGGCGGCAAGCTGGACACCGCCAAGGTCAAGGCGTTCCGCGTCCCGGCAGGCACACTGGTGGAAGTCTACGCCACGACGCTGCACTACGCGCCCTGCCATGTGGACGCAGCCAAGGGCTTCCGCGTGCTGGTCGCCCTGCCCAAAGGCACCAATACCGCAAAGCCCGCCATCAAGAATGACGGCGGCGATGACCCGCAGCTGTGGGCCTGCAACAAGTGGCTGCTCGCCCATCCCGACAGCGCCGAGGCCAAGGCCGGGGCGTATGTCGGATTGGTGGGGTAAAACGTACATATTTAGGAGCATATAGAATGCTCCCCTACGATACAGGAAAGTTCCACGGCATCCCCGTAGGGGCGGATTCCATATCCGCCCGCCATTGCAAAATGTGTAAATATATAGGAGGCAAAACCATGAAATCATCCAACATCCCCGAGGTCAAGCTCGGCATCATTGCCGTCAGCCGCGACTGTTTTCCCATCGCCCTGAGCGAGAAGCGCCGCGCTGCCATCTCTGCCGCCTGCGCCGCCAAGGGCACTGACCTGTACGAGTGCAAGACCACTGTCGAGAACGAGCACGACATGCAAAAAGCCGTGGCCGAAGTCACCGCCGCAGGCTGCAACGCGCTGACCGTATTTCTCGGCAACTTCGGCCCCGAAACGCCCGAAACGCTGATTGCCAAGCACTTTGACAGTCCCTGCATGTTCGTAGCGGCAGCCGAGGGCGACGGCGATATGATCAATGG
>OLYC01001273.1_pt1 | contig 17836 bp, 18 predicted proteins | sample 1674271 | NCBI WGS metagenome assembly OLYC01 (sample SAMEA103958154, study PRJEB25191) | human gut metagenome
ACCATAATGAAAGGTTATTTTAACTCTAATTTTATTTAACCATCCAATTTCAATATAATCAGAACAATGAAAACCTGAAACATTTGTAGTTATTTCTCCATTATTCTTATTAATATAGCCTTCTGAAATTTCTACTGTATTAACTAAATTATATGTACCTATATCTTTCTTTAGCTGACTTACATCAGTCACAACATTTGCTACAGAGTCGGCACTTGCTTTAGCTTCTTTCGCACTGTTAGATGCATTTGTTTCTGACAGTTTTGCATTCGTTTCAGATTCTTTTGCTTTTGTGGCTGATGTGCTTGCTGATTCTGCATAACCTCTTGCGGTTTCCACAGAGCTTTCAAGAGACTCTGTTGCATTGTTGATAAGTGTACTTGCACTCTCCGCTTTTTCCGTTACATCATCAATGATAGACTGTGCTTGATTGGCTGTTTCAAGAGCCTTGTCTGCATTTTGTCCAGCTTCAATAGCCTTCTGAATATCAGCAATCTCCGAATCTGAAACAATGGTATTGTCTCCGATTGGGTTACTGTCTACGATAACCTCGAATTTTGCTGTGCCTGCCTGTGAGGAATCTGATTCCACGATCTCGACCGTTACTTTGCTTCTTCCTGCAACGCAAGCCATCTGTTCCGTAACTTGAAATGTAACGGTTGACCCACTGACCGTTCCTGTTGCTGTGCATCCGTGTTTGTCTGGTTTCCCCCAACGAATCGTTGCACTGTATCCACTAGGAATCGTGTATTCTTGTCCGTCTTTCGTGATATGCACTTCAATCTCAGGCAGTGATTTATCATACTGCATGAGGTGGATAGGTTTCGACAGTGTGCGTAAATCGCCAATGTCTACTGTTGTTGTGTGTTTGATTGACATGTTATCTCCTTTCTACAAAATAAAAGAGTGAATCACTTCACTCTTTATTCTTCAATCATTGGTGTAAGTGCAGACAAAGTTTTCATTGGAAGGCTGATATCCCCAAGGTCGGAAAGTTTGAACTTTTTGAACTCTACCTCACACTCTTGAATGCCGATTTCGTTAAGCTCTTTAACGCAATCGTTGTAGTGCTCGTTAGACGGAGAGACGTTACCGTCTTTATCTGCGTACTTCTTAATGATACCGTTACGCATCTCATCAAAAGATTTTAATGCGTCTTGTAATGTGTTTCGATTCTGAATGATTTTGAAACCGACATTTACAGGAAACGTTGAATCTGTACCTTGCACTTCCTGTAACTGTGTGAGTAAGTTAAACGCTTGTGTGTAGTTCATAAATTTTCCTCTCTTATCCATAAATTTTAAATTGAGTTTGGTCTACTTTTGCCCATAATGCTGAACCTGACCAGCCGAACGCTATGCTGTGCATTCCCCATCCAGAAGCGGCATAAGTGACAATGGATTTTCCATAGTCTGCACCATTAAACCAATAGCATATATGTGCCGAATCAATATAGTTATATGCTTCAGAATAACTATTGCCTGTTCCAAACTGTATCTTGTTTTTACCTATAATTAAAACTGTATCAGTTCCTTTTATTGTTACTCTTCCATCTCCGCCAGCTGTATTGAACAAAGATACTTGTGCTTTAATCGTTGAATTATCATTCCCTAACAGATACAAATCAATAGCACTGTAATCACCATTGCCATCACTTGTAGTTCTTGCCCTAATGATTGATCTAGTCAAAGACGGAGCTTCCCAGTCATAGCAACGCAATTGCACTTGGTTTTCCGTTGAATTTGCATACGCATATAGCTCTGACTTTCGCGCTCCACCAAAATAGTTTTGTATTGAAAGCTGATTTAAAGATTTACTAGCTTCCATATCAATGGCATTAGAAACAGTATTGTCAAAACGGTTGTACATTTCTGCGGAAGACGTTTCATTGCTTCTATATAAAGCAAGGTGGTTTTCTTCTTTAGAATTGTACTTATTTTGTAAATACAATCCATTTGTGCTTTTTGCATAAAATTCACCCTTTCCATCAAACATTACCCCATTGCCACTTGGGTTTGATTTTAAGCTCATTGTAGAACTTGTTCCAAACTCAAACGCAACTGTATTTGCCTTGAAAGTGATAAGACCGCTAGAAATGGTTATATTATCGGATTCAATTGCAAACTGTGACCTTACATTGCCTTTAGCTGTATACGTATCTGATGCACTGTCTTTTGTAAGATAGTCTGTTTCAACTGTAATCTGGAATCTTTCAGCATCTTGTTTGACGGAAGATATACTTTTTTCAAGTGTTTCAACCGAACCTGCAACACCATCTGTTGTTGCGTATGCACTAAGGCTCAACTCTCCAGTTTCTAAGTTCCAGTAGTTCTCCCCTGTTAAGTCCGACAGAGTTCCAGCTTTTATGAGATTAGCAGTTAAAGTACCTGTTTTAATTGCAGTGGCATTGATTACTCCTTCTGTAAGAATTGCAACATTGTATTCCCCATTGATACCTGTTGTACTTCCACCGATACCATTCATATTTAAACGCAGTACTTTCTTTGCAGTTCCCACGGAATCCGTATCCATAGCGTATATCTCGTTTGGCTGACCGTCTGCGTTCGTTCCAATCACGATGTGACCACCATATGCGCCTTTGAGCAGTTCAGATGCGTGTTCGATAGCTGACTGTAAAAACGTTTTATTATTTGCAGCTTGGTCGAACAAATCAGAATAATATGAATCACTCTTACTGTCAATCTCTGCAATTGTTGTGCTGAGTCTTGCTTTTGCATCTCCAATCTCAACTGAGTTGTAGCGTTCTCTTAATGAATCCCACTCATACTCGATTACTCTTGCTTTTGCACTGACACCAAGTGTCGGATAATCGACATAGACAGTATCGCCAAGGGAAACTGTTTCGAGTGGTGCGATGTTTGCATACTCAACCGTTTGAGACAAGTCAAGAAAAGAAACATCCATGGAAACTCTAGGCTCTGTCAGATTATTTCTTTCTACGTAATAGTGTGCTTCTCGGTTTACATCTTTGACAGTAATCTTTGTCTCTTCACCATTTTCTCCTTGGAACTTATCAGACAAATCCAAGTTTAAGATTCGCATTTTTGATTCTGCTACGTTGAATAATGTGATGGTGTCTCCGATGATTGTATTTTTATTACTGTCTTGAGCGTATGGAATGACGTGTGTATAAACATTCTCATTCGTTTCATCTTGCGTTATATCCGTAATGTTTTTCCCGTACTTGATCTTCACACCATGGTCTGCACCACGATTAGCCAATAATTCCACTTTCAAGTTATCGTAATGGTATTCACCACCGAAGATATCAATCAAAGAACCTTCTTGTCCACCGAACAGTGCTCGACATGACTGTGGTTTCTCATTTTTAAACTTATGTGTTCTGTGCGTAGAATCGTTAATATCTGTTGAGATACTAAACGACTTTCCACCTGTCATGTTATCCCACAATGCAACAAGTGTAGGTCTCACATAATCAGATGTAAACGGAGCAACGCTCGTGTACGAAAGATCGTAAGTAATATGGTTCAACTCATATTCGACAATTCCGTTTAAAGGCTTTGAAACATTAACGATTCTGAATAACTGTGGTTCATCAAACTGGTTCGCTGACAGTTTAATAATTCCCTGTAATTCAATCTCGTTGAAATGAATACCGCTGACTGGGTATTTCATTGTCGCTGTGTACTGCCCGTTTAAATGCTCTGTGACAAGCAATTCAACGCAATCATTCAATCTTCCAAGACCGTTAGTTTTATCGTTTGCCAGTACCTCTAACGTTTTTTTGTTATCCATTAAAACAGGTTTCATATGTTATACCACCTTGGAATTAAGCTGATTGACATTCCTGAAGGAACTGTAATCCCAAATGTTCCGACAGGAAGTAAAAAGAATGTTGTTGACGTTGTAGAAATATCACTGTTTCTGTTGTCAAGTGTTCCATTTGTATAAGCATCTTCTGTATCACAATCCAAGACAAGATTATTGCCTGAATTGTTAAGAACTTCAATTTCAATATCGCTGATTTGGAGTTTCCCTGTACCTCTAACATAAATCAAAGGCTTTGCAGTGTGTCTTGTAGGATTGTTAATTCGATGATTTCCTTGTGACAGTTCAATAGGAACTTCCCCAGATTTCAACCATCTTTCAGGATGGCAGATAAAATTGATTGTTGCACTTCCTGCTTCGTTGAATACAACTTCGGGATCGAGCCCTTCTTCAACTCTTGCCATTCTGTATTCATCTGGATGATAAGCATCTTCCAATCTGCAGAAACCTTTAGAAGCGTTCAGAAAATCCCCAAAGTCTAGAAATTTGTTTTCAAAGTTATCTACAACAAAGAAGTCATAAGGAATGGTAACATCCTCATAGCCATCTTCGGTTACAAGAACGTCACCATTTCTGCCTACGACTGTTTCTGTTGAAACTCTTCTGTTCGGAGTTTTCCAAGTGCCAGTGTTTGAACATCTGACATTGAACTCTAAACTGTTTTTTCCGTTAAATTCAAAATAGTCATACAGTGGTTTTGGTAACATTATACAAACACCGCCCTTTCTTTCTTGATTGCTCTATCAATCTTATCTGCAACAATATCCGCTAATTCGTTAGGGTCTGTTACACCATCAGCATTTACAGTTACATTGATAACATTTCCACCTTGGGAAGATTCTGAAACAAGTCTCCGCAGATAGTTCTCTCCGATTACAATTTCATTTCCATTCCCATCTCCAAAACCTTTATACCCAGAATCGGTTGGCAAGACTGTTGGAGATGTGAACATCATTGCCTGATCATATGCTTTCTTGTACCAAGAGACATGCACTGTTGGCACTCTCTTTGTCTTGGCATTAAATGAGCCACTCATTGAGAAGTGTGGCAATGCGATATTCTGGTTAAAGCTGAATCTTGTGTTTGCAAAAGTATTCTGTAACTGTCTGATAGAAGAATTGACTTCATTCACAACATTGTTCATTGCATTTGAAATTGACAGTCTGTTGAATGTGTTGTTCATCGAATTGACAGAAGAAGTGATAGAACTTGCCAGACTGCTGACAGTTCCCTTGATACTTGTTGCAGTCGTACTGAATGTTTTCTTCATCGTAGACGTTGCAGAAGTAGTACTTGAAACCATCTTGTTCGTTGCATCTGTTACAGTGATAGAAGCTAACTTGTTGTTGATTGTATTAACCGCAGAATTTACTTCCGTCTTGAAATTAGACGTTGCTTTGCCCATTGTAGTAACTGCTGTTTTGTACAGTGACTGCATTGTTGTAACTGTGGAATTTAATGTCTTTATAGATGATGTTGCCGTTGTGGCTGTTGTTGATACAGAAGTAAAGTTTTCGGACATTGCTTTTATAGCTGGATTGAACGTTAAACTGGAAAGAGAAACAGTTCCCATTCCTGCCGCTAACGTTGCAAGCCCTGCCGCCAATGCCAACGCTCCTGCACCTGCAATTCCTGTGCCTGCTCCAAGCAGCGCAATAGAAGCCGAAAGTTCAGCTATTGCAACTGCTGCTGAACCACCGTATTCGCCAATCGTTGAAAGGTTTGGTGCTAGTGTTGCCAAGCCTGTACTTGCAAGTAAAACACCACCACCGACTAATGTGACAGACGCACCAAATGCTAGCATGCCAACAGAAGCGGCTGTCAGACCTGTTCCGACTGTGCCGACAGTCACTAGCAAAGCCCCTAAGCCAACAACCATTTCTCCAAGTGCAACTGCTGCTAACGGTCCAGCTTGCCCAATTTCGGCTGCACCTTGTGCCATCAGCTTAAAGCCTTCACCTGCAAGAAGTAAGCCTGCACCTAATGCAACGATCTTCAGTGCCTGTCCTGCAAGCTGTCCGAATGACAATGATGCAGTGCCAACTGTTTCGCCTGCTGAACTTGCGTTTGTTGCCAAATCTCCGACAGAATTAGAAGCTGTGCCAACTGAATCAGAAATACTTGAAGCTGAGGAAACAACAGATGTTGCCTTTCCTGTAAAGCCACCAAAATTTGTGATTGTTGTTCCAATCCATGATGCCAGACTTCCGACACCTGAAACAAGTGTTCCGACACCTGAAATGAGCCTTCCTCCGATACTTAGCACTGGGCCAGCCACCCCAACAAATAGCGCAGCCTTTGCAATTAAATCTTGTGTTTTTGGGTCTAGTTCTGAAAACTTCTGTGCAAGGTCAGAAACACCAGTAACGATATTTTCAACCGTAGGAAGGAATCCTTCTACAAGTTCCATTGAAGCGTTGTTTAAGCTGTTCTTCATTGCGTCAATTCTCGCAGACAGGTTATCCGTCTGTTCTTGCGCAATCTGTGAAGATGAGCCATAAGCACCTGATATCGTTTGTGCGAAGGATTGATAATCTTCATCTGTCGTTGCAAGGATTGCATCTAATGCCTGTACTCCTTTTCTAGTGAAGATCATGCTTTCATAGCTCTTTAGCTGTTCATCGCTCAACCCACTGAATTTTGTTCGCAATTGGCTGATGATCTCGTTTAACGGAAGATAGTTACCTGATGCATCATAGACAGATATTCCAAGCTCTTTCATTGCGGCACTTGCCTTGTCAGTTGGAGATGACAGACTTCTCAGCATTTGCGCTAAGCCAGTACCTGCTTGTGAACCTTTGACACCGTTAGAAGCCATGGCTGTTAAAGCTGTCGCAACATCGTCAAGAGAATAACCTGCCATGCCTGCTGTTGCTCCGACATACTTTAAGGATTCGCCTAAATCTGCTACATCATGAATACCTGCGTTTGCAGATGTAACAAGAATATCTGCAATGTCAGCAGCTGAATACATTTCTTTATTTGCCGCACTCGCATTTTCTCTGAATGAGTTCAAAGTTGTAACAACAATGCTCGTTACATCTTCAAGGTTTTCGCCAGAAGCCGCCGCACCATCTAAAACGCCTGTTGTGTTTTCAATGATATCATTTACACTCCATCCAGCTTTTGCTTCTTCTTCAAACGCTTGTATCAAGTCTTTTGCACTGTATGCAGAATATGTCTGTGTTTCTGAAAGCTCTAAAGCAAAATCCTTTAACCGTTCGATCTCTTCCGATGTTGCACCACTCTTGGCTTTCAATGAGTCCAAGGCTTTTTCAAACGATACAGAATTTTTAACACCTGCACCCATTGCGGCTGTAATGCCTGATGTTGCAATCGTGAGTGTATCTCCAAACTGTTTTACTCTGTCTCCTGCAGATTTGATTTTGTTTCCAGTATCTTCAACGCTTTTACCCCAAGCAATAATGCCTGTTGCGTTCTTCAACTGATTTTCAAAGTTGTAGAGTTCTGTCTCTGCTTCGTTTAGCTTTTGTTTCCACTCCTGCGTTTTTGTAGAATTTTCGCCGTAAACACTCGCAGACTGTTGTACTTCATTAGAAAGAATCTTCACTTTCTCTCTAGCATTCTCTACCTGTTCGCTGAGAATCTTTGTTGTCTGTGCGTTTTTCTCTTTCGTGTTTCCGTCAAGTTCAAATTTTGCTTTTACCTTGTCAAGTTCCGAAGCAAGTAGCTTTTCCTTCTGTGTAACTTGGTCAAGTGCATTTACGTTGACAAGTTGTTTATTCAAGTCAGCAAGTGCAGCCTCTGCTTTCTCGACACTCGCTTTTGTCTTTAAAGTTTCAGAATTGAAAATACCTAACTGGTCAACCTGCTTCTGATAATGATTTGTCAGTTCGGCAATGTACTTCTGTTGCACTTGAATCTGATCGCTTAGATTCTGTGCAGATTGAGTGTTATATCTCTGTGCATTATTTGTCTGCTCAAACTGGGCGGCAATTTTCTTCTGCTCTGCTTGCAATGATTTTAACTGCGCCACTATGTCTTTTATCGCTTGTTTATAACTTTTCTCGCCATCTAACGATATTTGAGCACCTACGCTTGCTTTTGAAGCCATAAATTACCACCTTTCTATTTGATATTGGCAAATGCCATTGGATCCTTGCTTGACAGCTTATGAGTATTCTTTGGGTCTAGTAAGCCTTGGTCTATCTGATAGCATGTAATCATATCCATCATTTCTCCGTATGTTGTTATCAAGACTTCCTCTTTGGTCATGTTGAACTTTGACCGACCATAATAAATAAACCACGCAATGTTTAATTCAATCTTGCGTGGCTTTATGCCTTTTTTCCTTTACCTGCTTTTGCCTTGATTGCTTCGCCTTCGACTTCTCTTTTTGTTCCAATTGTAATAGCTTGTAGACATTCTTCAATCCATTTTGCCTGTTCTTCTACATCCATGAATGAAATTTCTTCGTCTGTTACATAGTCCTGCTGATATTGCTTGTTCATGAAATGAAGTCTATCTTCATAGTTTGCCTGCATCAGCTTGCCAATCTTGATATAAGTCTGCCATGCAGTATCGTTGTTGTCGTCTGATATCAGCTTGTTAAGATTTGCAAGATTTCTGTTTTCACACAAATCTAGAATCTTTTCTCTTGCTCCAAGTCCGAATAAAAAATGTCTCTGCTTTCCGAATAATTCCATAATTTTCTTTTACCTTCTTTCTTTTTCTATGGCATTCACACCATACAGGAAAACTCATACAGGGAAGAAAAATAGAACCTGCATGAACTCTCCTGTATAGCGTGAATGAATCACGCTATTGTTTTTATTTGCCTTTTTCTGATGCTCCTGCTGTTGAAATACCCAAGTATTTCTTGAGCGCTGTTTCGGCTTCTGCTTCTGTTGCAACTTCTGTTCCGAGTTTCTGCCAGTTGTGGTTGGCATCGTCTGCTCTGAAAATGTCAGCTGTCAATTCCTGTGTCTGCCAGTCAATCTCATCTTCCTGAGTAGATGCATCTTCTCCAGGATACTGGAATCTGATTTTTGGATAGACAACAGGCACGAATGATTCAACACCACCAGATAAGTATCTGACAATGTGACCATAGCCGAGATATGGAACATTCAAATCATCTCCCATTCCAGTCCATCCATCTGCACCTGCTTCTGGTGTGCCGAACATCAGCTTTCTTGTGCTGTTCAAAAGACCGTCAATTGTTAGTGTAATCTGACCTTCTGTAAACTTCTGAGGTGCAGATTCTGCAACACCGTTGTTAGCGTAGAAGTTATTTGCATCTCCTGTTGTGATTTCAACAGAAGCTGATACACCTCTTCCTGCTTCTTGACCGTTAGAGTAGGTAACATTTCCACCTGTTGCGGAATAAAGTGCAATGTAAGGCTTTGAAAAACCAGTTAAGACTTTTCCTGCTTCTGTAAAAGTTACTGCCATTGTGATTTTCTCCTTTACTATTTCATGATTTTTTCTGTTTCTTTGTTGATCTCTTCTTGCATAGATTCAAGTGCTTCTTTTCTAACTCTTCTGATTGCTCTGCCTTCATAGTCATTCTTCCGTCTGAAAGAAGTGCCATGCAGCACACTTCGTGCAATCATTACATTTGGCTGTCCTCTTCGGTAGCTATCCGTTACCATTTTGTTATAGCCATGATAACCGGTTTTAACATCGAGTGTACCGCCACTTTTTAACTGCATGTGGGAAATACCCATACCATGCATCAAACCGTACTTCTGTATTGGTGTAATTGTATTTATCATGTTTGTAGAAGAACCGTGTTCATTGATTGCTGTTGGCAATTTCTGAATTTCTTTTTCGATTTCATTCGCAATAATTTCAGCACAAGGGAAGATCGCTCGCCCACACATCTTGTATGTGTTTGATCCGAGTTCTTCTAGTTTTTTAATGTACTTTTTTGCGTATGGATCTACTTTGAACTTTGGCATTACACTACCCAGAACTCCCATTCGTAATGAATAAGATTTGTTTCATCTTCGTATTGAACACTTGACAGATTCCAACCGATTCTTGGGCTTGCAGTCAAAGCGGCTTGAATATCGTCAATCGTCTTGTGATATTCCGTCTTTGTAAAGAAATCAATTGTTCCGTGAATAATCTGTTCCTGTTTGCCATTGTTAGCATCAAAAGAATTATCTTCTGCATCTTCCGACCATAGAATACAGTCTGTAATGTCTGATGGTCTTGCGTAGTGATAGACTTTCTTGCTGACTGCTGTCAAAGTATTTCTGACAATCTTCAATTTAGTTGAAATTGGTATCATAATTCTTATCCAGCCTTTCTAGTTGAATGTCGTACACTCTGAAACCGTCATTATTTGTGGTTAACTGAACCATAGTGATTCTGTACTGATCTTCCACATTTCCTGCGTGAAAATCGTGAATCAATGCGTATTGTTTAACCCTTGGTCTTGCATGCCCCATGGCAGGAATCCTCACAAGCATGTCGACCTGTGAGGAAACGCCTTGAGCTGCATAGTAACGATTAATGCCGACTTCTCGCTCAATATATCCACTTTTATAAACGGATTCGAGCTTGTAGTTTGGCATGTCGCCTTCTTCCGAAGAATTTACAAGATTGCAGATTTGAATTGTTCCATCGTTATAAATTTCACTCATTTGTCTCTGTCACTTTCTTGAAAATACGCATGTTCAAACGTTTCTGCATTCCTTTCCCCATTGCTTCTTCACTGTGCATTCTGTTATACAAACCTAATGCATAGTTGAAAAGAAAATTAATGTCGGATTCTTTCGTAGTATCTAAATCAGCACCCTGCAAAAGAATTTCTTCCTTTGCTGTGTTAATGCAAGAAGTAAGAATATCTATAACATCTCGAGATGGATCCTCAGGGTACCCTAAAGCCACCTCAAGAAGTCTCAATACTGTATCCATCTATCCACCTCAATCAATTATTATTTGCCTGCGTTTGCCTTATCAGATGCAAATGGATGCGCTGTATCAATCGCACCTGTTGGCGCTGTTGCTGTTAAGGACATAGCAACGAATGCATCTTCGAATGCTGGCTTGCCATCGTAACGAGATGTGTACTTGAATACTGTCTGATCTTCAACAAACTTGCAGTCTGTGGAAACTGCTAATTGTTCTCCTCTACGTCTAACCATTGTGTATCTCTTCAAATAACCACCAAGGATTTCTCCATTTGGTACGAAGTCGAGAATTTCAACTGCACCACCGACTAATGGCATAATCTTTGTTTCGGAGATACCTGTCTGACCGTTTGCGACAACAACTGCATTTGCGTTGAAATCAACAGCTTCTGCCATCAAGTCATAGTATGTTGAAGTATTGCAAACCCAAACGAGATCACCGAAAGCATGGCCTAAGCTGCCGACAGCCTTCATAATCTTTGCAAATAATGCTTTTCCTGTTCCACCTGTTGCAACCTTTGTGATGTTCTTTGAGAAGCCAGTAGGCATCTTTGTACCTGTACCATAGACAATAGCCTTGTCGATTGCGTATCCGCCTGCCTGTCCTAACTGATAGAAAATTTCATCTGCAAGGTCAATGTCGGAATCTTCAAGTAATGCATTACATACGATAACGTAAGCACCAACCTTGAAACCGTCAAATTCAATCTGTGTGAATGAAAGATTAACTTCATTCAGTGTTGCACATGCTTCTGTCCATACTGCTTCTGGAATATCGCCTGCAATTGTCTGTCTGCCCTTTCCTGGAATATCCATGACATTTACGTGCTTTAACAGTTTTGAATACTGTTCTGTTTCAGAACGTAGCATTGGCATAGCGATTTCAGGAATCAACAATTCTGCTCCTGTAATGCTTCTCTTTTCCTTTATAGCTGTTCTGATGTTAGCTAAAAATTTCTTAGTGTCTTCTCTTTCAATGAACTCTTTACGTTCAGAAGCACTCATTCTCTGTAAGAATCTTGTTTTCATGTTCTTGTAAGAACTCCTTTCCTCTGTTTTTGGTTCTTCTTTTACTGGCTCCTGTGCTGGTGCCTTTGGTTCCTGTTGAGCTTCGGCATCTGCTAGTTCCTTTTCATAACCAGAGATTTCGTCACTCAATGTCTGTTTTTCTTTTTCGTGTTCTGCCTTGTCCTCATCGAATTTAGCAATAGACGCTTCAACTGCTTCTCTTTCTTCTGCAGTTGTTTCTTCATTCACTTCTTCAAAAGCACTTCTGATTTCCTGTTCTCTTTTATCAAAATCAGCATCCTTTTTTCTTAGGTCTTCAAGTGCTTTAGTTGCCTTGTCGATTTTAGATCTGAGCAATAATGTTTTAAGCATTCTGTTCGCTCCTTTCCTTCAACCACTCATGAGCATCTGCAAGTTTTTGTTTCCATGCTTCGGTTTTTCTTTTTTGGATTGTCTTGGCATCTTCCTTTCTTGCTGATACTTCCGTAGTTTCATACGCTGGGAATGTACATACTGACACTTCAAACAGATTCACTTCCTTTACTTTCCAGTGAATGTCACCGTTGTCTCGGAACTCGGTTTCCTCTTCAACGATTTCAAATCCGAAGGAACACTGGTTCACATCTCCACGCTTTACACGTTCATAGATGTTTCGAGCATCTTGGTCTTTCGGATTGATCGAGATGCTACCCCACAAGCCATGAGCGTCAACTCTCAGCGTGAGTGTGCCTGCCTTTGTCCTTCCTAGAACTAAGTTCGTGTTATGGTCTATCAGTGCTCTAATGTCACCGCCTAGCGTCTTGTCAAATGCATGAGGATCTATTTCTTCACTCATGCCATAACCCATATCGTAATTCTGGTTAAATACTGAAAAATAACCTTCAATCTTCATTTCTTCATCATCTTCTCTGACTTGGAAATTCTGATCTATTGTTCTCATTTCACGTTTATTCATCTTCTGCTCCTTTGCTTTGAACTAATTTCTTCTGCATGCCTGTCATATCAACAGGGATATAGTTTTCTAAAACTTTGTATTCATTCAGTCCGTCAACTGGAGAAAGTCCAATCTTGTCTCTTACTTCGTTTCCGTTCACATCTCCTCTGTCCTGTAACTGTGTGTAGACAGAAGCAACTGTTGAAATGTCGTAATCAAGCAATGACAAGAAGTTGAATCTCAAATACCACTCCTTCTTGTAAATGAGCTTGCGTGTCATTTCCTGTTGGATACTGATTGCAAGTGGTCTGATTTTCTGCTGAACAAAGTTATTCCATTCTTTCTGATTGTATGTTCCAACTCCTAGAACAAAAGGTGGTACTCCTAGAAGAGATGCTACCTTTTTTGTATCCAGTTCCACGGAATCGTTTAATGCGATATCTGACAGTGATAACGGTCTGACTTCTTTCACATCAATCTGATCTGCAGGAATTACCCATGGAGAACCGATATCATCCATTTCTACAAACTCTGAAAGCAGTTTCTTTCTGCCTTCCTTTGTTGCAAATGTGTCTACCATTCCATCTGCCTTGATAATCAGTGACGGTCTCCAATTGGATTTCATATATGCATGCTCTGTTGTTTGTGCCTGTTTCAGACAGTCGGCAACTTCTTTCAGGCTTGATGTTATGCCTTTGCCTTTCCATGGAAACTGTTTGTCTGGATTGTATACAAAATGCAGAATATCATCTGGGCTATACGTCACACCGTCAATTGAAATCGTGTAATCGTATCCTGTCACATCTTGGTTGATACTGAATCTTCCTGTCGGTACAATCTGCAGATCGTCAATGTACCCATTCTTTGTTATTGGTCTGACAATCGCATTCCCAGACCCATACAGAAGCATGTTCATAACAATCATTTCCATCCATTGAGAACGATTCATTCTCTTTGAAGGATGAATGTCAAACTGTCGTGACAGTTCGTTTTCGATTCTCTGATCTCCGTCTTTTGTATTAGCCATCAAGTGAATCGTCATAGAACCTATCAATTCTGCTATCTTTCTGCACCCTGATACGATTGCTGGTATCTCATCTAGTTTTGTATAACCGTTGATAACAAGCATGTCATATGCCTGTTGGCTGCATAAGAAACTTGTTGTCTTCCCTGTTTGGGAAGATGCATTGTCTCTCAACTTATATTTCCTTTTCTTGTTTTTGCTCATTCTTTAATCTCCCCACCAGTCTGAAGCCTTCTTATTTTTCTCTAAGTTGTTCAAATATCTGACACAAGCGAAAACAGAAGCATCAAACAAGTCCATACGTGACTTGTCGTTCATCTTCTGATACTGCACCATGTCGTCTGTTTTCTCGATTGCCTGAACATTGCTGACGCAGTATTCATAGGCATCTGAATGCAAGTAATAAAACTTGCCATCCTTTACGGACTTTTCTATATGTCTGAATCCTTCGGATTTCACATAGTAATACTGTGGCTGGTCTACAACATTCAGTCTGTGCGCCGTTGCCTCCATGTAGAACTCTCTTGCAAACTTTCTATCCTGTCCAATCTGTACAATCTTGAAACCTTTCTTCTTCATTTCAAGAAACCAGTTAACTGGGTCTGAAACGTTGACAGTTGGAGAATTGCACATTGTCAGCCATCCATCTTCCTTCCAGCCGAATAACGGAATGGAATCTTCCTCGGCTTTTCTTGTTGCCTGTACAATCGGAAAGAAACCGTGTGTAATAACAATGTCCACATCTTCCTTGTCATAATGTCCGAACAATGCACACGCAGTCAAGTCATACATTCTTGACAAGTCCACACCGCCAAACCACTTGATTGGCATCTTTGCCAGTTCATCAAGTGTCCACGAATATTTTCTGTCACTCTGTTGAAACTCCACAATGTCGAACCATGCTTTCATTGCTGAAGTGTATATATTCAAAGAACGTGACAGAAAGTCTTTTCTTTGTTGTGGATCGTTTTGTGCATCTAATGCTTCTTGCAGAATATCGGCTGGTCGAATAGTTACCCCATACCCCGGATTGGCTTTTTGAATCTGAATCGGATTTGTATAGTCAACATCTCCATTCTTTGCTTCGTCTGCTTTTGCAATAAATACGAACATTGAATCATTCTTGACTACACCATTTACGATTTTTTCTCCAAGCTCCATTCTTCGATAACCGAAAGAGTTCATATCATCGCCTGCTGTGGTAATACCAATCATCAGCTTATTTGTGTATGCTTTCATTGCTTCTTTGAATCTGTTGTACTGTGCAGGTGCTTTGTAAGCTGCTACTTCATCAGCAATTGCAAAGTTACAGTTAAAAGAATCCTGTTTATCTGGATTACTTGGCATTGCAACAATCTTGATACTTCCATCAGGTGTTCCGTCTGATTTGTAGAACTTGTAAGAAATACTGTGTTCAAAAGAGTTGTTTGCAATTCTGCAATTAGGATCTTTGTCTAATCCTCTGAATCTGAAATTGAACTCCAAGAAGTCGAACGCTTCCATTGCCTGTTTCAGTGCAGCCGCAACGATATAGCATGTTGAACCACTGTGTCTCTGAATAATAGAAACTGCAAAGGCAAGCGCAGCAATCAAACTTGTTTTGCCATTCTTTCTTGCAATGATAATGATTGCTTCTTTATATCTGCGCTCATTCTCTTTGTCTGTATAGTAGAACCCTAACAAGTTGTAGATAATGAATACTTGGAATGGCTGTAAGATAAAAGGTTTTCCCTGCAAAGGATTTCCATCTAGATCTTCGCCTTGCTTGTGTACTAGAACTTTTTCCATGATTGTCATGGCTAGTTCTGCGTCATGCTTTCTCAATTCAATATCGCTTCTCTTTAAGTCTGCGTTCCATCTTTTACATGCGTTGATAATTTCATTGCTCGCAATAATTTTTGTTGAAAGCACATCGTCAACATACTGCTGTGCGATCTTCAAATAGTCTTTTCTTTTCTTCTGCATTACAAGTCAGCTAGTATTTCACTCAAAGAAGTCTGTTTCTTGACCGTTGTGGATTTCTCGTTTACTTTCTTGAAACCTGCAGGAGTTAAACCAAGGTCGCGCCAGTATTGAAGTGAATCTCTGTCTAATTCGTTGATAATCGTCAGCAATGGATTTCTAACAAGGTTAGTTGAACCACCTTTGTTGGTGTACTCAATAACAGGCTTTGAGCCTTCATCTTCATACTGCTTTCTTGCTCTGTCTCTATCTTCGAGCTTCTTTGCAAGTGTCTCTATCGTAGAATCAAAGAATGGCTCGTATGTTCCTGCGTCAACGCACGCTTGTTTGATTTTCTTTTTCCACTTTGTCGCAGTTGCCATTCTTTAACCCCCTTTCAATATTTCTTCTTTTTAAAATGGTGGAACTGTGTTTTTCTTTCCACATCATCCACCTGTGCTTTTATCAGTGCATATGGTGCATCGAAATCAATATTGTTTTTAGCCGCTGTTCTTCGTGCCAACTCTATTCCTTCGTGTGTCAAACATGTTCCTCGCCACGTCTTGTTGTGTAGCTTCTCATGCGTTTCACGTGAGACTGATATCAAGTTCCATTTCTCCCACTGCCATTGTGGAAACAGATCTCTTGGGAAAATGTGGTGTACCATTCTGGCATCAACAACAACAGGAGAATACCTAGCTCTAACTTGGTCAGTGTACAAATCCCTTGCCAACACGCTCTTTCGTATTCTCTGCCATCTTGCACTCTTATAGAATTTATCTTCTTTATCCATACAAAAAAATAGAACAATGTTGTTCTTTCATTGTTCTGCACTGTAATACTAGCACACTATTCAAGTGGACTGAAATGGACTTGGTGGACTAAGTAGGACAAAATTTTGTTGACTATATTTTTATAGCGATATATCATATATTTATGGAGAAAAAATATGTCAGAAGAAGAAAAGAAAAACAATATAAAAGAATATCAGAAGCAGTATCAAAACTCTTATCAAAAAGCTAACACAAAAAAAGTTGGACTGATTCTGAACAAAAAAACAGATGCGGAACTGATAGCCTTCTTAGAAACAAAAAACAATAAAGCAGGCTATATCAAAGAACTCATCTACAAAGACATGCAGAAAACAATCTCAAAAAAATTGAACGGATGAAAATCCGTTTTTTTCTGTCTCCCCTACTGTATACCCCTCTCTCCCCTAAACCCTCTGTGGATATAAAAGCCCACCCACGAGGAGTAGCCGGCTTGGGGCGCCGCCTTTTTTGGGGGTGGGGGGTTGATTTTTTGGGTTTTTAAATTTTCATTTTTGCTTTTTTCTTTTTTGGTTTGTTGGTTTGTATTTGTTCCTGTTGTTATAGTTCATGATCTAACGTATAAAAAAAAGTTGGATCCATTCCAGGAACTACCAACTAAATTATAATAATTATTTTTCATGCATAAAAAAAGAACGCTTTAAGCTGCCAGCGTTCTTCCTGTTTGTTTGTATTGATTCATTGCTTCACATGCTTCTAATATTTGTGAAGTTTCAGAAGAAACAGCCGGCGCTGTTCCTTCCTTTGTTTCTGTTTTTGCTTCAACGTCAATTGCTGATTCTTTTTTGATCGCTTTTTCAGCTGCTGCCTTTTCTTCCATCGCTTTGATAGCTTCTTGCAATGCTTCATCATAGCGTTTAGGAAGTTTTAGGCTTTTAGCTTCTTTGATAGCTTGCTGCCATGTAATTGTTGGTACTTCTACAATATTTAAAGGATCGCCTTCTGTTTGTTTTAACTCAAACACTGAAACTACTTTATAACCCTTTACAACGTCTTTATGCTGTTCGTCGTATTCTTCCATTGCTTCTACATCTTGTGTTGTTGCTGGAACTGTTTGATTGCTTTGGAATCTTCCATAAGTGACAGGCGCATAGATCTTTATAGCCTTTTCCCCTTTTTTAACTTGATGATGAAGTTTCTTCCATGTTGTATATGATGCGACCTTTTGTGGTAACATACCACGTTGAATACATTGAATGAAAATCAACCATTTATTACAGTCGCTATATTCTGTAAATAATCTAGAAACTTCTAGAAAGTGTTTAAATTGTTGTGGGTCCATCATCATAGCCATGTTGTCGGCTTCCATTGCTGCTACTTCCTTTTTAGCTTGTAATGCTTTTTCTTTGAAAGCGTCTTTCTGCTCTTGTGTAAATTCTCTTTTCATGTTTTTTGTTCTCCTTTT
>OLYC01001276.1_pt1 | contig 17778 bp, 14 predicted proteins | sample 1674271 | NCBI WGS metagenome assembly OLYC01 (sample SAMEA103958154, study PRJEB25191) | human gut metagenome
CGTTGAGCTCACCGGTGTCGGTATGGTTGCTGCCATACCAGATCTGGAACTTGGCGCCCTTGACGGGATCACCGGTGACGCTATCCAACTTGCGGATCTCCAAGCTGGGCTTGAGGGCATTGAAGAAGGTGACGGTAGATGTCTCACCAGCCTTCAGCGCTACTTCCTGCGGAATGGGGCAGAGAATGACATGGTTGGGGACATTGATCTCCGTCACTTTGAATGTGCCGACCGGGACAGAGTCGAGGAAGATGCGGCCATGGTTATCGGTGGTGGCGCTGGTGGAAAAGCTGCCGTCGATCTGCTCGATGCGGTAGGTCACGCCCTCGATAGGCTCTCCGTTGGCGATGTTCTTCTTGACAATTTCAAGACCGGGCTTTTCATAGTCAACGAAAGTGACCTCGGAGGTTTTGCCGGGGCGCAGCGCCACGGTCTGCTCGGTATTGGTTACGATGTACGGCTCGGGAACGGATTCCTCACGCACAACATAGACACCGGCAGGAATGGCCGAGAGCGTTGCGGAGCCGTCCGTCCCGGTCGTGACGGAGGTGGAATAGCTGCCGGTAACGGACTTAATGGAAAACACCGTGCCGGCAATCGGTTTGCCGCTCATGGCGTCCCGCTTGGTGATCTTCATATCGGGCAGTGCGTAATTTTCGGCAGTGACCGTGTACTGCTTGTCACCATCGGTGGTATCGACATAGACGCTGATGGGCGTAGAGTCGGCGCAGTAGCCCTCCGGGGCCTCGGTTTCCACGAAGGACCACAGGCCCTTGGTGACATCCTTGACCTCAATGATTCCGCCATTTTGGGTCACATCGCTGCCGACGATCTGACCGTCGCGGTAAATATTAAATTTTGCGCCATCCAAACCACGGGTCGTTCCTGCGGCAACCTTCCGCAGCGTAATATCAGCGTCCCCAGCTGGCGGCTTTCCCGGCTCAGATGTATTGGTGACGAGTTTTCTCGGCGCATAATAGTTAAAGAAAGCCTGACGCCCCTTAACGCTGGATTTCGCGTAGACCGCCCATTTTGCAGCTTCATCTTCTACCACAGTGGCGATGATGCCCTGTTCTGCGTATTCTTCAATTTGGCGCTGAAATTCTGCGTCTTCCTTGGCCTTTTCTTTCAACATCCAATCGATATAGCCCAGGTACATTTCATAGGTATCGGCGTTAGCGTAACCGCCGCCATCGATGTCACCATCGCCCTCACCCTTGAAGGTCTGGTGATCCCACACATACGTCTGCGCAGCCATAAAAAGGCTGCCGGGGATGTCACCCTTATAGTCCGAAATGAACGTCATCATCCATTTGAAGTTTTCAAGCTGCTGGGCATCCAGTTCACCCATGCCGCTCTGCGCCAGCGCCGTTTTCAGGACAGCGTCCGCGTCCGCACCGGTGGCGGAGGTATAGGTGTAAGAGTTGAGGAACGACGGAGTACCCCAGCGGTAGCCATAGCCGCGATCCAGGCAATAGAGCATTTTGCCTGCCGCCATCGGGGGCTTATAGCTGTAAGGCGTACCGTCATGGAGAAGCCGCGTTGTCCAGTAGTTTGTGTTGCTGGTAGGCTTGATCCCTGTTCCGGTGCTGGAAGCGGCCAGCGCGGAAGTCGGGAGCAGCGTCAACAGCGTCATGATAACGAGAAACGCCGAGACGAGCCTGGTTCTTAGTTTTTTCAATGAGCTACCTCCTTGCAAAATTGCACAAGAAAAATCAGACCGAGGCTCCCCGGTCTGATTCGTGATATAGGATAACAGGATTTACTTCGTTGCCGGCTTGTCCACCGCCGAAATGCTGTATCCGCTGCGAAGAAATAGTTGGACACAGTACCAGCACTCCAAGCCGTTGGCGTCAGTCCCTCGTGCAAGGCCGACGCCGATAGCCGCATAGCTTTTATCGGTCATGTTTTCCATGTGTCCTGCGGATTTTGACCATGAATATACGAGCGTTTCCGCAAGCGCGGTTTTTTGCTGCGCAAGATAGAGCAGCGGGATCTGGTGGATATTTTCCCCAACCTGCCTGCAGTCCGTAACGGTGTAATACTTCCTGCCGTCCGGTCTGGTATGAGAATAGGTACCTGTGGCAGCCATTTCATCGGCCCGCACCTGTGCGGCACGCATCAGTTGATCATCGGCCGCCAAAGCTGCGATGCCTCGCTCCGCACGGAGGCCGTTGGTGCGAGCTACAATATCCCGCTTTGCAGCATCCACATCAGAAGGCGCAGCAGCAGGCGGAACAGCTTCAGCGGAGGGAGCCTCGCCGGTGTAAGGCGCACCGGTTTCTATTTGCACACATCCGCTGTCCGCATCCCAGAACACATTGAAGCCGACCGCTTTGCCAATGTCGCGGAGTTTCACATAGTTGTGTCCAGCAATACCATACGCTTCCATTTGCACCTCCTGCCCATCGACAAAAATACGATGGCTGCTGCGTTCAGCGAGGATTCCCGCAGCATAGGCGGAAGCTCCGCCTGTGATAATAGCGCCGATAAAAAGGCCCGTAAACATCGTGAGGATCTGCTTCTTCATGGAAAAGCCTCCTTATTTTTGATCTACTATTCCTTTACGATCATAAAGCGGCTTTTTCAACAAAAGATTTTTAAGAGGCCTGAACAGCCTGCACACACCAGCGCTGACTGGAATCTCCGGCAACGCAGGTAAGGAGAGTCATTCGGTTATCCGTGGTAGAGGACAAATAGCTCCAATCGCTGCTGCTGATTTTGGTCACAGTCTCCACCAGATAGGTGCGGGTACCCATGGATGTGGTATAGGTGATTTTATCGCCCACATCGAGATCCTTGATGCTGCCGATCACATATTTGGCGCCGCGATTATGCCCGCAGACAGCCACATTGCCGTTCCAGACGCTGGTGCCGGCGAAATGTCCCAGCCCCTTTTTCATGCTGGCAGTCGTTTCGCCTTCCCAGAGATAGTAATTCTTAACTCCGATGGCAGGAATGGAGATCTTTCCGACGGCACCGTTGGAGAGCAGAAAATCCTGTGTCAGCTCCGTGAAAGCGGGCGTCGCAGGAGTAGCTGTGGAGCCGCCCTGCAGAAAACCGGGGATCTCCACAGTTCCGCCGCCGGGAGAAATTCCGTAAATGCCGCTGCCGGATGCAGAGATGCCCTGAAGACCGGGCAGCATGATTTTCTCCATCACCCCGGTTTGGGTGGTGCTGAGCTGCCCGTACTCCAGCTCGGGGATCTGGTAGTCCACCACATTTTTTCCACCGTAATTGTAGCGGGAGCCGTAGACGTCCTCATAGGAAGATGAGGGATAGTATTCCGGGGTGCCATCGGTTTCAAAGGAATAATCGGCGGCCTGTGCGCTGACCGCCATCGCAGAAAGCATGGCAGCCAGAGTCAAAGTCAATGAGAAAAACTTCTTCATACGGGAGCCTCCTGTTCTTCTTCAGCGGGAACGGTAAATTCATGCCAGTCATTGTGCTTGCTGGCTTGGATCGTGTAAGTATGGTCACTCTGCGGGAAAGAAACGGTGAACTCGCGCCCAGCCAGGTGCCTGGCAAGGGATTTTTTCACCTCAACCGCGACGGTATCTCCCGGATTCAGTGTGAGAGAGCCTGCATCGATAGCGGGAACCTCGCTGTCAGGCTCCACACGGAACTTTGCAATCAGCCGGTACTCTCGGGGCTTGCTGTCCGGAACATACACATAGACATTTTTGCGGCGGCGCAGCAGGATGAGTGCAGCGGCGGCGATGCCCGCGCAGAGCAGCACGGCAGCGATGATCAGCAGCGGAGCGGCAAGGCTGTCGTTATCCCAGATATGTGTTTTTACGGGGGCAATCTCACTTCCGGTGTAAACCACGGTATAAGTGATGCTGTCCACGCCTTCCGAAGTAACGGTTCCGTGATATTCCGCCGTGGTGACATAGCCTGTGGCAGCCTGATAGCTGCTGGAGGCGGAATAGGTGGCGACCGCCTGATACTGGGCGGGAACCAGCGCCTCGCCGACGAGCGCCGTGCCGGTGACCTGCCATTCCACATTGGCAAGGGTGAGCGTTTTCCCGTTTTTGACGGTCGTGGCCGGCACATAGGACATGTCGTTGCGGTCCAGATTGCCGATCACCTTCGTCTCGGTGGTTTTGCTGTATTTGGTGGTGTAGCCGGACGCCTCTGTGGAAAGCGTGGTATGATCCAGCGCCAACTCGCCGGAGAATCCGTCTTTTTCATAGGGCATACTGGGCGAAAGCTCTGCGAGGATCTGCGCAAGGTCATTTTTGGCGGTATTGACTGTGACGGTTTCCGTTACAGTTTTGCTTTCCAGATACGGGTGTTCCACCTTTGTGGTATAGGCCCAGGTATAAAGATAACCGTCGTAGGAAAAGTCCTCTTCCTTCAGCTCATCTGGGTCAACCTCCGGGGAAAGCGTGTAGGTTTTTACAAGCCGCTGCTGGCCGTTCAGGTTTTCCGCTACCAATGAATCGGGAACCTGAGCGGCAAAGGCGCTGACCGTCAGCGACATGGCAAGCAGCAGGCAAAGGGCCAGCTTTGATAAGCTCTTCATGGTGGCCTCTCCTTTTTTACAAATTCTGTTTGATGATTCTGGTGATGATGCCGACGGCGATGCCGCGTTCCTCATCCAGACGGGTAACGGCAAAGCTGACGTCGTCTTTCTTTCCAGGCATTCGCCGGTCATAGCAGGTGTGGGCAACCGCGTTGACACCGTTGTTGAGCCGGATGAACACAACGCCGTGCCGCACATCGGTCACTCTGCCGGCATATTTGCCCTGCAGGACGCATTTATCCAGATTGCTCTGGTTGGCGGCGGACGAAACGCTGCGGATATCTGCTGTGATGGAAATATGGTTGATGTCGTCGCGGTCAATGGTGAGCACACGGACAAGAACACGGTCGCCGACGCTGTAATACTCGCGGGCGTCACCGAACCATGCGGCAGACAGATCACGGGCGAAAATCGTACACTCCACGCCAAACACTTCCACACGCAGGACTTTTTCCGCAACGCCAATGACGCGCGCCTGTACGACGCGCCCTTCATAGATCATGGGGACGCCATCTTCGTTGGTGTCCAGATAGAAGGTCTGACGCTTACGGAGCATGGCGGCCTTGCGGCTTGCCACAACGCTGCGGGCGGTGTTATCCAGACCCCGGACGATGAAATCGATCTCCGCGGTGAGCATGGTTGCAAGGATACTGTTCATCCGCTCCATAAACGGCTTGTATTTCGCCCCATACGGAACGGGCCCGGAATAGAGCATCATTTCTTTCAGCGGGATCGCAATGCGATAACCCTTGTAGTCAACGACAACGATCGTGCGGCCGGAAGGGGTCTGCTCCACGCCGTCCAACGTTCCGGTCAAAATACGACCGGCAATATGCGAGGTCTTGATCTCATGCCAGATGACCTCACGGCGTTCTTCTTCCGTTTCGATACGGTCTTTTGCATCAACGGTCAGAATGTAGGAGTCACGGCGTCCGGCAGGTGCGGGAGGTGCAGTAGGCTGCGGAGCAGCTTCACCATCTGCGGATTCCGTTTCATCTTCAGCGGGCGGAGCATTTTCCACATTTTCTTCCAGCAAAAGCGCATCCAGAGCATTTTCGCCGCTGCTGTCAAGGGGTGCCGGAGTGCTGCTGTTCAGCTCCTGCAAAATGCTGTCGTACTCCGGGTCCTCAGCCTTTTCATCGGAAACAGGGACAGTCTCATTTTCCTCAACATCTACTGTGCCGCTCACATCGCCGGAGCCGAGATCAACTTCCGGGGGTTCTGCCAGCGGAGTTTCCGTGTAGTCGCTGCCGGCGGCCTCCACCTGCTGCTCAGAAAGTTCTTTGGCGGATTCGGTTTCCATGAACTCTGAGGAGAAATCATCAGGGGGCGGGATCGTTTTTTTCTTGGGCATTAAGTATCCTCCTTTTTCTTCATAATGGATTCTTTGGTTACGGCAACGACTTTTTCAGCCGACGCAGGCTTTTTCTTTTGCGCCGGCTTCTTATCCGCTGCCTGAGATGGCGGCGCCGATGGAGTTTGCTTTTCCTGCGGCTGATTTGCCCGCCATGCAGGGACATGGGAGGCGGCCTTGCTCGGCCGCAGCTTCTTCGCCTCGGGATGTTTGGAATAGTCGTACTTATCCACCTCCAGTACATTCTTGCCCCGAATGAGGATCAGGGCTTTATCAATATCCATACGCAGCACCTCGTCCATGGTCATCAGCTTGCGCCGGCCGACACCGCTGGTTTCCCGGTATTCAGGCGTGTAATTGGATACGCGCCATGTTCCGAGCTGTTTGGCTTTACTGGTGACAGAGATACTGGCCTCGCCGGTCCGGTCAGAAATAAATTCCGCCGTCAGAGCATCTGTACAGCCAAGAAAAAGCTGCACATCGCAGTTGCCCAGAATTTCCTGCCACTGGTTGTAGGGATAGCGGTTCTGAAGACCTGCTAAGTTCTGGAACACACATGACATGGACAGGTTTCTGGAACGAATGACCGAAATTTTTCTCGATAGATCTGGGATCACTCCACAGGCACACAGCTCTTCACCAAGTACATGAACAGGAACCGGAAGCGCCCCACCGGGGCAATGTTCGTCCGCATAGCGAACCAGGCGGATAAACACAAAGGAAAGAAACAGCGAGGAGAGGAAATCAAAGGTGCTGTCCTGATCGCTGGTAATGCAGTAATACGCGCATGGCTGCTTTCCCGGGAGTTCCAAATCGATCTCGTTGTAGGATGTGATGTTGCGAATATCCCGGTTTTGGAAAACCTGCAGTCTGGAGCCGAGCCCGATGATAACGCCGCCGCGCACACCCTCCGACGCCTGCTTGAAAATGCTGTATGGCGCTTTGGCAGGATGCGTAACCGGAAGAACGCCAAAAAGCGCGTTCAACTCCTGTTCGGAGCTGGCGGCAATCAACTGATACACCTCGCCGATATTCTGCTTTTTCTTGGGATAGCTGGTGGAAACATAGAGGACCAGCGCCTTGAGCAGATTCATTTCGGCGCTGTCCCAGAAGTGGTCACGTTCTTCGCCCCCTGTGTTTTTGATGATGACGTCACAAAAAAGCTGGGCCATCAATTCCTGACCGCCGACCTCCGCAAGACAATTCCATGAATCGGAGGCTGACGGTGTGACCAGATTGAACACACGGACGGTATAGCCCTGATCCCGCAGATATTCGCTGGTCTTTTCGTACAATTCGGACTTGGGGTCACAGATCACAAGGCTTGACTTCCGCGCCGCGCATTGGAGAATCATGTTGACGCAAAAGGCTCTTGTCTTCTTGGAGCCGCTGGCGCCGTAAACCGCAAGATTCCCGTTAAATCGAGTCTTTGGAGGAATACAAATGACCTGATGATCCAGCTCTCCGAGAATCGTACCGGAATGCTTGCGAATATCCGGGACAAGGTCAAGCACCTCGGTCAGCTCCTTGCGGGACATAAAGCCTGCGGTGCCGTAGGTTCCCTTGTCGGAATAGACCAGATTGCGCCGCCGGTCGTATTCGCCGCCCTCACTGTAGCCCATTCGCATGACCATGAGGATCAGCAGCGCCAGCGCACCGATGCAGAGGCCGAGCCCATACAGCCCATACGGAAAGTGGAAGGCTGCCGCAAGGCAGGGAAAGAATCCGGTGTCCGGGAATGCGGGAGACGTCCCAAACACGGCGCCGGCCTCCCGCCATGCACGGTAATTGGAAAAAAGCTGCGAGAGGTAGCCGCTCCCGTAGAGCAGCGCCAGCGCAGCGATTGGAATAATAATGAAAAGCTGAATCAGCTTCTTTTTAGGAATAGAGCACGCTCCTTTCAAACTGTTGAAAATCAATGCTTTGCAGCATCACACACTGCCCGCAGATCTCCCGCAAGGCTTCTTCCTGGTAATCGAAGCAGATCAATGTCCCCGTCATTCCGTGCAGCTCCAGCGCGGTATCGAAACGCCGGATGCGGGGAAAATCACAGGTGTAGGCGAATAGAACAGGATTCCCCTCGCTGTCAATGGCGTCGTTCTCGACGCGCCAATTTGGTATCCCCTCATGGAGCCCGTCTGCAAGGATGGCATCGAGCGTCCTGCGCTGCTGCGCGTCGCATAAGAGGCGAAGGATCGCTTCGCCATAACGGTCATTGGTCAGATAGTAGAAATGCGGAAAGCTGCCGTCCAGCAGGAAATAGCTGCGTGCATCCGGCTGCATCAGAACAGGTAGCTGTTCCATGGTGGAGCCGAACACGATCCCGGAGATCTCCGCGTCGGGCATGACCCCTTCGGTTTGCAGCAGAGCTTTGAACCGCAGTTCAGCCTTGTACTCCCATTTCATCTGCGCTTTGGCGGTGTTATAGGTCAAAAAAATACCGCCATCCGTCAGCAGGATGCCGGTTGCGCGTGAACTTTTGATTTTCGCCCCTTGCGGGCCGATCTCTTTAACCTCTCTGGAGGTGTAATAGGCGGGGATTGCCGCACTTTGGCTGGCAGCGGAAAAAGGAGCCTTTTCCCATGGAAAGGCCGGAATGTCAGCGTTGTGCATGATGGTCAGGATCTCAGCCATCCGGTGAAGCCGGAGCCGTCTGGGAATTTCGCTTTTGAGCTTGTTTGGCTCAGAACTGCCGGTCAGGTAGGCTGAAAACCATTCGGGAGCATCAGCCAACAGCAGCCGTTTGGCTGACGAGGTGAGCCGAAGTCCACGCAGGCCGTCTTTGGAGAAGGTACGCAGCAGCCCATCTCGCCGGAGAGCGGTAACGACACTTTCGAGGTATGCGGAACCACCCGGCAGGTGGCTGATTTGACGGATGGGGTATTCACCGCAGAGGGCGGTTAATGTCAAAAGAAGATAGGGCAGCGTATTTTGGGCTGGCAGCTGCCGGGGCTTTCGAGGCATAAACCGTGCTGCCTCCTTGTACGATATTTTACCGTAGGGCTTTATAGCTTGGGTAATTTTGCGGCTGGAGCGCCTTGAAAAAACGCAGTATTTTCAGCGCTTTCAGGGCGCTTTTTGTACCTTGGAAAATAAGCGCCCATAAAAGGTCAAAAATCCGATATGCTTTTTACACCATTCTGGCGCTCTGCAAGCCAGGCCGGAAACTGCGTGCTGTCCATGAGAAAAAGCCGTGTGCAATCCTCTTCGCCCAGCTCCGTGGTGTTGTAGGCGTCGCACAGCAGCCCATTGTCATCCGTCAAGATGAAGGAGGCCGCAACATCCAGAAACTGCTTCAGTTCCAGATTGTCATAATCACGGATACGCCGCTCTGGCAGCTCCTGCGCATAGATATGGGAAAAACAGACCACACAATGCTGAAATTGCGGCATGGTGTGGTGGGCGGCGTAATCGGAGAGCGCGGAGGTAAACGGATCCAACAGGAACTCCGTGCTTTGGCGCTGCCTGCGCTTTGGCAGAAGGCACGGGAGCTTGATCTCCAGAATGCCGTCATTTTCGCTGATCTCAATGCCCTGCATGGTTTCAGCAGACCGCAGATATTCCTCTTTTTTGATGCTGGTAGTGGCATAGATCAGGTGGCGCAGCCGGCAGGTGATCCGCTCGGCCCGCAGCGCCGCATCCGTGGACAACACCTCGTAGTTGTCGGGATAACGCTGGATATCCGTCGTGTTCATGGCATAGAGCGCATTGTTCAGCCGTTCGATCTCAGCCAGAATAGATGTAATTCTTTGTGATATGATGGCCCTGTTCAAGAAAAAACTCCTTATTCGATTTGATAATACTGCACTTCGCCGCCCGAAGAGACGGTACAGTAGCCGCTGGTGTTTGGTGTGTGGATCTCGGCGATCTGCTCCGGCTGCTCAATCAGAACGATGTATTTGGGCGGAACCTCTTTTACCGTGGAGAGCATTTGGTTGATAAGCTGCTCTTTACCCGGCTCCGCATAAATGATCTCGTAAACTTCACCATCCGCAAAAAAGATGATTTTTGCGGGATAGTCACTGACAGAATGATATTCCACCTGCTCCATAAAGTCGGTAAGAACCCAAACGGCCTTTGAAAGCCCGTGATCGATGCTCTCCTCCGCATCAGCGGGAATGCGGTAATACTCGCCGCGCTGCACAATGCGGCCCTGCTTTTGCAGGTAGGACAGCAGATTTCGGATTTTACTTTCCTTGTGCGGATAGAGCTTCAAAAGCTGCATCTCCGTCAGAGCGCGGTACATGGAAACATCCCGCAGGATGCCGGCGGCTTCCTGCCCATAGATCTGTTCCCTCGTTTTCATTGAAACATCTCCTCGTTATGCGTATTGAAGCCGTATAATCGCCGTATTGCTGTTGGTTGTGGAGCGTTATACGTCTTAAATGCGTATTGTGTACGGATTAGCATGGATGCTGCTTTGGCGCAGCACGCTGAGCAAGCTCGGCCAGCTCCCGGCGATCCGTAGTGATCAATTCCTTTTCCATTTGACTGCATTTGATCTCCACGGCAATATTATTGTTATTTGTGCTGATGAGAGCGCTGCCGCGCTCAAAGTGCGTAATTTCCATCAGCTCAGCTTCGGAAAGGTGCAGGACACCTTGGACACGCTGGGCTTCTTCCTCCTCCAGATTCAGCAGGATCTTCGTTTTGCTGTTGTTGATGATGCCCTTGCCATATTTACCGTCGTCCAGCGCAAAAAAGTCATTGAGGTCCTGTGTGGCGCAGACAAGGCTGCCGCCATAGCCGCGGATCGTCTTGGCAAGCTCCAGAACGGATTCGGCGGCCTGCCGGTTGCTGCTGGCGCCGATGAGCTGCCAGCACTCGTCCACGAAGATGGCTTTTTCCGCCGTGCGGTTCTCTTTGGCCTTGTCCCATACAAAGTCGAGAGCAACAAACATCCCCACCGTCAGCAGATCACCGGTCAGCTCAGAAATATCAAGGACGATGTACTTGTTGTCCAGCGCCACATTGGTTTGCTGATTGAAAGAGCGGGCAGAGCCGTTGACCAGCCGGTTCAGGATGTTGGCAAGGCGCTTTGTTTCCGGAGAGGCGGCGAGAATTTCATACAGGTCGCCCAGGATCGGCATTTCTTTATAGCGCCCGGGATGTTTCGGCTGTTCCAGAGAAGCATTGTCATGTGTGATGCCCTTGACCCCGTAGGTGCAGATCATGGCATCATCCAGAAGCTGCCGCTCCTCGTGAGACATATCCGGAATTAAGAGGCTGAAAAACGTGTGCAGCCGCTGAATTTTGGCTGCCAGCAGAGATTTTTCCGCGCCGGGGCCATCCAGCAGATCGTCCACGGACTTATCTGCCTTGCGGATCTCCATGATGTTGATGCAGTTTTGAGAAGCCGGAGATATGGAGATAAACTGTCCGCCGATGTTGGAACAGGCCCGGTGAAACTCATGCCCTTTGAGCGGCGCGATGATAAAGACCTGAATTCCCTTGCGGCGCATGCGCAGAGCCATCAGCTGAAGTGTAAAGGTTTTTCCGGCTCCGCTGGTTCCGAGAATGGCGATATTGGCATTCTTGTAGACGCGGGAATCGAAGATGTCCACGATGATGAGAGAATTGTTGTGTTTATTGACGCCGAGAAGAATACCGTTGTCATCGCACATCTCATAGCTGGTGAAGGGATAGCAGCTGGCAGCTCCCGTTGTCAGAACATTCCGCTTAGACCGCTCATAGAGCTGGCGCTCCAGAGAAACCAGAGGAAGAGAGGATAAAAAAGCCTGCTCCTGACAAAAGGAACAGGTCTGTACATCCATGTCCTGCGAAAGCAGGAGTTTTTTCATTTCCGCGACCTTCCATTCAAGGTCATCCACGCTGCCGGCTGTGACGGTGATAAGCAGGTTCAGATAATAAAAATCCTCATTGTTGGAAAGACCGTCTTTTAGAAAATAGCCGCTGCGGATCGCACCGTCGAGGTCGTCAAAATCCGTGTTGGTGTCGCTGGTTTCCTTAATTTTGCTGCGGTTGATACGGAGCTGCTGCCCCAGCTTTCTGACCATGCGGTCCTTTGGCTGCCGCGCGAGAAAGACGTCCAGATCGATCCCGTCGCCGGCGTTGACCAAAAGGCTGAGCCAACCGGCGGGAACGCGCGCTTTATAACCATCTGATGGGACAAGAAGATAGGCATAATACAGCCCATCTACACAGAGGTAGTTTCCATGGGTAAGGTCGATGCTGTCAGGGGCATAGAATTCATTGACGGGAATTGCGTTGATGTCCCGTCCGGAGGCCATGTAGTCCGCCAGAACGGACTTCACCCGCTGGTAGAACGGCTCACTGCTGGCTCTGCGGCAGAGAATGTTATAAAGAATCTCCGCCGTGGCGTCGTCCTCGTTCTCAGGGGAAATGACCTCGTTGCCGCACTGCCGCAGATAATTTGCCGCCGTGCGTGCGGCCGTTTGTAGGGAAGCGATTGCATCCTCTTCCTCATGGCCGCGTTTGGTGCCGGGCAGCGGCTCATACTCGAAAACAAGGAAAAAGCGCCTTGTGATTGCCTCACGGGAGCCAAGCTGCCGAATGAGCTTCAGGTAGTCTTCCTGCAGGACACGGCAGCGCGGATCCTGCTCATGCTCCAGCTCCCTGCGGACGGTATCCAGATGCCGGTTAATGTCCGCACGCTTTGTCAATGCCTTGAATTGCACCTTGACCGGGGCAATTTTCAGATAGGAAATGAAGGAGTAAATGATGCTGCGCTGCTCTCTCGCGCTGCGCAGCAGGAAGTTGACGGGAACCACCTCTACAACCTTGACATAGCGGTGATCTCTTGTATAAATGACGCCGTGCTCAATCTTCTCGATAGGGATATAGTCCGCCAGGGCATTGAGCGGCTGAACGGCTTCTTCCTCCTGCAAGAAGGTCTTGAACTGCGTCACGCTGCGCTGCTTCAGATCAACTGAAAATCGGCTGCGGCTTTTGGGGAGCGGAGGATCTTCTGCTTCGCAGTCGCTTTTCCGCTGCTGCGCCCAGCTGGGCAGCAGCGTTTTTCCGTTTTTGCCGCCCTGCGTCCCATCGCGTGAAAGGATTCTGCGGTTGTGCAGAAAGCAAAAGAACAGGCGGATAAAAGCGGACAGGCTCAAGCCGGATACGCCAATCAAAGCGAGAAGCACCAGCGGGAGAGCCGTCAGGCATAAAATCACGACGCGGACGGTGAGGGAAAACGGAAGGTGCAAAACCGGCACACCAACCGCGAGGCCAAGGATGACCGCCTCAATCGTATTGCGGGTTTTCAAAAGCCCGCCGAAGAGTGTGCCGCCCTCCATAAAGTTGGGAGGGATCACATAAACCTCAAATTCTTCCGGTTTCATAGACAGCCTCCCTTACATCCGGTCATTCCGCTTCGGCGGATCGGGCATCTTCTTGACGATCTCCTTATGATAGTCGATTTCACCGTCCGGTGCGGTAAATGGCTTCTTGATTACAGTATCAACAGCATACTGCTTGTACCATTGGGCGCCATCGGCAGAGAAGATTTTCTGGTGTTCACCGTCCGGCGCGGCATATTGCCCGGTATGGTACATTCCAAAGGAAATGCCCTCCGGATGCTCCGGAGAATACTCTGTGCCGGTGATGCGCCCGCCGCCGATCTCAACGTCGGAATAGGATATTTGCGGTGCGGCGTCTCCCTGAGCGGTAATGCCCATGTAGGAGGACAACGCCTGTGACGCAAATTCTCCGGTGATGGAGCCGGTGGAGTGCAAGTCTCCAGCTGCGACCATACCGATCACATCGTTGGCAAAACGTCCGCCCTCCAGCATGGAATTGGTAAAAATACGCCCGCCGAGGCCAACGGAATGCTGTGACTCCCTGCGGAGTGAGGAAACCGAGGCGGTTCGGGTACTGGAAGCGACTTGCTGATGGGTCACGCCCATCTGCGACTTTTGAGAAGCGCTTTCGCTGCGCGTCTGCTTTGCCTGATGAACAACGCTTGCTGCCTGCCGCTCGGCATTTACAGTACGCTCCGTGGCCTGATGCGCGGCGGACATGGTGGAGGAAGACGCTTTCTGCGTCGTTTGTGTTGCGGTTCTTACGGCGTCATTGGTGATTTTCCGACTGACAACGCCGGCCAGACCACCTTGCAGAAAGCCGGAAGATCCGGATGCGGCGGCACCTGCGCGGCTGGAGGCTCTGTCGGCAAAGTTTCCGACAACTTTTCCAGCCATGCCGGCAGCGAGAGAGACACCCTTGAATGCCACCATCGCCTCACCCAGCATGGAACCGCCGGTATGCCCCACGTTGACGCCGATGCTTGCCATGAAGCTGTCGATTTTCTGCGAGACTTTGAGAAAGCCAACCGCGCAGAGAAACCAGACCAGGACATTCCCCGTCACGGCCTCGCGGCTGGAACTGCTGACTGCGGCTTCAACATCGCTTTCCTCCAGAGCAAACGCAGGTACCGCCAAGGTGAGCGCAAGCAAAAGAACGGTGCCCAGCAGCGGAATGATTCTATGATATTTCTTCGTGGTAATGACCTCCTACATGGAAAGCGGATTTGAGATGAATGTGCCGACCATCGTGATAAACAGCCGAAGACACCATGCGTTCATCAGCAGCAGGAATATCTGCCCGCCGAACATCCGGCACCAGCTCTTAAAAATATTTGCGGTGGATTGCGATGCGCCCATGGCAAAGGCTACCGGTGCGGTATAGACCAGGACGCCCAGCAGTACATACCGTTCTGCCGCTTCAAACAGCAGCTTAATGTAGTTCCACGCAAGAATCAGTGTCAGAATCAGAACGATCAGCGCAACGCCGCCGTTGGCACAGACGCCGATGATGGTCAGCAGAACAGAATTGAAGCTGGCAAAGTCCAAAGAAGGAAGCTCTGAGGACAGTATCCACGCATAAGGCGTTCCGCCTATCGTCAGCGCAATGTTTACGATTTCATCCGCGTAGTACGCAAGTACAATAAACAAGATCGCTTTGGCTGTCAGCCTAACCGGATCTTCAGCTTCAATTCCCAAGCCCAGTCCGTAGTTCTTGAACAGATTCCAGACCCAGCCCAACAGGATCAGCCCGATGGCAAGTGCCACCAGAAGGCTATACATGGTTTCCGCTGCGGGAAAATATCGCAGAAATGTGTTCATGTCACAGCCCAATGCCCCCAAAACAGAGGTGTTGATCATATCCAGACCGTACATGATCTGCTCCGCGATCCACTCTACAATACCGTCTAAAATTCCCATGGCTTTTACGGGGCGGTCCACTGCCCGCCGCTGAAGAAGGGCGTAACATAGCTCATAATGAAGCCAAGGCCATTCAGCACGGCCCAAGTGATAATGATTCGCTTGAGCCATGCCCGGCTTTCATCGACGGTTCGGCCGCTGCGGGAGAAATTCATCATCAGCAGTGCGACTGCGGCCGTAACGATGGCTGCAATCGTGGAGATGCCGAGGATCTGCGTATAGACATCCCGCATGATCTCATTGGCCTTCTCCCACACGGTTGCGGCAGAGGCCGGCTGACAGAGAGAAGCGGATAGCGTGGCGGTCAGAAACGCCGCATACAGCCAACGGCCGATATTGCCACGTGGCTTTTTCCCAATACGGGGAGACGGACACTTGTGCTTCAAAAGCATTACCTCCTTGTGTTGCCCAAAAGCAGGAAACAGCACCCAGCGAAAGCCGGATGCTGTTTCATTGACCGCAGAAGGGCATAAAAAAAGACGCACATCAAAAATGGCGTCCTCCTGCGGCTGCTTTTGGTTTGTTTATAGTTTTGAGCATACTTAGTTTAACATACGGCGATTTTGCGTTCAATAGCAAAACCCTTCCAATTTCCTCCCAATTCTCTTTCAAAATACTCTCACACATCTGGCGGGAAAAAGCAGTCCAGCGTTTTCAAAGTGTCCTGCGCGGAAAATCCCCAAAGGACAGAGCTTAACGCTTCCACGGCAGCTTTGCGCAGGCGGTAGTAGGTGCTGAAGCTAATGTCCCTGATATGCGGGTGGAGCGCTTCAATGATCTCCTCCACATTTTTCAGCTTCTGTGGGGATAAAAATGAGTAATACAAAATCCAGTAGTACACCTCTCCGCTCTGGTGGTGCGTGCGGAGAAGGTTGACGGAATTTTCAAGCAGGGTCAGCATTTTGTAGCTGCGCTCAATGCACCTGGCATGATTTTCGATGTCCGTGCCGCCGAGATCCGCGCCTGCCATATAGATGGACTCCAAAAAATCTTCAATGCTGCAATCATAATCAATGCGAAACTGATTTTTGACCTGTCGGATAGACAGTTCCAGGCTCCATGTTACATCTCGATATTTTTTGAGCAGTCTCCATGTGTCGTGATAGCGGGCATCCTCTTCCGGCCGTTTTTCATACATCTTTCCTGACATTGTCGCACGCTCCTTCCGCTTCAGCATTTGGGATGATCGTCATTTCAAACCGATACAACGGACTGCCGGCGCCGCAGCAGATCGCAAGTCCCGCTGAGATAGTGCCTTTCTCTATTCCTACCGTGCAGTCGTCGGATAATGGATATAACATATATTTGGATTTTGGGCATGAAAGGCAGGAAATGCCTTGCGCTTCAAGGGTTCGCAGCACTTTCCGAACGAAGTACAGCATGTGAGGTTTTGAAACGCTGGGAAGCTCTGTTGAAACGCAGATCTGCTCATCAGAAATTGAGCCGGACTCTGGCGAAATGGTATCTGGCACAGATACGCGAAGGTTCAGACACATAGCAACCTCCTCTTTGTCTATCATGACATCCGAAATTTGGAACATGGTTGAGAGATAATTCTTTAGGTAAATTACCGTTCCGCTGCGGCCTGGGAAAGTCAGCAGAGAAAGATAATCAAAATCGGCCAGTTTTTTGAGCAGCCGCCCCACGCTGGAACGGGAGATTCCCCAGCGCGCGGATAATTCGCTGTAATTGACGAGCGGATTCCCGGTGCCGTTTCTGAAATACGCAACTGGCCCGATCTCAGAGCCGCGTACTTGCTGATCCTTATAAATCGCAGAGATCCAAAGATCCAAAATGACATCCATCTCAGATGCGCGTCCCGCGGAGATCAACTCCGTTGCCGTTGAAACAGGAATGAAGAAGAAACCGGAATCTTTTTGGCATGGGCAGTTATAATCGAGCGCGGTGTTATTGCGCCGCCAGTCCGTAATGGAGAACTTTACGATATGCCCGCGGCCGAGGCGGGTAAATGTAATGAGCTGTCGATCCTGCAAGGATTTTAGGATTGCAAATGCCTGGTAGTGAAAGCGTACACGGAACCATTCCGTGATGTCAGTGATGGAGCAGATCCATTCGCCCGGATATACCGTGTATGAGATCCCGTCTATGCGCCGATAAGAGGTTCTGAAGTTGGCATAGGAGCAAAGAACGACATAATAAAAAAGACCGGAGCATCCGCCTGTGCGAATGCTCCGGTCTGCAATCAGAGTTTGCATAAATTCTCGATAAATTCGGCATCGTGGATAATCTACAACCTGCCTGAGTTCAAGCTGATAGTCTGCCATGGGTGGCCTCCTTTGCTAAGCATGATTGCTTTTGCATACATGATGTGATATACTTTTTTTGTCATTAGAATAAGTGACGGATTCGAACACGCGCAAGGAAAATCTGCCTCATTTTTTGCTAATGGCCTGCTAATTTGCAGTTTGAAATATCGCAGCTAATTTCTTGCTAACGATTACTTTGGTTATAAAAGGCTCTGAGAGTTGACTGTATTGCACAATAGGAGATATGGATAATAGCCGCAGCATGGTCGAAATGCACAGCGGTATATGTGAGGACATCGCAGGCAATTCGACAAACATATCTCCTAAGCGACAGGCCACTGGTTCGAACCCAGCCGGGGGTGCCAAAAATGACCGCTGTAAGCCGCTTTTTCGATGGTTTACAGCGGTTTTTTGTTATCGTTTCATTGT
>OLYC01001279.1_pt1 | contig 17765 bp, 17 predicted proteins | sample 1674271 | NCBI WGS metagenome assembly OLYC01 (sample SAMEA103958154, study PRJEB25191) | human gut metagenome
GGCTGAATGTGGGGCTGCCGCCCTCACCCCGCTTGGGGCTACGCCCCAAACCCCATTTTTAGAGTTATGTAGGTTTATAGACAGTCTGGAAATATATTAACGGTAAATCCTGCAAAAACGGCGTTTTAACGGCTATACTGCCGTCATTCGTCTACATTCTTGAGAGCGTCGGCAAGAGGCACTTTCTTTATCTTTCTTGTAAGAGCAAGTGCGATAACGGCAAATGAGCCGATGCCGATAAGAGCGGTTTTTGCATATACCGAAACAAAAGACCTGTAGGGAAGCCAGCCCGGATAATCACGCATGAAGAAGACGAACAGCTGACCGAGCAGATAGTCTGACAGCGGTATGGTTACAAGCAGTGTGATAACTGTCACAATGGCGGTGGTCGCAATATATATGCCGTTTATCTCACTGTTCCTGTATCCGAGTATCTTTGTCATAGAAATGGACTGTGCGTTCTTTTCGATTATTATCTTGGACAGCAGATAGATTATCAGCACATACATTATAACGCCGAAAGCGACAAAGATATTCATCATATTGCCCATCGACCTTGTAAGCTGACGTGATACCTTTGTAAGATCGTCAACCGTTATCTCGGTCGCAATATAAAGGTCGTCTATATCGCTTATTTCCGACTTCGAGAAATAGCCCGTGAAATAGTCTTTATCGCAGTCGAACTTTTCGTTGAATGCGTCCTTGTCCATAAATACCGTAAGCGTTGACGGGTAGTAGTAAATTCTGCCCACCCTGAACTTGTATTCCTTTGAGCCGAACTGTTCCCTGAGCGTTATTTCATCGCCTGCACTGATACCGTGTTTTTCCGAGTAGGCATTTGAAATATAAACCTCGTTGTTGTCGAGCGGCAAGTCAACGTATCTGCTGTTTTTCGCAATGCCGTAAACGGTTATTTCCTCGCTTTTGAGCGCACCCTCGATAGTTTTGAGAGTCGTTGCGGAAAACTTTTCAGCATCCTTGTTTTCCGTTTCGACCTGAGCCTTCAGAAGATACTGGTGATCCGCAAGCAGATTGGAGGTTATCTCCTGCTGATAGTTGTCAAGCACAGGACCTAAAACAAGTCCGAACATCACAAGAACGTTACCAAGCAACGCACCGATGATCATAATAATGTAGTTAGGCATATTCTGGAACAGCACACGCAGTCTGAAACGCTTCATAATGCCGATTCTGGTGTTAAGTCTGAACGCCTTTTTCTTCTTTCTGCGTGAAAGGTCGTGACGGATAAACTGAAGCGGCGACAGGCTCAGCTTTCTTGTCAGCATCAACAGGTCGATGATGAATACGATTATTATAGGTATTACCGTTGTGTTTATAAATGCCTGCGGATTCCACAGCGTAACGTAGGTCGGCAGGCTGTAGCTTCCGTAATATGCGCTTGCGGCATAGTCCTTTAAAACCGTGTAGCCGAGTATGTTTCCGACAACCGCACCTGCTAATACGACCAGCATAGGAAGTGTGAGGTAGTGCCTTACTATCTCCCACTTTGTATAGCCGGTAGCACGGAGCGTACCTATAACGCCCGCTTCCTTTGCGATGGTGTTTGACGTGGTTATCGCAAATATGAATGCGATGATTACCACGATTATATAAAGGAACATCTGTACAAAGGTCGTATCACCCTTAATATCATCGCCCGTGAAGATTATCGCCTGATTTGTATATTCGGGAATGTAGCCGGTGACCGCATTCATATATTTCGGAGCTTCTGAGGAGAGCTTTTCAAGGAAGTCCTCCGACAGCTTCTTTGCCTCAGTATTATCGGCGGGACGCTCGGCATATTTCCACGAATAGACATAATGCAGCTTATCCTCCGGATATGTACCGAATGTATCGGCTGTCACTATCGCAACACCGAATTTTATCGAATCGAACATCATATCCGACGGACTTGAAAACAGTGCGCTGTAGTCCGACAGTGCGACAAGTCCGCATATTCTGTATTCTTTGCCGTGAAGCGTCAGCTTGTCACCGACTTTTAGGCTGTTGTTGTCCGCATACATTCTGTCGATGGCAATTTCGCTGTCGCTTGACGGGAATTCGCCGTCCATAAGGCATTCAAGGTTTATATCGGTACGCTTTTTGAATATACGCAGTGTGCTGTCGACCTCTTTGGTCGGAAATTCAACATAGAAGTTTTCGTATATCTTCGCATCAAATCTGTCGCTGTCCTCAACAGCCTTTATAAGCTCATCATCAGCCTTTGCATAAAGCTCGAAATTACCGTCCTCTATATTGTACTTTTCAAAGCTCTCGTCATAAGCCGTCGCCATACTTCCGCCTGCAACACTCCAGCCCGATACAAAAGATACCGAAAGCGTCATGAATAAAAAGATTACAATATATTTGCCAAGCTCGTTTTTGAATTCACTCGGCAGACGTTTAACAAGAGGATTTCTCATCGTTATCCTCCTTACCAGTCAAGATCTTCTGCGGCGATCTTGTTTTCATTGAGATAATTCTTTCTTATCATACCGTCACGCAGCTTTATTACCCTGTCCGCCATATTTTTGATAGCGTCATTGTGGGTAACCATTACGACCGTATTGCCGAACTTCTTGTTTACATCGCTTATCAGCTTGAGTATATCCTTTGAGGTTTTGTAGTCAAGTGCACCGGTAGGCTCGTCGCAAAGCAGAATATCTGGATTTTTGATTATCGCTCTGCCTATTGCCGTTCTCTACTGCTGACCGCCCGAAAGCTGATTCGGCAATTTGTGGCGATGCTCGTAAAGACCGAGCGTTTTCAGTATTTCATCCGTGTCAAGCGGATTGTCACTCAGATATGCGCCTATTTCAACATTCTCCTTGATATTGAGGTTGGGTATGAGATTGTACTGCTGGAAGATATATCCGAGGTGCTTCCTGCGGTACAGCGTCAGCCTTTTCTCGTTCATATCTGCGGTCTTTTCGCCGTTTATGGCAATATATCCGCTGTCGGCACTGTCGATACCTCCTATGATATTCAGAAGGGTGGACTTGCCCGAGCCGGACGGACCGAGCAGTACGCATATTTCTCCTTTTTCGATTTCGGCATCAATTCCGTTCAGCACTTCAACACGGCTGTCCCCCTCACCGAAGTGCTTTCTTATCTCTTTGACAGTAAGAAACATTTTACATTTTTCCTTTCATATTGCTCCGTTCACACAGATTGTACAGCATTGCTCGATTAGCAATAACTAACCGTATTATATATTACTAACTTAATTAGCTATAACTAACTCAAGCGCACCACAACCGTGTTTTTCACGAATATCTCCAAAAATATTTTATCACAATAAAACCTTGAAGTCAACAAGTCGGATGCTTAAATATTAACGATTTTCAGTTTTCATTTACTTGCGTTTTTGGGTATATAGCAGAAAAACGGTTGTATAAACGTTTTGATCTTTTATGCGGGAATTTGATAAACGGACATTTTTAATTCTCGCTGTTTAAGTCTGCTATAAATATACACTCTGCAGCGGCTGTAAAGTCGGGAGGTGTTTTTTTATTTGAAAACCGCTTGCTTTTGTGCTATACTTTATATCACCTTGTTTTTGGTTTATAAAGAAAGGAAAAGATATGACCTACGTTATGAGCGACCTGCACGGTATGTATGATAAATTCATCGCAATGCTGGAAAAGATTGATTTCTCAGACAGCGATGAATTGTTTATTATAGGCGATATAATCGACCGCGGGGAACGCCCTGTCGATATACTGGAATATGTTATAGATAAGCCGAACATCACTGTACTTCTCGGTAATCACGAGGTAATGGCAAGGGATCTTCTGAGCCGTTTAGCCACCGAAATAACTGAGGAAAATATAAATTCAGTTGATGACGATTTTCTGATCGAGCTTTCAATATACAAACGCAACGGCGGCGCCACGACTATGAAACAGCTTAGGGCATTATCGCCGGTTAAACGAAAGGAAATAATCGACTTCATTGACAGCCTTTACGCTTATGAAGCAATAGACATAGGAGATAAGACTTTCATTCTTGTGCACGCAGGACTGGGAAATTTCCGAAAAGGCAAGAAGATATCCGAGTACGCTCTTTATGAACTGCTTGAACTTCGTCCCGACTATGAACGGCAATATTTTGATGATGACAGCGTATACATCATTTCGGGTCATACCCCTACAAAGCTGATAAGCGGTAAGTGGGAGATATATCATTCTCACAATAATATAGTAATCGACTGCGGAGCGTCTTTCGGCGGAAAACTTGCGTGTCTCAGACTTGAGGATATGGCGGAATTTTATGTGTAAAGCCTGCCATAGATGCCGGATGTTTTCCTGAAATACAAAAAGAATAATATAAAATCCCGTTTTTCCGGAAACGGGTTTTATACAGAACAAATCCCCCACGTTTTGCGTGAGGGATTTGCATATTATACAGTAAATTACTTAACGATTGTAATATCAGAGCCGAACCACTTTGTTGAGATATCGCCGAGCTTACCGTCAGCCTTCATCTCGCTGAGTGTCTTCTGAACTGCATCGCGCAGTGCCTGATCGTTCTTTCTGAATGCGATAGCGTACTGCTCTTCTTCAAGGCCTTCCGCCAGCTTCTTGTAGTCCTTTGCAGAGTTTTTGATTTCATAATCTGCAACAACTTCATCAAGGAATACAGCGTCAACAACGCCAAGCTCAAGCTGCTGTAAAGCTTCTACGTTTGTAGCAATGGGGCTGATCGTTATATCGTCCTTGATCGCACTGTTCTCAAGAATCGTCTGAGCTGAAGAACCGTTCTGAACAGATACCTTCTTGCCCTTGAGGTCGTCCATCTTTGCAACTGTAGAATCGCCCTTTACAACGAATACCATAGCGTTCTTCATATAAGGCTCTGAAAGATTCATCTTTTCCTGACGCTCTTCGTTAATGCTAAGACCGTTCCATATGCAGTCGCACTTGCCTACATTAAGGTCGGTTGTGAGTGTATCCCAGTTGATAGGCTGTTTTACAAGCTTTACGCCAAGTCTGTTGCAAACTTCCTCTGCTACGTCAATATCGAAGCCTACGATCTCACCGTTTTCATCTGTGTAGCCCATGGGCTTGAATGTAGCGTCAAGTCCTAATATAAACTGACCTGCGTCCTTTACCTTCTGGAGTGACTGATCACACTCTGCGGAGCTTTCTGCAACAGATGTGCTGTCGCCTGCTGTTGCACTGCTGTCTGCGGTTGAAGAATTACCGCTTGAACTACAGCCTGCAAGACCAAGTGTAAGAGCTGCTGTCAGAGCAACAGCAATAGCTTTAAAATTTAATTTTTTCATTTTTATTTCCTTTCTAAGCGTTTTATACGCCTTAAAAAATTACTTTAATATAGTAACACACAAATACGAAAAAGTAAATAGGCAAAATGAATAAAACGGCGGAAATTTGCTGGAATCCTGCAAATTTCCGCCGTTTTTGTGCCATTATACAATCAAGATTATCAATAAAGATACTCATACTGTGAAATATCGGGACAACGAGGTTCTTTTAATTCATCTTCTGTAAAATCATATCTTATATTCTGATTATACATATACCACAGACAGACTTTCATGCCGCTCATTTCAAGGTGAGTGCCGTCCTCAAAGGCATACTTCTCCCTGAGCTTATTATCATTGCCCTTAAGCAGATCGGTCGGATCGACAAAATGATAATGCTTACAATAACTGTATTTCACGGCATTTGCAAGCGCTGTGTTATATTCATCGATTTTTTCGTTCTTGCAGAATTTACTGCGTACAGGTGTTATTGCCATAATGATAAACTCACTGTTTGGACTCGCCTGCTTGCATTGATACAAAAGCTGCATATAATTTTCAACAAACTGTTCTTTAGTGGTGAGATTCACATCATTCAGTCCCATAGAGAACAGTACGTATTTGGGCTGTTTGTTATAAAGATGAACCAGCACATCCGTGCTTAGATCGTTTGATGTTATAAGAAACTGGTGAATATTCCATGCAGCTATACTGGGTCTTGCAAGATTGTTTTCCTGCTTGAAATATCCTGCGCTTGCAAAGCCGGAGCAAACGCTGTCGCCAACCAGTGCAAACTGGTCGAAGTATTTATACATAGCCTTTGTAATGGTATAATCCGGTTCAGGCTGAGGCTTGGGTTCTTCTTTTATTGTCGTTGTTGTTGTCGTTTCCGTTTCGGCAGAAGACGAGATTTCTTCTTCAGAAACAGTGTTGTCATAGCTTATACCGTTATCCGAAGCCGCAGCGGCATAAGCGTTATTGCAGGCTGTGCAGATTATAGCCGCAGTCAGCGGCAGACACAACAGCAAAAACCATTTCGTAGGCGAAACGGAGCCAAATTTATTATAGTACATTAAAATCCCTTATTCTGTATGCGGCGTAAATGTTACCGCAATTATATATTAAAACCGATCGTTGGTCATTTACTTTCTTAATTATAATGCTGATTTTGCACTTTTTCAAGATTAAATTTACAAAATGTCGTATCAAGTCGAAATTTCATTGAATTGCACAACCGCAAGTCATTTTCAACGGCGTTTTTATATAAAGTGTATTTTCTTGTCCGTCCTGTACAATATGTGGTACTTTTTTCTCAGACGTTGCATTTTGAAATCTGTTAAGCCAATGTGAGTTTTGTTGTAAAAACAACATACATTATTGACTTTCTGTGTTACAATACAGTCACAGGTTAAAACTCTATGACAAGAAAGGAAAAAGTATGATAAGAAAGATAATAAAGATAGACGAAGAGAAGTGCAACGGTTGCGGACTTTGCGCCACAGCCTGCCACGAAGGTGCGATTGATATAGTTGACGGTAAGGCAAAGCTTGTGAGAGAGCATTACTGCGACGGTCTGGGCGACTGCTTACCTGCCTGTCCGACAGGTGCTATAAGCTTTGAGGAGCGTGAAGCACCCGCTTATGACGAGCAGGCGGTATTAAAAGCAAAGCAGGCAAAAGCCATTTCAGAAAAGCCACTGCCCTGCGGTTGTCCCGGAACTCACGCAAAAGCGCTCAGAACAGAACATCACAATGAAGATTGCTCATGTCATGAGCACGAAAGCGGACATACCGTGATCCGCAGTGAGCTTTCACAGTGGCCTGTACAGATAAAGCTTGTTCCGACCTCTGCGCCGTGGTTTGACGGAGCAAATCTGTTGGTAGCCGCCGACTGCACAGCTTATGCCTACGGTAATTTCCACAATAAATTCATCAAGAACAGAATTACGCTTATCGGTTGCCCAAAGCTCGACAGCGTTGATTATACCGAAAAGCTGACAGAAATAATCAGAAATAACGATATAAAGAGCGTTACGGTAGTGAGAATGGAGGTTCCGTGCTGCGCAGGCATTGAAAATGCCGTTAAGACAGCTTTACAGAACAGCGGTAAGTTCATTCCGTGGCACGTTGCTATCGTAACGGTAGACGGACAGCTCACCGAAATGTAAATATAAGTGCGGACGGCTTTTGCCGTCCGTATCTGGTTGTAGAAAAAGTCTGTTTTTGAGAAATGTAGCTCATTCTCAATCCCAAACCCCTTCCCCTCGGAAAGAGGCTGAATGTGGGGCTGCCGCCCTCACCAAGCAAGGACGCTTGCAGTCAGTCGCACACAGTCGCTGCACGATGCAGCGACACCAACGACTGACAACCCGCATTGGGGCTGCGCCCAAAGCAAGGATGCTTTGGCTGCTTGCCAAAAGTTTTGCATGATGCAAAACCAACAGAGCAAGCAACGCTAAACACCCATTTTTAAAAGATATATAGGTTTTTCAACAAGCTGTATAGTATCAAAATCTAAAATGAAAGGACCGAATGCAATGCGTACAAATTCCTGATAAGAGCAGAACGAAATACCCTTATAGCCCCTGCCGCCCTATATGATAAGACGGGCGATGAAACGGGCTTGGTTTCGTGTCTGCAATGCAGGAATGTATTGCCGTCGGTCTTGTATTATGCCCTTTTTCGCCGTGTGTTTATGCGAAAATCGGGATAAAAAGCCGTGGGAGCGTATGTTCCTGCGGCTTTTTTGATACAGAAAAGGGTATGATATTATGTCTATAATCAGTGTAAACAATTTAACCTATTACTATGACGGCTGTGATGAAGCCGTGTATGAGAATGTGTCATTCACGCTTGACACAACGTGGAAAACGGGGCTTATCGGCAGGAACGGACGTGGCAAGACCACACTTCTGAAGCTGTTGACGGGCGAACTTGAAAACGGCGGTGCGGTAAACACAAAGGCAGAGTTCCTGTACTTTCCGTTTGACGTAGAGGACAAGAATATGACCGGCAGAGAGCTTATCGGGATAATCTGTCCTGAGGTGCTGGAGTGGGAGGTAATCCGTGAGCTGTCTTATATGGGTACGGACTGCGACATTCTGTACAGGCCGTTCAATACGCTGTCGGGCGGCGAACAGACAAGGCTTCTGCTGTGCCTGCTGTTTTTGCGTGACAATGCTTTCCTGCTGATAGACGAGCCTACCAACTGCCTTGACCTTGACGCAAGAGAAGCGATAGGCAATTATCTTAAAGCAAAGAGCGGATTTATACTCGTGTCGCACGATCGTGACCTGCTCAACAAATGCACCGACCACATACTGTCATTAAACCGCAGTGATACCGAAATAATTAACGGTAACTACAGCGTGTGGAAAGAAAATTTCGACCGTAAAGAAGCAAACGAACTTATGCATGACAAGAAGCTGAAAAGTGAGATAGGGCATCTCAAAGCCGCCGCAGAACGCAGTAAAAAGTGGGCTGACACTGCGGAAAGCAGAAAGATAGGGATTGACCCGACGAAAACGGAGAAATCGCCTGACAGGAGAGCTGTCGAGGGCGCTAAGGCAAAAGCTATGATGAAACGTATGAAGGCGGTGGAAAGCCGCAGGCAGACAGCTATAGATGAAAAATCGGAGCTTCTGAAAAACCGTGAATACATTGATACGCTGAAAATACCGTCAATAAAGGCAAAATCGGCAACGGTGCTTTCGGTGCAGAATCTTGTGCCGTACTATTGCGACTATTGCGATAACGATAACGGCAACGCTTTATGCAAGCCTGTTTCATTTACGCTGTCTGACGGGGAAAGGCTGTGTCTGTCGGGCAAAAACGGCTGCGGAAAATCTACAATCCTTAAAATCATAGCCGGGGCGGATATAAGCTACAGCGGAAGTATAGCAAAAGCACCCGGACTTAAAATATCGGTATTGCCGCAGGATACAAACGGGCTTTGCGGAACGCTTGACGAATTCTCGGAGCGGCTAGGTGTTGACGCAGAACTTGTCCGTGCGATACTCGCAAAGCTCGGATTTTCACGCAGGGAGCTTATCGGTCGGACGGAAAATCTCAGCGCCGGACAGAAAAAGAAGGTGCTTATAGCGGGCAGTCTTGCTACGCCTGCTAATCTCTATATATGGGACGAACCGCTGAACTTCGTTGATATTATTTCAAGGATACAGCTTGAGCGGCTGCTCGGTGCGAATACGCCGACAATGCTTCTTGCGGAGCATGACAGATATTTCTGTGAGAATACGGGGACTGAGAGGCTGTATATAACAAAAGGATAGGTATATAAGTAACGGCTTGTAAACGCAAGCCGTTACACATTTTACAAACTCTTTAAATTCTTTTGGTGATTAATTTTCTCTGACGGTGTTATAATCGGCTTGTACACAAGAGGTATAAATGAACAAATGAAAGGACATCATCATGAGAAACATGAAAACAGGAAAGAAAGTAATGGCAGGCACACTCGCCGCTATTATGGTATCAAGTGCGGCTATGACAGCTTATGCCGCTACAGAGCACTGGAATGACGGTTCGCAGGGAGCTACGACCGAATGGACACAGTGGAAAACAGACTGGGAAACAGTCAAGAACGATTACGAAAAGGTTTCGGTAAACATAGGCGCAGACGAAACACAGCTTGGCTTTGCGTGGTACTCAAAGACTGTTGAACAGCCTAAGGTAAGAATCGCAAAGACAGAGGATATGAAGGACGCTACAGAGTTTACCGGCACACAGGTTTCAATAAACATTGAGGCTCTTGACGGTTATTTCTCAAACAAGGTAACCGTAAAGAATCTTGAAAAGGAAACGCAGTACTATTATCAGGTATTCAAGAACGGCGCATGGCAGAAGGTCGAAAGCGTAAAGACCGGCAACCCCGATTCGTTCTCATTCCTTTATGTAGGCGACCCCCAGATCGGTGCGTGCAAGAATCAGATAAGCAGTGAAAATGAAAAAATGAAGAATGAGATCGCCGCAAGAAACGACGCTTTCAACTGGAACAAGACACTTAATAACGCAATGGCGGCTCACCCCGAGGTCAGCTTTATGTTAAGTGCAGGCGACCAGGTAAACTACGCCGACAGAGAATATGAATATGCAGGCTACCTCAACGCTTCCGCACTCGCATCATTACCCGTATCTACTACGATAGGCAACCACGACAGCGGATCATATCAGTATTCTTACCACTTCAACACACCTAACTCATTCGACCTTGACGATACAACTTACGCTCTCGGTCACACAAACGCAGGCACAGATTACTACTACACATACGGCGATGCACTGTTCATCGTAATCGACACGAACAACTACAACTGTGCTACTCACAGAAATGTAATCGAAAAGGCAGTAAACGAAAACAAGGACAAGAAGTGGAGAATCGTAATGTTCCACCAGGATATATACGGCTCCGGTCTTGACCACTCCGACTCTGACGGTATAATCTTAAGAACACAGCTTACTCCTATCTTTGACGAGTTCGACATTGACGTAGCTTTACAGGGTCACGATCACACATATTCAAGAAGCTATCAGTTAAGCGGTGACGGTAAAGAACATACGGCATTCGACAGAAGCAATGCCTACGGCGAGGATTATCTTACTCAGAACAACTGCTACACGATAAACTCAGACCTTGTTACCGGCACGATAGTTGACCCTGAGGGTACGGTATATATGGAGGCTAACTCAGCTACGGGTTCAAAGTACTATGAGCTTATCCCCGCACAGCAGGATTACATAGCTGAAAGAAGCCAGACTTGGACACCCAGCTACTCGGTAATCAATATGACAGAAACCGCAGTAACAATCACAACCTATGACGCAGATACAAACAAGGTGCTTGAAGGCTCATCTGCATACACAATTGTAAAGAAGGCTGATACAACCGCACTGAACGAGGCTGTCGAAGCCGCAAAGAAACAGCTTGAGGCTGACAAGTACACAGACGAAAGCGTTGCCAAGGTAAACGAGGCTATCAAGAATGCCGAAACGATCATCGCAGACGATCGGTCTACAAGCGACAAGATTGCAGAAGCTACAGCTTATCTCAACGAAGCGGTTGCCGCTCTTAAAGTAAAGCCCGAAGAACCCGCAGATGACGATACAAGCTCAGATGTAAGCAAGCCTGACGACACAAGCAAGCCTGATGACACAAGCAAGCCCGATGACACAAGCAAGCCCGATGACACAAGCAAGCCCGATGACACAAGCAAGCCTGACGACGCAAGCAAGCCTGATGACACAAGCAAACCTGACGACAACATCACAAACCCCAACACAGGTAATATGGTATCGGTTGCTCCCTTTGCCGCTCTCTCGGTACTCAGTGCAATCGCTCTGGCAGGTATGGTAGTACCCGAGGCTATCAAGAATAAGAAATCTTCCAAGTAAACACATAAAATAACGGAAGTCCCCACTGTGTAAAAGCGGTGGGGATAACCGTATTCAGAAAGATATGATAAAGATGAATAAGCTGAATTTGACAAAAGGAAAAATCATAGGATATATAATAGCGCTTGTCGGTATTGCATTAAGTGCGGTGCTTATTGTATTGCTCAACTCATTCGACAAGGTGGAGCTTGTATCGACATACAACAGGACATTTGAAAAAGCGACCGTAACAAAAATCACCAAGGATAACCTTGAAGAGGACGGCGAGCGGTACGGCAATCAGGAGGTAGTTCTAAAGATAAAGACGGGAAGCTATGCAGGCAAGGAGCTGAGTGCGATAAGCCCTAACGGAAATCTTTTCGGTGCGCCGTGTATGGTAGGTCTTGACGTAGTAGCCATAGTCAGCGCCAATGACGGCGGAGAGCCTGTCGTGACTGTTTACAGCCGTGACAGAGAATATGTTGTATATGCCTTTGTTGCGCTGTTTGTGATTATGTTGTGGCTGGTGGGCGGTAAAAAAGGCATAAAATCTGCGGTATGTCTTGCTCTTACATTCGTGCTGACGATTTTCGTTTACTTTCCGCTTGTATACAGAGGCTTTTCGCCGTTCTGGGCGGCGGCTGTTATATGCGTCCTGTCTACCGTCATAACGATATTCTTTGTTGCGGGAGCGAATGTGAAATCCGTCAGCGCTATCGCAGGAACGGCTTTCGGTGTACTGGTGGCAGGCGTGCTGGCTCTGATATTCGGTCAACTTGCCGGAATCAGCGGTTATAATGTATCCGAAGTAGAAAGTCTGCTGTTTATCGGGCAGAATATACCTATAAATATAGGGGGACTTCTGTTCTCGGGTATCCTCATATCAACGCTCGGCGCAGTAATGGACGTGGGAATGTCGCTTGCGTCAACTATAGATGAAATACACGAAAAGAAGCCGGAGCTCAGCGTATCGGAGCTTTTCAGGAGCGGTATAAATGTCGGCAGGGATATGATGGGTACAATGTCCAACACGCTGATACTTGCGTTTGTCGGCGGCTCGATTGTCACGCTGATGATCGACTACTGCTATGACCTTTCATACTATCAGCTTATAAACTCGAACAATATCTGTATAGAGATAATGCAGGGATTATCGGGTACTATAGGAATTGTGCTGACGGTGCCGTTTACATCGCTGCTTACGGCGGTTTTGATAAAGAAGTATCATAAGAAGGAGCAGGCAAAGGACAGCGATTCAGGAGAATAAGAAAAAGCCACAGGGAATGCTCTCTGTGGCTTTGATTTATTTATGGACGTTTACGCTTTTTTCTCGCTTGTCTGTCTGAACATCATATTTATAACTCCCGTCTTTGCGAGGGCGAACATGAGGACGGACGCTATGAGCGCACCGCCTACCGTGCTTACGCCGAAGGGGATAACGTAGGTGAATAAAGCCGCCTCTTTGCCCATTACAAATGTGGCAATGGGGAAAGCTGCCATAGCGCCGAGAATACCTGTGCCGATAATCTCACCGAGGAAAGCTATCGGAACACGCTTAGCAAACGACCATTTCGGGAAAATGTATCTGAAAGCAAGTCCGCAGCAGAGTGCGCCTACCATACTTCCGGGGAAAGCGAGCAGTGTACCTGTACCCATTATAAGTCTTATAAGCGATGTGACAAATGCCATTCCCACAGCGTACCACGGTCCGAGCAGTGTGCCTGCTATCACGTTTACCATATGCTGAATGGGGAAACACTTTGACGCTCCTATCGGGATCGAAAATCCGCTCAGCACTACCGCCAATGCGATGAGAACGCCTGAAATTGCAAGTTTCTGAATACTTACCTTTTTATTCATACAAAATACCTCTTTTCTTTTGTCCGTCAAAAAAGCTCCCACACTGTCTGCGGGAGCCGATGTTTTTATGCGCACTAAAACAACCGTTCCCTACGTTGGCATTATCCAAATCAGGTTCAAAGGTCGGAATTGCAATTCCCTCTCAGCCCGTTCACGAGCTCCCTTGCTTTATAGATGTTAAAATCGTATAGGATCTGTCTGACAGACACAGTATATAACACATTTGCGGCGGTGTCAATGCTGTTTTTGAGATACCATTGTAATGTCTATGTCAAAATATCCCATTTGTAACATACAGGTGCAAATCGGCATAAATTGTACTGTAAAGCCGAAAAATCACGAATGAAAGGAGTATTCCGAGAATGGATAAGAACGATATTTTCTGTGAAAACGCAGAAACGATGAACGCAAAAAAGAAACCCGGATATGCGTATGCGCCGTTCCAGAGGCTCGGCAAGCTGTACGACCCCGAAACGGCAATGAGAGCGGGAACTATATTTCCTGAGCTTAATATCACGATAGACGAATACGAGAGGGGGCTTTATAATGGCGTATAATCTGTCATCGAGAGCGTCACAGCTTCTGCGCAAGCTGTCTGCCGCAGATTTCTATGCGCAGGACTTAAAGCTGTTTCTTGATACTCACCCCAATGATACAAGAGCGCTTGAGCTTTACCGTGAGGCTGTGAAGCAGGCGGACGCTTGCAGATGTGCGTTTGAGAATGAATTCTATCCGCTCAGAGCGTCCTCTGCCGGTACGGACTGTAACTGGGACTGGCTCAGCGGTCAGTGGATATTATAAGGAGGACGTATGTTTATATTTGAAAAGAGGACGCAGGTGCCTGTCGTTATCAAAAACCGCAATCCTAAGCTTGCAAGCTACATTCTTTCTCAATACGGCGGACCTGACGGAGAGCTTGGCGCAGCGCTGAGATATCTGTCACAGCGGTTTTCCCAGACTGACAAGAGAGCAATTGCAATACTGACCGATATAGGCACGGAAGAACTATCTCATCTGGAAATGATAGGGTCAATAGTTTCTCAGCTGACAACGGGAGAGGGCGCAAAAAGTTTTGACAGATACGGTGTAGGCGCATATTATATGGATCATGCAAATGCGGTGTATCCCGCAAATGCGGGAGGAGTACCGTTTACAGCGGCATATATACAGAGCAAAGCAGATCCGCTTGCCGATCTGCACGAGGATCTTGCGGCAGAACAGAAAGCAAGGGCAACATACGACAATATATTAAGAGTATGTGACGATCCCGATGTGTCTAATGTTATCAGATTCCTGCGTGAACGTGAGGTAGTGCATTTCCAGCGGTTCGGAGAGATACTTGATATATTACAGGATCAGATAAAATAAAGCCGCACGCCGCCGTAATGCCGACGATTTTATTTGAACTGATTTTAAAATGATATATAAAAAACTGTTCGCAGAGCCTGAAAAAGGCTCTGCGAACAGTTTTTTTGTTATTATGAGTTTATCAACGTTTGCAATCGGCCGATTATTCTATTCCGAGGGTTTCCTTTATTGTTCTTACCGCTTTTTCGGCGCAGATCTCATGAGTTTTTTCGCTGGGGTGCCAGTCTGCGGCAATACCGTTTTTGTTTTCGTCCTGCATGGAGAGGGTGAAGAATTTAACCTTGGTATCGCCTGTTTCTTCCGAGTACTGCTCACATACATTCTTGATGTTTTTCAGCAGGGAGTTACCCATAACGCCGTATGTGCAGAATATGTATGCGTCGGGATTATGAGAGCGTACCTGCTTCAAGAATTCCTTATAACCCTCTTCAAACTCAGCTCGTGTAACGTCGTTTGCAGCATAGTTCATATCGTTCGTGCCAAGGTTTATAACAACTATATCAGGTTTGTAATTGTCAAAATCCCATTTGAGGGAGGCAACCTCAAGGCTGTTCGCAAACTTGTTGTATGAAAAGCCCAGTTTATCATAGTACTGAGGTATTGTCTGCTCCGACTTTTTCTTGCCGTCATCGGTGTAACCCGAAATGATGCCGTAGCCGCTTATAGATACCATACTGTAGTCAGCGTTGAGCGCCTTTGCAGTCTTGTATGCGTATGCCTTTGTCACATCTTCGGTTGAGGTCTTGAAGTGGTGTTCCTTATCCTCGTCGTCAACACCGTATCCGCAGGTGATCGAGTCGCCGATGAACTCTATCTTGAGATCTTTTGCTTTCGCAGGTTCGATTTTTTCGCCGTCGGCAAGCTTTATCGGCTTTATTCCGAATGTCGACATTGCGCATTCTGACAGCTTGATTATCTGAACGTCTACGCTCTTTTCAGTGTCGCTTTCAAAGGCGGTATATGTCTTTTCCTTTTCGTTTAGCATATCGTCGATAACACGTTCGCCGTCAATATAAATTGCAACGCGTGCGTAATTTTCTTCGTTTCCTGCGGTTGAGGCGTTGTCACCGACTATGGTGATATCAAGCTTCTTTCCGGTGTAGGTAAACTCTGCGCCTGAACCCGAAAATGCAGTCCAGAGCGTATCGTCATTGAGATATGTCCTTCCGACAAGCTTTGCTGTATCTGCCGTAAGTACGACCGACTGACCTTCCTGTACGTCTGATGATGCCGATGATGTCACTTCAGCAGAAGATATTGCCGAGTTTTCGGCAGTTGATGTTGTGCTGTTCATACTTTCCTCCGTCTTGCTGTCTGCACAGCCCGATAACATACCAAGCAATATTGATGCGCAACAAAGCGCGGAAATAGTTCTTTTATTCATGTTTTCCCTTTCTTGTTTCCGGTAGCTTCTGCTGAAAACAGCTGAATTAATTGTTATAAGTATAACACATCCGAGTATATCAAATCAAGTGATAAATCACACATATCCGATATTATCCGATTTTTTTGACAGAAAGGGCAAGCGCTTTTGTTTCTTCCTTGCTCAGACCCTCTGCCGAAAGCTCGAATATATAGTCGCCGTTGTCCCACATAAGGTTCTGTATGCCGTTTGCCGACACATAATATAAAGCGGTATAATTGCCAAGATCGGTTTTCTCCGGCGGAATCTGTACATCGCCAAGTCCGATCTGCAATGAATCAGCCATAGTCTTTGTAAACTGATTATAGCAGACTGTCTTTCCGCTGTCATCGGTATATACTACCCAGTAGTCCAGATCGCTGTCGCTTATGACTTCTTTTTTATAACCGCTGAGATCGGCTGTTATCCTGTATTTGTCGAGAATTTCCGTAGGTGAGCTTTCGGGGTCGCTTACATCAAAGGCGTATTCGTTGTTACCGATGCCTCTCAGCCTGAAAGTATCCCAGTATTGCAGCAGAACCACACCGCCTGTGCCGAGCGCAACGGTAGCGATAATTATTGCAATTGCCAACAGACGTACTCTGGTACGGCGCTTGTATACGGTGTTTTCTCTGTTTTTTCGCTTTAAATATGCCCGTATCAGCTTGTGCATTTTTCTGTCGAAGTTACGGCTCATTCTGTAGTCGGGAAGAGCCTCGAACACGGATAGCTCAGAAAGATAATCGCTTTTCAGAGCCGCACTTAAAATTTCTTTGTTTGTCATAATGTTGTACCCTTTTTTGAAAGCAGAATCTTTCTTATTCTTGATAAGTATACATGAATGGTGTTGACTTCGATATCAAGCATCTGTGAAATATTTTCTGTAGGAAGTTTCTGGACATAGTAGAGAAATGCTATACTCTTCAGCCGCGGAGGAAGTTGCTTCATATTTTTTATGACCTGCTCATAGGCAATGTCCGTTTCTTCGTTATCATCGGGGATATCCTCCACAGAATCGCCGATTGCCAGTGTGTTGTTTATGTTGTATTTTCTGAGTTTGTCGACACAGATGTTTTTTGTTATGACTGTGATATAGGATTTTGTCTTTCTGGAATACGGGTTTCCTATCTTGTCAAGGTTGTTTATAATGCGTATGAATGAATCCTGCACGGCATCTTCGGCATCTTCCCGTTTGCCGAGCATTGACATACTTATATTGTACATAAATTGTTTATACGAATTATAAAGTTGCGTCACAAGTTCTTTTTCGGTCGGTGTATCGACCATAGAAATATAAGCTGACAGCAAAGCATTCCTCCGAAATTTAAAGTGTAATTATAAAATAATTTTAGTTTGTAGAAAAAGTCTGTTTTTTATAAGATAGAGCGAATTCTCTATCCCTAACCCCAAACCCCTTCCCCTCGGGAAGGGGCTATATTACTGGGGCTACCGCCCCTAGACCAAGCAAGGATGCTTGCAGTCA
>OLYC01001280.1_pt1 | contig 17761 bp, 23 predicted proteins | sample 1674271 | NCBI WGS metagenome assembly OLYC01 (sample SAMEA103958154, study PRJEB25191) | human gut metagenome
TTCTCCCTCGATACGAGAAATATGTTCGGCTCTCGGTATAAAATCTACCGCTACGTGTCATTACTATCTCAAAAAATTAGAAAAAAACGGCGAAATCATTAAAGCAAGTTCGAAAAAACGCGCGATAAGCGTTAAAAAAGACGAAAAATCCATAGATTTCGTGTCTGTTCCCGTAATTGGCACGGTTACGGCAGGTACGCCTATATTTGCTTATGAAAATATGGAAGGTTACTGCCCGCTTCCCGACGAATTCGGCGACGAGAAAGAACTGTTTATGCTTAAAGTAAAAGGCACGAGCATGATTAACGCCGGTATATTAGACCGCGACAAAGTAATCGTAAAAAAGCAAAACTATGCCGAAAACGGCGAAATCGTAGTCGCATTGATCGAAGACGAAGCAACCGTAAAACGCTTTTATAAAAAAGAAAATAAAATAATACTCCACCCCGAAAACGACGCTTTATCGGATATAATTTTAGACGACGTAACGATACTCGGCGTGGTTGAAGGACTGTTAAGAAAATACTGAAATGCAATACTTAATAATAGATACGGAAAGTTGTACCGGTAAGAGCGACGACGGAAGCCTTTGCAGTTTTGGCTACGCAATTGCCGACGAGAACTTTAATATAATAGAACGAAACGATTTGTTGATAAATCCCCTGCCCAAACGTTTCGCGGTTGGCGATAAGAAAAACCTTAAAAGAACGGGCGTAATGTTTGCCTACGGCATAGACGAGTTTCGCCGCGCTCCGACATTTAAGGACAGATACGCCGATATCAAACGATTATTCGAAGGGCGGCTCGTACTCGGATTTGCCATGGCGAACGACGTAAAATATCTGAACGACGCGTGCGATAAATATTCGCTGCCACGTATCGAATACGAATACATGGACGTACAATTCGTCTATAAATTACTTAATCCCGATGCAAATTCGATCGGGTTAAAGACCCTGGCTGAAAAATACGGAATAAAATATCTCGAACATCGCTCGGACGAAGACGCCGTAGTTTCCCTTAGCGTTCTTATCGGGGTTTTAGAAGAAAATAAAGTAAATTACTGTGATTTTATAAAGAATTACGAAGTTGTATACGGCGTAAATACTTCAAAAGGTCATCATCAGCCCTACTCCGTTTCTGAGTTTAAGGGCGAAAAAGGCTTGTCAATAAGTCATCGACTTAAAAACCTCGTCTACTCCGATTATTTAAGTAAATTACCTAAAAGAAGAAAAGGCGAAGTATACTGCTTTGCCTATTCCGTCGAAAGAAACGACGTTGACATGCTTCGTACACTTATAAACGCCGTTTATCGTAGCGGCAACTCCTATAATCGCGACGGCGACGTATGCACTGTTTACGTAACGAAAACTTCGAACGACGAAGACGAACGTCTTTCGGCGATTAAACAGACGAGTAAACGATTAAAAAGAGTTATATCGTTTGAAGAATTAAAAAAAGAACTTAACGTAGAGAAAGCCGAAACTTTCGACGATACTAAGTTCTTAATTGATTTTCACGAGAAACTTATATATTAAAATGAAAGCGGAGATTTACTTTTACGTAACTCCGCTTTTCCGATCCGTCAATCAAATTGTCCAACTACGAGCAACATCCCGTACATAGTCGAAATAAGTCTTTTTGTTTACCGTTTCGGCAGCCAAAGCGTTCGTTCTGCCCGTTTCTACGCCGTTTTTATACACGATTAAACAACCTACTTTGTCGCCTTTTTTTATAGGCGCTTTAATTTTATTATACGGCTCGAAATCGATGACAATATCTTGCTTTTCGTTCTTTTTCGAAAATACGTAAACGTCGTTTTCGGGGATGATTTTTACGTCTTTTTTGATGCCTTTTTCTACTTTTGCCGTAACGCTTAATTCTTTTTCGTCGTCCAACGCCGCTTTGCTCGAATAATTGTTAAAGCCGTAGTTAAACGCCGAAGAAACGTCGGCAAAACGAGATTTACTGCTTTCACCTTTGATCACTACCGCAATAAGTCGCATATTTCCGCGTTTTGCCGTGCCTGCAAGGCAGAAACCCGATTCTGCGGTGTAACCCGTCTTACCGCCGTCGCAACCTTCGTAAAACCTTACTAATTTATTCGTGTTAGTTATTTCGGTTTTTCTGCCGCCGTGATCTATTTCGTCCGTCCAGATTTTCGAATATTCGAAATATTCGTCGTGTTTTACCACTTCCGAAAGCATTTTCGCAACGTCCTTCGCGCAGGAATATTGAGTCGGTTTCGGCAATCCCGTACAGTTTGAAAAGAACGTGTCGTCAAGCCCCCATTCTTTCGCTCTTGCGTTCATTTCGTCTACACAAGCACTTTCGGAGCCGTAAAGCCTTTCCGCCATGGCAACGGAGGCGTCGTTAGCCGATGCGACTATTATACTTTTAATCAATTCGCTTGCTTTATAAGGCTTATTTGCGTCGAGAAAGACTTGCGACCCGCCCATTCCGCTCGCTTTCGCGCTGACTGTTACGTCATCCGTCATAGCAAATTCCCCTTCGTCTAACTTATCGAAACACAAGTTAAGAAGCATCAATTTAGTCATACTCGCTATAGGAAGTCGTTCGGTTTCGTTTTTCGCGTATATCACCTCACCGCTTCCGTAATCGACAAGATACGCCGCTTTCGCTTTTACGCTAAAATCGTCGTTTGCGGCGTAAGCCACAGCGCCCGAATAAGGTAACACACAAAAAATTGCAGAAAAAATCGTCAATAATAAAACAAATAATTTTTTCATAATGTACTCCTGACTATATCTTCTGCAATTTAAGAAAAATTATGCCGCCGAAATTTTCGGCGGCATGTAAGTTAGAATACGGCATACATCGGTCTGATTACCAGTCCGATTATTATTATTCCGTAAATCGTCAATATGAGGCAGGCTGCGAGAGCCATTGCCGAAGTCGTCAATTTATACTTTCTGTCGGGTTTTCGACAACCTTTTTTTCTTAATAAATCGAGATTGCAGGATATTATCGAAGAAATTATTACCGTTAAAACCAATCCTTGTATAAAGGTTACGAAAATAAAAATAAACAGTCCGTCGAATTTGAAAACCGAAATCATAACGCATCCTGCGCCGCCGATTACTACGCCGCGGATAAAAAGCAGGCAATACCCTGCAGGCAAAGTATACGCCACGAGAGAACACGAAAGAGCCAACGCAACATATAAAAACGCCGTAAAAAAGAATTTAATTTCAATAACGAAAACGTTGGTATAACCGAGTGCAACCGTTTCGTAATAAGCGACGGCATTTACGTATACGACGTTATTCACGTCGCAATTCTTATAAAAAATAAACCCCAAAACAAGCCCTAATATATATAATAAAGCAAGGCTTGCCGCGATTTTCCAATTTCGTTTGAGTACGACCGCTCTCGAATTAAGTAATACGGGCATAAAAAAACCTCATATTTGTACTATGATATGAGGTTTTTCTCTATATTATGTCAATTTTCGAGCATTTTCGCAACGTCGATTCCGAACCCACGCGAAGGGTCGTTTATAAATACGTGCGTAACTGCACCGATAATTTTACCCTTCTGAACTATGGGGCTTCCGCTCATTCCCTGCAAAATACCGTTAGTCGCGCTTAATAATTCCCTGTCAGTTATCTTTATTACGAAATTTTTATTATCTTTATCGTTAAAATCGGTTTTTACTATACTTATACTGTATTCTTTCGGGGAAACTCCGTCTATACAAGTTACTATCGAAGCGTTACCTGCAATTCCCACGCCTACTTCAACTTTAGTAAACTTCTTAAACGAAAAATTTTCAGCGGTCTTTCCGTATAATCCCGTGTCGGTATTTTTAGTTATCGTTCCGATATTATCGGTATCGATAAAAATTCCTTTAAGTTCTCCCGCCTTACCGCGTTCGCCTTTTACAAGTCCTATTATCGAACAAAGATAGCAATCTCCGCCGAATACGTCTGATTTTTCTCCGCTTTCGTCTAAAACGGGATGACCGAGCGATGCAAATTCACCGTTATTTCTGAAATACGTTATCGTTCCTATTCCGTTAAGGTCGTCTCTTAAAAATAATCCGAACCGATAATTTCCGCCTACGTCTTTTGCGGGAGTTATATATTTAACGATCTTTTGCCCTTTTCTCGATATAACGACCTCTACGGGATTTCCGCAGCAATTTTTAATCGCTTCGGCTATTGACTGTACGTTACTTACCGGGTTACCTCCGACCGACAATATTACGTCCCCTACTCTGATATCGTTCGTTCTTGCGGGCGACTCTACACCTTTTTCCGTAACCACGTCGTTTAGCCCTATGACCGTCGAGCCGTTAGTTTTTATAGTAAATCCGGCGGGAATACCGCCTAAATATAAAAATTCGCCGCTTGCATACGCTTTATTTCCTACTAACGGAGAAAAAAGCAATACCGCGACGAATATTAAAACGATAGTTCTTATTTTGTTTTTCGTTAAGCGCAGCATTTGCAGTAAGTATGCCGCGTATAACCGAGATTATGCGGTTAGCCACAGGTGATTGTAACGCACCGTGTTTTCAGGCTAATACTTTGTTCCGCGACCGTCTTATATTTGTGATGATATTCTTGACTTATAAGCGTCGCACGAATTAACCGTTTCTTCGGCGTGTTTATAGGCTATATCGCTTGCGTTCTCGCCGCTCATAATTCTCATTATTTCATATATCTTCTCGGATTTTGAAAGGTTTTTCACTACGGTTACGGTCTTTCCGTTTTCTTCTATTTTAGAAATCTTTATCGGAACGTCGCTCATGGCGCAAACGACGGGCAAGTGAGAAATCGCAAGTACTTGCGTTTTACGTGAAATATCGGCAAACTTTTTGGCAACGACTTCTGCGGTCGCGCCGCTTATTCCGACGTCTATCTCGTCGAAAACATAAGTAGATATATCATGATATCCGCTGGTAATAACTTTAAGCGCGAGCATAAACCTGCTCATTTCGCCGCCGCTTATTATTTTTGAAAGCGGTTTGACGGGTTCGCCTAAGTTAGCCGAAAAGTTGAATTCGACTTCGTCGTTACCGTTTTCCGGGTAAGGCGCATTTTCGACTTCGCTTTTTTCCGAAAACGTAATTTCAAAGTTTGCATGCTTCATTCCGAGCGCTTTGAGTTGTTCTGTTACACGCTTACAGAAATCAAGAGAAAATTTGCGTCTGATATCGGTAATCTTTTTATAAGAAGAATTAAGAGAAATTATCAATTTAGCCTTTTGGGCGGAAAATTTTGCGTATTCGAGGTCGAAATTGACTAATTTTTCATATTCTCGTTTTGCTTCGGTTAAAAATTCTTCGATTTGACTTGCGCTTGCACCATATTTCTTTTTAAGATTTTTAATGAGATCAAGGCGGCTTTCAACCTTATCCGCTTCCGCTTCGTCAAAATCGAAATCATCTGAAACGTCTGCAATGCTTTCGCTCACGTCCTCTATTTCGGAATAAGCCGCTTTCAGGCGTTCCTCGAATTCGGCGTATCTTTTATCGAGCGAAGAAATTCCGCTTATTGCCCTTACAGCGCCGCTTAAACAATCTAACGCGCAATTTTCTTCCGTAAGCGCGGATTTCGCTTGCGAAAAGGCTTCCGAGATTTTCTCGGCATTCTGAATTTTTTTTCGTTTTTCGAGTAATTCTTCCTCTTCGCCGTCCCTGATATCCGCGTTTTCTATCTCGTCTATCTGAAATTTAAGGATATCCGCCCTTATCGCTCTTTCGCTTTCACTGCCGCCGAAACGCTTTAATTCTTCGTCGACGGTTTTCAATGCGGAAATAATCTCCTTTAATACGACAAACTCGCTTTCGAGTTCTTTTTTGCAGAATTTATCTAAAACTTTTAATTGTTCGCTCGATTTTAACAGCGAATAATGGTCGCTTTGCCCGTGTACGTCGATTAAATACCCGGTTATACCTTTCAGCATCGACGCGGAATAGGCTTCGCCGTTGACCCTTATCTGCGACTTGCCGTCCGAAGTAAACTTGCGACTTATAATCAATTCGTCGTCGGGAGTTTCGTCCGAATAATCTTCGAGAATCCCTTTTACGGTCGGATTATCGGTTACGTCGAAAGCAGCGGTAACGAAACACGAATCTTCTCCGTGTCTTATTATCGATTTGTCCGCTTTCGCGCCTAAAACAAAATTTAAGGCGTCTAAAATGACGGATTTACCCGATCCGGTTTCGCCCGAAAGAACGTTTAATCCTTCGCCGAATTCTATCGTCGCGCGATCAATCAGCGCAACGTTTTTTAATTCAAGAGTTTTCAGCATTAGTTTTCAACGAAATATTCTTTAAGTTTTTTTGTTATGCGTTCCGCATCTTCGTTCGTTTTGGTTACTATAATCAACGTATCGTCGCCCGCCACGCTTCCGACGACCTCGCTTAAATTCATTTTATCGACTACTACGCCGGCGGAATTACCGTTGCCGCCCAAAGTTTTAACAACGACTATGTTTTGCGCCCTTTCTATATCCGTAACGCAATTTAGAAACATATTGAGAAACTTTTTGTCGGTGTGCTCTTTATCGGGGTTGCTCGGAGAATATTTGTGCTTTTTATATTTTCCGGCGGTTTTCACGAGATTCAAATCACGGATATCGCGCGACAAGGTCGCCTGCGTAACCAATATGCCTCTTTTTTCAAGTTCGCGCAAGATCGTCCTGAGTTTCGGTTTCGACTTCTTCTATTACGTCGAGTATGATTTTTTGCCTTAATCTTTTGTTCATTTCATTCTCCGAGTCTGTTTTTGATTTTTTCGAAAAAATTCCTTTTAATATCGATAATTTTAAGAGTTTTTTCACCCTTTGAAACGGTTACGGAATCGCCGAAGGATAAACTTTTTACGCTTCGACCGTCGACGCATAAAACGCACGGTGAAGAACCTCTCAACACTTCTATCATAGCGGATTTTTTGTCGGGATAGATTATCGGTCGCGCCGTTAAAGAGTGCGAGCAGATAGGCGTCGCTATAAAAGCGTTCATATCCGGCGTCATTATAACGCCGCCCGCCGACAGCGAGTATGCCGTAGAGCCTGTCGGAGTTGAAATTATAACCCCGTCGGACCTCAGATCGTAAACGGTCGTTCCGTCTATCGAAAGACGCAATTTACCGATTATCGACAGGTCTTTTACGTATTTATCCCTCTCTATAACCGCGTCGTTGAGCGCGAAATATTCGTCGTTACCCGACTGAATACGAAGCGTCGTTCTTTCCGACACGAAATAATTCCCCGCCTTTATTGCGTCTGCCGCGCTTTCGATTTCGTCGGGTTCGGCTCCGGTCAGAAATCCCAGAGTACCCGTATTTACGGCGAATATCGCGGCGGACGTTTCGGTTGCGTAACGGGCGGCTTTCAAAACCGTACCGTCCCCGCCGAAAACCGCGATAATATCGGGTTTTTCGGACGGTTTTTCACGTTCGTCGCAATACGCTATTCCTCTTGAAACAAGCGCACTTTTAAGCCTTTCGACCGCTTTGAAAGACGCATCGTTTTCGTTTATCGGATTAAATATCTGAATTGACATATCTTTACACCTACGGCAACTTCGTTAAGTCTATTTTTTCGGGATCTGCGCCTTTTTGAAGTAACAAAAGGTATTCTACGTTTTTATCGGGTTTCACGGGTGCGTTAGTTACGTTTTTCGTCGCAAGATCGACCGAACTAGCAAACTTTATTATATCTTCAATCGCTCTTTTTCTGTCTTTTACGTTCGTAACGATTCCGTTTTTATGCAGACTCTTCTTCCCGCACTCGAATTGCGGTTTTACGAGGACTACCGCACACCCGTCATTCTTCAAAACGCAAGAAATTTGTCGCAAAATATAGGTCAGAGAAATAAAACTGACGTCGGACGTAACGCAATCGACTTTTTCTCCGAAAGTGTCTTCGCATAAATCTCTCGCGTTGAATTCGTCTATAACGACAACCCTTTCGTCATTCGCAAGAGTCTCGTCGAGTTGAGATTTACCGACGTCGACCGCGTATACCTTTTTCGCGCCGTGGCGAAGTAAACATTCCGTAAATCCGCCCGTACTCGCCCCGATATCGGCGCAAATCAAATTTTCGGCTTTGAAATCAAAATCGTCAAAAGCCTTTTGCAGTTTATATCCGCCATTCGATACGAACGAGTCCGACTCTTTTACCGTTATCTCGTTTTTTTCCGGGTCTACTTCGTAAGACGGTTTATATATCACTTTTCCGTCCACTTCTACAAGCCCTTTTTTAACGGTTTCGGAGGCTTTATTGCGTGATTTGAAGAGTTTTTTATCACTGAGATAAACGTCCAATCTCATAAAACTTCGTCTGCGAATCTATCGACGAAACTTTTAAGCAGTGCTTCGTTAATTAAATCTGTCGATTGCAAATACAGTCGTTTTTGCAACTCGATTATAATAGTCCGAACACCGTCAACGCCCAAAATGCCGACAGAAGTACATTTTTCGTCCCTTGCGTCTTTTCCGCAATTTTTGCCAGCCTTTTCGCTCGAAGAAAGCACGTCGAGAAGATCGTCGCAATACTGAAATAATCTTCCGAACGTTTTGCCGCATTCTTTCGCATTATCGATTTTTTCGGGCGCAAATAGTATCGACGGAATTAAAAACGGCAACGTCAGAAATTTACCAGTCTTTTTATCGTAAATATCGTTTAATTCGTCTATGCCGCAATCTTTTCGCTTTTCGTGTTCTACGTCTGCGGCTTGTCCGCCGAGCATACCGCCGTACCCCGCATATTCGGCGATAGTTTTAGCAGCCTTTATATCCCTATCGGTAGTAACGTTGCCAAGCAAATGTTCGAAAGCGAAATTAAGTAAACCGTCGCCCGCGAGCACCGCCGTAGCTTCGTCGTAAGCAATATGGCAAGTCGGCTTTCCGCGCCGCAAAACGTCGTTATCGATCGCGGGCAAATCGTCGTGAACGAGCGAATACGTATGAATACATTCAAGCGCGAACGCAAACGGCAGAATTTTTTTTATGTCTCCGCCGAGTTTCTCGGCAGAAGCGATCATTATAACCGGTCTTACCCGCTTACCGCCGGCAAAAAAACTATACTTCATAGCGTTAGTAAGCGTATTTTCGGGCAATTTATTAAAAATTTCGTCTGCATAAGCGTTAAATTCGGCTAAATACCCGTCGTATGCCGCACTATAATTAGCATTACGCATTTTTGATTTTCCTTAAACCCGCTTCGTATGTGTTCAATAAAAGCGTGGTAATCGTCATAGGCCCGACACCGCCGGGAACGGGAGTAATAAGATCGACTTTATCGCATACCGCGTCAAAATCGACGTCGCCGTATATTTTTTTGTCCTCTCCCCTGTTTATACCGGCGTCGAGAACGACCGCGCCTTCTTTTACCATATCAGCAGTGATCAGATGTTTGCGCCCGGCCGCGCAAACGAGAATATCCGCCTCTTTCGTATATTTTTGCAAGTCTTTGGTTTTGCTGTGGCAAATCGTAACCGTGCAATTTCTTTCAAGCAACATCAAAGCCATAGGTTTGCCTACGATATTGCTCCTCCCGACGACTACGGCGTGTTTACCTTCCAGTTCGACTCCGTAATAATCAAGTAATTTCATCATTCCCGCAGGGGTGCACGCTCTTGAAGAACCTTTCTTAAATTGCGTAAGCCTGCCGATATTTACTTCGGAAAATCCGTCCACGTCCTTTTCGGGCGGAATCAACGCCAGCGCGGCAGTCTCATCCAAGCCCTTCGGGAGAGGTAACTGCACGAGTATACCGTCTACGGTTTCGTCGTTTGCGGCGGCGGACACTACTTTTTGCAATTCTTCGTTCGTAACGTTTTCGGGTAATTTTATCGTATCCGATACGATCCCTACCGACAAACAAGCCTTTTCTTTATTCCGGACGTAAATTTCGGAGGCAGGATCGTTGCCCGCTATTATAACGGTCAACTTAAAAACCTTTCCGTACTTTTCGTTTGCGCGGGCGATATTTTTTTTCAATTCTTCACGTAAAACGGAAGATACGAGTTTACCGTCTATTATCGCCATCCGTTACGCCTCCAGATCCTTTTTGAGGGCGGCAAGAACACCGTTTACAAAATTGAGACTTTCATCTGTTGAATACTTTCTGACGAGATACAACGCCTCGTCGATCGAAACGACCGGAGGAATATCGTCAAAGTATTTAAGTTCGGCAACGGCAAGCGACAACGCACATTTATCGGTAGCGTATAATCTTTCGATCTTATACCCTTTTGCGTACGATGAAATGATCGAATTTATTTCTTCGCCGTTTTCCGCAATTGCGCCAAGCAAATTTTCCGCAAAAGCGATATCCTTTTCGTTTAATTTATGTTCGGCAAAAATTTCTTTTCTGAAATCTTCCGACGGGTTATCGTTAAAATGTTCGGCGTAAAGAATTTTGTACGCCGCCTCTCTCGCATCTCTTCTCATTGTAAATATCCTTTATTTTTCGATGGCAAAAAGCGTCCCGCCATAAATGAACGGAACGCGCTTCGTTATCGGTTAGTCTATCGTCTTTTCTTCGGAGAACAAAACGCCTTCTACTTTGACGTCGACGTTTCCGATTTTGTATTTCGACATAGATTCCACGCTGTGTTTAATGTTTTTCTGAATGTTGTACACTACGTCCGGAATACTGTAACCGTAATACACTTCTACCGAAACGTTTACGTTGATATTACCGCTTAAAACCTCGACTTTAATGCAATCGGAATTCTTTTTCGACGATTTTTTGTCCTTTATCGCGACCCCCGCAACGTCTTCGACGGCGAGCCTGACGATTCCTTTTACTATGCCGGTGTTGTAAACGATTTTTCCTTTACCGGAATTATCGGCGTTACCTTTATACATTGCGCACCTCTCTACGTATACGATTATATCACATATAATCGATTTTGAAAAGTGATTTTATGCAAAAGCATAACCGAAATTTGAATTTTATTCGTTTTTTGCCCCGTAAATCATGCGATTGCCTGAACGTATACGTTTTCGGGCGAAGCGTTGATTTCGTTATGACATATCGTGTAAATTATGATAGCGTCGTCTTGTGTAAAATCTGCGTCTTTAACTATAACGCTTACGTTGTCGGAAGACAATCCGACGGTTACCGCAACTTCGCTGTACCCTTTACTTTTTATAAGGCTTTCGAGCAGGTTTTCCTGTTCGGTGATTTTAGAGAGTTTCAACTTCATATCGAGCGCTTCTTTTTTCGTCGTAGCGTCTGCGTCTTCGGACGCAAGAATCTGGTCGATCTGAGCGAGTTGTTTGTTTCTCGACGTGTTACGGGTATTTCTTACTTCGGTGAAGTAACTTGCCGTAGGCGCGACTGCATCGTTCGCACCTACCACGTTAGACGACAAGACGAAGTTGAGAACCGCAGTGGTTACGAGCAACGCTATCATACAAGTGAGTATGACTACCTTCTTTTTCTTTGACATATTTTTACTCCTTTTTAACGTGCTAAAATTTGCACTTTATTACAAGATATTTTAAGACTCGTAGTTACCGCATCCAACAGAGCCATTTTGACTTCTATGTTGTCGGCTCCGCCCGCCACTACGACCACGCCGATTATATCGGGATATTTTTTGCCGATTTCCATAGGTTTCCCGGCCGACGTAACGATAGTCGTCGTAACGGTTTTTTTACCGTTTTCTTCCACGATTTTTTCATCCGTAGCGTAAATCATCTCTATGCAACCGTCAACCGTTATAAGAACGGAAACTTTTCCCGCGTTTTTAACTCCCGATAACGTACCGCTTAACTTGTTTTCAAGATTTTCTACGTATCGTTCGGTCTCGCTCTTTTCAACCGTAACGGTAGTTGTCGTAGTAGTCGGTTTTTTAACGCCGACGATTGCGAAGATTACAGCCGCGATTATTACGGCGATAATAAGCAAGTATTCTTTTTTTATCTTAAACCCGAATTTCGATTTTTCGTCAGACATAGATTTCAACCTTATCGGAGTCAACGCTCAAAACGTCCGCAACGTAATCGGCTATTACGTTACTATTTATACTCCCGTCATCATCGATAATGACTAAATTGCTTAAATATACGCGTATTTTTTGAAGTTTTGCCCGACAAAATTCGACCTTTACGCTTTCTGCGACTATATCCGATTGCAAAAGCAACTTTTTATAAGTTTCCGCGTATTCTTCAGCCAAATAATCGTCTATACTTGTAACAACGTCGTAATTCCCGACGGGCTCGGCTTCATAATCAAAAATATTCGACGAAAATAAATCTCCGCCTTTGGCGAACGGGCTGATTACAATCAAAGCAAAACAAGCCGACAATAAACACGTTACGCACTTGTTCATTTTACCTTTCGGCAAAATCAACTGCGCGACGGATAAAAACACGCATCCAGCCGCTATAAGGGCAAAATATCCTTTATTCAACTTAAATCACTCCCGAAGCCGCAATTATTACTATCACGTTTACGATGTACATAACGGCAACGAGAATCACCCCGGCAAGAGCGTGATTAAGCGCGGAAACGCACGATTTGATAAAAGAATACGTTCTTTCGTCGGTTATAGGTTGAGTTATCGCGCCAAGTAATCGTAAAGATAAAGTCAACGCCGCTATTTCTACGACTGGTTTTATTACCGCGCCGAATACGAGTATTAAAATTAAAATTCCGAATGCGTTTTTAGTCAGAGTAACGGCAGATAATATAACGTCGGCACCGCCGCTTAGTATACCGCCTACGAGCGGAATCGAAGACCCTACGGCATATTTAAGCGTTCTTATCCCTATACCGTCAATAACCCCCGCGCTGAACCCTTTAACAGCCGTAAAAATAGTGAACACTGCGCCGACCAGACCTATTCCCCATTTCATAAAACCCGATAAAAACTCAATAAAACCCTTAATTTTTATTTCTTTACTTATATTTGAAACGATAGACAAAGCAAGCATTGCCGTTACGCACGGAAAAGTTATTTTGCAAATAAACGCGGTAGTAAAGTTTTGAATAAACAGTGTCGACGGCGAGTAAACCGCCGACTGCGCGGTTCCGCCCGAAGCGGTAATAAACGCCAAAAGAAACGGAAAACAACTTTGAACTATTTTTACTATTCGTTCGCACGTAGATTTTGCCGAAGCGACAACCGAGGCACTAACCGAAACAACTATGCACGCGACTATCGAAAATCCTATAACTCTCGTAAGTTCGCCTGCGCCTTCAAGTTTATCAGAGCCGAAACACCCCGTAACGGAACAGACGACCAAAATTACGAAAAGCGAAATAAATAGGGGTAATTTTTCCTTAATTCCACTGAAAATCAAAGAAAACAAATACTTAAAAACGTTATCGTACTCGCCGATTCCTTCGCCTTTTATTAGTTTTTTCAATAATGCCGACACGTTTGACTGCGAAACGATGGATTCGTCTACGTCTTTAATATACTCGTCTAATTCGCTGAAATCTATATCCCCGATAATTTTATCGATATTTTCATTAAGTTCTTTCTCTACGTCCTTTTGCCCGTCGGCTTTGACTGTAATAAAATTACAAGTAAAAAACGCCGTAAATAAGACGGCAACGAATATTATAATTAACGATTTTCGTTTCATAACAACTCCGTTACCGTCGAAATCAATTTCTCTATAATCGGGAAAGCAGTAGTTAAAATTAAAATTTTGCCGGCAAAAACAACCTTGTCCGACAAACTTTTTAAGCCGAAATCGTCTATCAAATCGGACGTAAATTCCACCAGATAGGATATTCCGACGATTTTTATAACTATTTTGATAGAAATTTTACCAAGTTCAGCATAATTGCCGAGCGCGGTAAATATCGACAAAAAATCCGCAACGTAACCTATCGTCAACGACAGTAATACCACTCCCGAACATACCGTCGCAATCGAAGCCAGTTCACCGTTTACGTTTTTAAGATAAATTATTACTATGGCACAGGTTATACCTATAGCCGCAATCTTAAAAATTTCCATTTCCCGTCAATACAAACTGAATATGGTTTTTATCGAATCGAATAATTGACTTATCATTCCTATTACCATAGTAAGAGCGATTATAAGCCCCGCCAGCGATACGAGCGTTGCCAAATCATCGCGATCGGACTTTTTAAGAATCTGGCATACTACGGTAATCAGAATGCCGAGAGCAGCCAGCTTGAAAATAACGTCTATGTTCATATAATTAAAATAAAAGCCGCCACACCTGCGGCAAATCCGAGTTTTAGTCCGAGAGAACCGTATTTTTTATTTTTATCCGTACATTCGTTCAAAATTTTTACTATTTCTCCGTCATAATAAGTTAAAAAGGCTCTTTCGGCATTCTCGTTATTTCTTCCGACTTCATCTAAATAATCTTTTACCGTTTTTACCTGTATCTCGTCGAGATATTTCGGTATAAATATCTCTTCGTTTTCGCAAAAAGCGGATTTGACGGTTTTTTCAAAGTCCGTAAAACCGTAATTTCTCGTTGCAAGCGTTTTTACGCTTTCTCTTTTGTACTCGAGATTAGAAATCAGATTTCTGTTGAAGTTTGCAAAAGCGGCAAAATACTTTTTTGACTGTAAATACTTGTCCGTCGCCTTTTTACCTATAAAAGAACCCAAAACGAGGAATATTACGCCGAATACTATTTTCATATCTTTTTTAGTTCCCGATCGTATACGCCGACCACTTCAAAGTTTTTAAGTTTAACGAAAACGTCAAACGTAAAACGTTGCATAATTTCGTAATTTATAAGTATTTTTCGCAAATCGTCAATAGAATCGCAATGCGTTGAAGCAATTACCTTTACCCCGCTTACCCCGCAATAAACCACCGATAAAAAATCGTTTTTATAAGTAAGTTCATCGCAAATAACGACGTCGGGATTGAGCGTTCTTACCGCGCAGCCAAAGCCGAAAGCCTTGTCGGCATATTTAATAACGTCATACGTATTTCCGAGTTCCGCGCTATCTATTGCAAATTCGTTGCGTTCGTCTATATATAACACGTTCAGAGACAAATTTTCGGCGCAGTTTCTACCCAAATCTCTTATAAACGTCGTCTTGCCTTGAAAAGGCGGAGAAAACACCAGACACGATTTAGCCGTTCCATTGAAATACGCGTTGAAAAAGTTATCCGAACACCCCTTTACTCCTCGCGGAAATCTTACACATAACGAAGTAAAATTTTTCAGACTCGTTATTTGTCCCGACGCGTTTTTAACGCATTCGCCGCAAATCCCGACCCTTTCGCCGTCTTTTGAAGTAATATATCCGTTTTTAAGCGCATATTCGACCGAATATAGCGAATAATCGCAAAGTCTCATAACGCACTCTTCTATCTGTTCTTTCGTCATAACGTTCGAAAGTAACTTGCGTTTTATAAGTCCCTTTTCATTATAGACGACCATAACGGGCATGTCCGCTCTCAGACGAACTTCACACAATCGTTCGTATTCGGATAAAATTTTAGATTGCAAAAAGGCAGGTAAAAAGTCAAGCATATTATTCCGTCGATATATTATACTTACGACTCGTCCGTTTTAGAACGAAAAAAACGCCGCCACTTTTAGTGGCGGCGCGACAAACTACCGTTTATAAATACGCTTCGAGACGATATATAGGTTTACCGAGAGAAACGAACATATCTTCGTATTCGGTCGTAACGTTATCCGGATAATCGTCGGCGTGTAAATCAAGAGAAACGTTTTTAATTTTATATCCGTTTTCCGAAAAAGATTGTAAAGAAAATTCGAAAAATTTGCGGTTATCCGTCTTAAAATGAATTTCGCCGTTGTCGGTCAACAATTTTTTGTATATTTCAAGATACCTGTAATACGTCAACCTTCGGTTGCGATAGGTATATTTCGGATACGGACAAGAAAAATTCAAGAAGATTCGATCTGCGCAACGCTCCGATAAATAATAAAGCAGATTTTCGACCGCGCAATTCATAAAAGCGAGATTTGTCGGATTTTCAATCATTGCTCTTTCGCAAGGCTCGACTATAACGTTGCTTATCTTTTCGACTGCAATTAAGTTGATTTTCGGATGTTTCAACGCCGTTTCAAAGGCAAATTTACCCTTTCCCGCCCCTAATTCAAGCCATAAAGGCGAATAGTTCCCGAAAACGGAAGATATATCGAACAGATTATATCTCTTCTCTTGCGGTAACGAATAAAAATTCAACGGTTCTCTTATCAACAGATGCCCGTCGAGATTATCCATTCTTTCGTCCAGATTGGACTTCTTTCTCATTCTCATAAGAGAGATTATAATCGCATGACGTATTCGTTGTCAACGAAATTACAGTTCGGTTTTGAATTGTTTTATAATTTTGTTCTCTATTCTCGAAATTTGTACCTGCGAAACACCTAACGCTTCCGCGATTTCGCTCTGCGTATTATCGCGATAGTATCGCATTATTATTACTTTTTTCTCTCTTTCAGGTAATTTTTCTATAAGACTTTTCAGCAGAATTTTATCGACCATATCGTCTTCTTTTTCGGGCGAAGGAATTTTGTCTATAAGTTCTACGCCCTTTTCTCCACTGCCGTCGTCGACGCTTTCATGTAAAGACAGCGGCATTTTCGTACTATCAAGAGCAAGTACTACGTCTTCGCGCTCCATATTAAGCGCGGCGCAGATTTCGTCAAGTGTCGGGGGTTCACCGCCGCTCGCGCTTCTTTCCTGAACGTATCTGTTGATCGTTTGAGCCTGCGATTTTATGATTCTCGATATCTTTATCGTTCCATCGTCGCGTAAAAATCTCTTGATTTCTCCTATAATCATCGGCACGGCGTAAGTCGAAAAAACGACGCCGAATTTTTCGTCGAAGTTTTTTATCGCTTTCAGAAATCCGACGCAACCGAGTTGATACAAATCGTCGTACTCTACGCCTTTACCGATAAATCTTTTTACTATGCTTTTGATAAGCAACACGTTATTATTCATTAGCGTTTCTTTTGCGCCGACGTCCCCCTCTTTGGCTTTTCGTAAGTAAAATAAGGTCTGTTCAGCGTTAAGCATTCGTTGCTCCTTATTTAGGCATAAATAAACCGATAAATATAATTTAACGGTTATTCGAAGCCCCGATTACCTTTTTCATATCGACTATCGTCCCGCGATTCGGTTCGGAAATAACTTTAACTTCGTCCATAAAAGTCCTGATTATCGTGAAACCCATACCGGATCTTTCTTCGTCCGGTTTACTCGTAAAAAACGGCTTTAACGCTTCTTCGAGATTACTAATACCTACGCCTTTATCCGAAACGACGATATGTATTTCGTTATCATTTATTTCGGCGGTCATACCAACCTCCCCCACCGTATCGGGGTAGCCGTGTACGATTGCGTTCGTAACCGCTTCGCTTACCGCTGTTTTTACATCCGACAACTCGCTTACGCTGGGGTTGAGCGACATTAAAAAAGATGCTATAACGTTTCTCGCAAAGCCTTCGTTTTCGGAAACAGAATCGAATCTGACGTTCATTTTATTTACCATAATAAATTCTCCGTTAAATAATTTTAGGCATTACGTCGTACAGCCCCGATATTTGCAGAATTTTATTTACCGTAAAACTTGGTCTGCTAATATAAGCCTTACTACCTATTTTTTTAATCTTTTTATATCTGCCGAGTAACACGCCTATACCCGTACTGTCCATAAACGACAAATTTGCAAAGTCGAATATAACGCTTTTCGAAAGCGCGTTGTCTTCGATAATTTTATCAATCTCCCGCCGCGCCTTCTCCGCCGTATATTCGTCTAATTCTCCGTACGAATATATGT
>OLYC01001282.1_pt1 | contig 17758 bp, 11 predicted proteins | sample 1674271 | NCBI WGS metagenome assembly OLYC01 (sample SAMEA103958154, study PRJEB25191) | human gut metagenome
AGTTATCCTAGGCGCCTTCGTAATATGCAAGAACTTTCTTAATATAATTCTGGGTTTCGGTAAAAGGCGGTACACCGCCATATTTTGCCACATTACCGCTGCCGGCATTATATGCGGCGAGCGCGAGGGAAACATCTCCGTTGTAATTGGCAAGATGCTGGGAAATGACTTTGGCTCCTCCCATAATGTTATCATATGCATTATAGGCATCTGTGATGCCAAGACTCTTGGCCGTTGACGGCATCAGCTGCATGACACCCATCGCGCCGGAAGAACTGGTTGCATTCGGGTTGAAATTGGATTCTGCGTGGGCAATCGCCTTCAGAAGCTTGACATCGACGTTGTATTTTTCTGAAGCTTCCTCAAAGTAAGCATCCAGACTTGTGGATGAGGACGATGAGGTATTGCCGGATGACGTAGCGTTTGTCTGCGAGCCAGATGTAACAGCTGCGGTATTTCCTGTGCTTACATTCTGCGAATCAGCGACCGGAATATTCGGAGCAGGATTGAACCCAAGCAGCTTTTGAACCGTCTCGGGTGAAATGCTGCCGGAACTCTGCGCGGCGAGAATCGCATCCACCGCCATCGCCTGCTGGGCGCGTTCTGCGGAGGCTAATACCTCGCGGAAACTGTCGTAGACCGCATCGGTCCGTGCTTCTGTCGATGTAGATTCGGTAATTGTCGAACCCGTTTTATTCACTTCGTCAATATATGGTAAAATCGTTACACTCATGTCTGTATGATAGCACATCAAATGAGAAAGTTAAAGTAAAAGCACGAAAATTGCTTGAATTTGTAATGTAGTTGTTGTAGCATAGATTTCAAAGCGAATCACGTTAGGGTGATGCAATAGTAAAGTTATATCTCCGGAATCTCGATTCTGGAATTAAGGAGAATAGAATCATGGAAAAGAAACCATTTGTAACTAAGAGTCAGGTGGAAGAAATCGTAAAGACATACCCGACACCATTTCATTTATATGACGAGAAAGGAATCCGTGAGAATGCCAAGGCAGTCAAGGAAGCATTTGCATGGAATCCGAATTTCCGCGAGTATTTTGCGGTGAAAGCAACACCAAACCCATATATCCTTAAGATTTTACAGGATTACGATATGGGATGTGACTGTTCTTCCTACACAGAACTGATGCTTGCAAAGTCCTGTGGCTTTGACGGAAAACACATCATGTTCTCATCCAACGATACACCGGCGGAAGAGTTTGCCTATGCAGATGAACTCGGCGCAATCATTAACCTGGATGATTTTACACACATTGATTTCTTAGAGCAGACGATTGGTCATATTCCGGAGACCATCAGCTGCCGTTACAATCCGGGCGGAGTGTTCGAACTGAGCAATGGAATCATGGACAACCCTGGAGATTCCAAGTATGGAATGACCAAGGATCAGATCATTGAGGCATATAAGATTCTTAAGAGCAAAGGCGCGAAGCATTTCGGAATCCACGCTTTCCTTGCAAGCAATACCGTAACGAACGAGTATTATCCGAAGTTGGCAAGACAGTTGTTTGAGCTCGTTGTGGAGCTGCGCGACAAGACCGGATGCGACATCTGTTTCGTTAATCTCTCCGGCGGTGTTGGAATTCCTTACACACCGGACAAGGAGCCGAACGATATCCGTGTCATCGGTGAGGGCGTTCATAAAGCATACGATGAAGTGCTTGTTCCGGCAGGAATGGGCGATGTTGCCATCTATTCCGAGATGGGAAGATTCATGCTCGGACCGTATGGCTGTCTCGTTACGAAGGCAATCCATGAGAAGCATATCTATAAGGAATACATCGGTGTAGATGCGTGTGCAGCAAACCTGATGCGTCCGGCCATTTACGGTGCTTATCATCATATTACGGTCCTTGGTAAGGAGAATGCGCCATGCGATCATGTATATGATGTGACAGGAAGCCTCTGTGAGAACTGTGATAAATTCGCTGTTGACCGTAATCTGCCGAAGATTGATATGGGCGATTACCTTGTAATCCATGATACCGGAGCACACGGATTCTCTATGGGATACAATTACAACGGACGCCTCCGTTCCGCTGAGTTATTATTGAAGGAAGACGGCAGCGTGAAGATGATCCGCCGTGCCGAGACACCGGAAGATTACTTTGCTACGTTTGATTGTTTTGATGATCTAAAGATCACACGCTAGTTTTGGCATAGGGGTTATAGAAATTAAATACGTGAATGTTTATTAAGGCGTCACCTTCGGGTGGTGCCTTTTTTCAAATTTAAGACAACGTTAAGAATGGAACATTGTTTGCGAAAGGCAGGTATGGTATGGTAGAGACGAAATTGGAAACATGTTGAATGTGATGAAAGAAAATTGTCTTGTCGTGTTAATACATCGATAAGAAGGGAATGAATTTCTTAATCAGGGAGGATGTTATGTTAAGTGTAAACAATGTTACGAAGAAATACGGCAAAGTGATCGCGAACGAAAATATCTCGCTTCAGATTGCCGATGGACAGATTGCGGTACTTCTCGGACCGAATGGTGCCGGAAAGTCCACAATTATCAAGAGTATTATCGGCTTTCTCAAATACCAGGGAAGCGTTACGGTCGATGGACTTCTCAACAAGTCGATCGAGGCAAAACGTATTATGGGTTATATTCCTGAGATTCCGTCACTGTACCCAAACCTTACGGTAGATGAACATATGGAATTTGTTGCCCGCGCGTATAAACTCGACAATTATAAGGAATATAAAGAAGAGTTGTTGCGTCGCTTTGAACTGGATGATAAGAAAAAGAAATTCGGTGATGAATTGTCAAAGGGAATGCAGCAGAAACTCAGTATCTGTTGTGGTCTGCTTCCAAAACCGAAGCTGATCCTCTTCGATGAGCCGATGATCGGTCTGGATCCGCATGCAATCAAAGAACTGAAATCGATGCTTCTGGAGCTGAAGCAGCAGGGGGTATCCATTCTTGTCAGCACCCATATGATCGACTCGATTGAGGAACTGTGGGATACGACCTATATTATGATGAAGGGACGTGTAGCAGCAGTTGTGGAGCGAGATAAGATTGCTCAGGGTGACAAGAGCCTGGAGGATATCTTCTTTGAGATTACGGAAGGTGGTGCCGAATGAGACTTTGGGGATATTATGCACTGCATACGTTTATCAATACAATTAAGAAGATTTTCAAAAGTAAAGTGGTTGTGGTCATATTATGCAGTATGCTGATCGGTGGTGTGATCGGAGGAAGTGTCGGTTTCATCGGTTCGTTGATTGAAGACCAGGCACAGACGGAAATTGCTACGGATGACCACGGAGATGCTGAAGAGGATTCCGTCGATTTAGAAGATGGTTTTATGGAAAAATACGCTGCCGAGATCAAAGAAAGCATACCGGCAGCCACGATGATATTACTTCTAGTGGTTGTGCTTTTCGGCATCTACGGAGGCTCGAAGAAAGGAAGCGATATCTTCCTTATGGCAGACGCCAATCTGCTGTTTGCCGCGCCTATTAAGGCACAGACGGTTCTCATGTTCCGGCTTTCGTTTCAGATGCTGGCGCTTTTGTTTGTCACATTTTATATGGTGTTTCAGGTGCCGAGCCTGAAGCTTTTGCTTGGAATTGATAACTTCGCGATATTCGCGATCTTTCTCGCGTGGGGCATGCTGCTTTTTATGTCAAGGATGATGTCTGTATTCACGTATACACTGACGTCGACCCATGAGCGCTTAAAACAATACGTTGTTCCATTTGTGTTTGCCGTTGCGATCTGCGTTGTAGTTGCAACCGGTTCCGTGTATATGGCAACCGGCAATGATTATATGGCGACGCTTCGCCTGACATATGGAGCCGATTGGTCAAATTACATTCCGGTGTTCGGCTGGTACAAGGCGATGGTTATGAATGCGATCAGTGGAGATGTGATCAGATCATTGTTTTATATGGTGCTCAATCTCATATTCCTGATCGTGCTTGTCTGGGGAATCTGGCATATGAAAGCGGATTTTTATGAGGATGCACTTGCCGGAGCTCAGAAGCGTGACGATATGACAAGAGCCACAATGGAAGGGCGCAATGTCAACAAAGACAAGAAACAGTCTGCAAGACGTGCGAAGAAGCTGGAGCGAAAGGCAAAGGGGACATATGAACTGAAAGGATGGGGCGCATCGGTATTTCTTCACAAGTCGATTATGAATCGAAAGCGCTTCGCAAAGTTTGGTTTTGTGACAAATACGTTGCTTGTGTATCTTGCAATTGGTGGACTCGGATCTGCATTTATGGTCTATAAGACGGATATCCGTGAGATTTCCGTGATCGGGCTGATTATGGCTCTGACCTTATTTTTCCGCAACTTTGGGAATCCGATTGAAATTGAGTCTTCACACAACTGGCTTTTTCTCGTCCCTGAGGATCCGTACAAGAAGGTGCTGTATGCAATCCTTGCCGGAAGTGTGGACTGTGTGCTGGATCTGCTTCCGGGAATTGTGATAGCAACCGTGATCCTTCGCGGAAACCTGTTTATGGCGCTCCTTTGGTTAGTAACACTTGTGGCAATGGATTTCATGTTCTCATGCTTCGGACTTCTGATGCAGGCAATCCTGCCGTCGAATGCGATGGATGTGGTAAAATCGATGCTGCAGATGATGATCCGTTTCTTCATCATCCTTGTGATCGTGATTGCATTTGCAATCGGCGCAGCATTGCAGGGGCTGGCACTTGGCGCAGTATTCTGCATGTTTGCATCGCTTGCGGTAGGAACGGTATGCTTTGTGGTGTATCCAAGCTTACTGCATCGTGGAATTGGATAAAGAATAAAAAAATCCCAGAAGTTGATAAACTTCTGGGATTCTTTTGATTTTGCTGACCTCAGCAAAATCGCGAATGCCGGCAGCGGGACTTGAACCCGCACGTGGTTACCCACAACAGATTTTGAGTCTGCATCGTCTGCCATTCCGACACGCCGGCACGAACAAATATTATACTAACACAGCAGAATGAGGATTGCAAGAAGAACTTTCACATTTGAGAGTTTTTTGCGACAATTAATGAAGAAAATCAGCACGAAAAATCAAAAGCGGATATCGCTACATTATTGACGAAAGTTATCATATATGATAACATAATTAAAGTGACAAGATGAGAGAAACGTGGTTAATCCAACAGAACTTGCATATGGAATGGTGAGATTGCGGAAAGCAAGAAGCTTTGTTGGATGGATTTCGATTGAATGATAAAAAGGGGGAATACGGTCAGAGGTATGACGAAGCGAAGTGATGCCAGCCGGGATGTCGCGAAGCAGCTTCGGGATGTGCGCAAGGCGCAGGGGATGACGCAGGAGTCATTGGCGGAACTGGTTGGAACGAAGAAGTCGAATATATCGCGCCTGGAGAGCGGACGGTATAATCCGAGTCTTGATTTTCTGACGAAAGTAGCGGGAGGACTCGGCAAGCAGATTCAGGTGAAGGTGAAATAACAGGCAACGAACAGGAGGAGAACAGGACGTGACAATGAAGTTGGGAAACTACAAGGATAATGATGTGGAATTATGCCGGACAACGAATGACCGGGTGAGCCGGCAGACGGCGGAGGCGCTTCTTGAGGAACACATTCCGTTTACGAAGAACAGCAAGCGGGTTCCATTCTTCAAGAGGGAAGAGTACAAGGGAGCAGACAAGGTCTGGGTTATTACGATCAACCCACGCAGATACGGACAGGCAAGACGCGTGATCGATCGCATGGATCGTGTCTATAAGGAACGCCTTGTATTATCGAACTATTAATTCGGATACAACAGGAGAGAAAGTGGAATGGATCAATTCCAAGATGGAAGCGACGAATCTGAAAAAAGTGTGAAATCCATTCAAAAAGGGACAGAGGTGTGGTAGAATTCTATGAGATGATGCCATATTTCTGTTCTTTTTTGCTTGGAAATAATTTCTAATTGATGAGATGCAATGTCCCTCCAGGAGGAAAAGCTGATGAAACAGGTAAAGCAGTAGTGGCAGATGATATATTATGAAGGAAGATTGAGGTTGATATAGAGATGAAACAGAGAATTCATTATATGATCGGTTTTGCACTTGTGCCGATCCTTAGTTTTTATCTGATGGAGGCGTTTGAACATAACGCTTTGGCAGAAGTGAGGCAGGAAGCGCAGCTGTTTAATATCCTGATCTTCGAACTGATCGCGTGGACGCTGTATCTGCTGATCGGCAGAATGACTGCGGCACTGCGCATAGAACTTATCATTGCACTCGTGTTTGGCATTACGAATCATTATGTGATGGCATTCCGATCGACACCGTTTGTTCCATGGGATCTGCTTTCCGTGAAGACGGCGGCGAGTGTCGCTGGCAATTATGATTTTACCCCGACAACGAGAATGATCGTTGTTACAGTTTTATTTTTGCTGCTGATGATTGCGGTGCGCATTTTTCGCAAAGCGCCACGCATCAAGCTGCCGATCCGGCTTGGCTCCGCGGTATTATGTGGTTTAGCGTTGTGTCTTTTTGTCAATACTTTGCAACAGGAGACGTTCCAGACGAAACATTATCTGTATCCGTTCTTATTTACACCGGCGTACATGACGAAGGTTAACGGTATGGCGGTAACATTTGCGATGGATCTTGCTTATGTTGCGGTTGACAAACCGGAAGGTTATAGTGCTGACGAAGCAGAAGCAACACTTAAGCAGTATGGGGATACATCGAACGTATTTCCGGATGGAGAAAAAACGGTATCGGATCAAAGTAATAAGAATAATATGGGACAGAGTGATGATGCAAACGGAAGCAAAGCGAATGATTCCGGACAAGGCAAAGAGGGTGATCAGCTCCCGAATATCATTGTGATCATGGATGAGGCGTTCTCAGATCTTGCAGTTGTCGGAGACCTTGAGACGAACGAAGATTATATGCCTTTTATGCATAAGATGCAGCAGGGAGCGGACAATGCAATCACCGGATATGCGCAGGTATCTGTGTGCGGCGGCAATACAGCGAATTCCGAGTTTGAGTTTCTGACTGGCAATACGATGTCGTTTCTGCCGAGTGGAAGTATCCCGTATCAGCAGTATATTACAAGAAATACGCCGTCGCTTGCAAGCTATCTGGCGAGCCTTGGATACGAGACTTACGCGCAGCATCCGTATTATGCATCGGGCTGGAACCGCGAGAAGGTTTATCCACTGCTGGGATTTGAACATCTGGATTTCATTGACGATTATGCAAACAAGACCTATGTGCGCAAATATGTCAGCGACGATGCGGACATGCAGCATATTATAGATACTTATGAGAATAAGGAAGAGGGTAAGCCGGCGTTCATCTTCAATGTGACGATGCAGAACCACGGTGGCTACACAGATCAATATGCGAATCTGGAGGAAAGCATTCACGCGACCAATTACAACAGCGAGGTGCTCGACCAATATCTGTCGCTGATCAAACTGACGGATCAGTCACTGGAGAAGCTCGTCAATTATTTCGAGAAAGCGGATGAGAAGACGATCATTGTGTTCTTCGGGGATCACCAGCCGAACGATACCGTTGCGGCACAGATTCAGAAATCAATGCTTCTCCCCGGCGAAAGCGTGTCTGACGAACAACTCCGTCAGCGTTATCTGGTGCCTTATCTTGTGTGGGCAAATTACGATATTGGAAGTGCAATGGGACAGGATACGAGCCTGAACTATCTGTCAGCACAGGTCTTGAAAGCGGCAGGTGTTCCAACGGATGCGTATCAGAATTTCCTGCTGGAGTTAAAGAATTCTTATCCTGTTGTTTCTGCGGCAGGACGCACGGATGGGACAAAGGCAGATGAGGATCTGTTTGCGACATACAAGAAATTACAATACTATAATTTGTTTGAAAAATAACAGACCTGTTAAGACGCGATTCAATCTTCCTTCAATGTGAATATTGTATTATGTGTTAACTTTTGGAAAAAGTTAACATGCAGCATCCGGCCTTCGCGAAGCGAAATCTCATGGCCGGATGTTCCATAGGAGTGTAACATGTTTCATAAAGTCGGTCAGAAAATTGATCAACTGACAAAAAAGAAAGCTTATCCTTATGTGATGGCATTCTTCATACCGTTTGTGATTTGCGTGATCATCTGTATCGGCAATGGGGTCTATCCGTTTGGGGACAACTGTATTCTGCACATTGACATGTATCATCAGTATTGTCCGTTTTTTACAGAGTTTTTAAACAAACTCAGAACCGGCGGAAGTTTGCAGTATTCCTGGAATCTGGGACTTGGATCGGATTTCGTATCGCTGTATGCGTACTATCTGGCGAGCCCGCTCAATTTCCTGATTGTGCTTTGCCCGAAGCGTTTTGTCATTGAATTCATGACGCTTCTGATCCTTGTGAAGATTGCGGCGAGCGGGCTGAGTTTCTTTTGGTTTCTGAAGTACCATTTTGGAATGGTTGGCAAGGACGGCAGGATGCATAAGAATCAGATGATTCCGGCGCTCGTTTTCTCGACTGGTTATGCGTTATCCGGCTTTGTTGCAGCGTACAGCTGGGATATTATGTGGATGGACTGTATTGCACTGTTCCCACTCATTATGGTTGGACTCGAAAAACTGGTGAAGGAGCAGAAGGCGTTACTCTACTATGTGACGCTGGCGCTTTGTATCTATGCTAATTATTATATTTCAATCATGATCTGCATCTTTTTGGTGTTTGCCTTCGGTCTGTATTTCTTCCAGGCAAAAGGCCATAGATTTGCGGCAATCCTGCGATTCGCATGGTATTCGCTTCTTGCGGGGGCAAGCTCGGCAATCCTGCTCCTCCCGGAGATTGCGGTACTGGGTGCGTCAGGATCAGCGGAGGGCGGATTCCCGACACAGATCGAATTCTACTTTAATATTATTGCGGAACTTGGCAGAGGCGCTGCGACTGCAGCTGCATATACAGGCAACGATCACTGGCCGAATCTGTATGCGGGCGCATTCAGTCTGCTTCTCGTCTGGCTTTATGTGTTAAATCGAAGAATTAAGATGAGAGAAAAATTGCCGCGTCTTCTAATGCTTGGCTTTTTTCTGGTAAGTTTTGCGAACAAGCAGCTGGATTACATCTGGCATGGTATGCATTTTCCGCAGGCGCTGCCGGGAAGACAGTCTTTTTTGTATATTTTTATGATTCTCGTGATGGGATTTGCGACTGTCCGCAAGTTTAAAGGCACGAAGCTTTGGCACATCGTGCTGTCCACAGTCGGAGCGATGAGTCTGCTTCTTTTGAGCGGTCTGGTGGGGGATGAGGAAGTCACCGATGTGATGTCGCTTCTGATTACCGCACTTTTCGTCAGTGTGTATGGCATCTGCCTGATTCTGATCAAACTGACGCGAAAGCAGACAAGGATGATGCTTGCGCAGTTTGCCGTATGGATTGCAATCGCGGAACTTGCGGTCAATATGGCAATCACCGGACTTGGCACAACGAGCCGCGTGGCTTATACGGATAAGCAGGACTTCTATCCAAAGCTTCTTGATATGGCAAAGGAAGATAACGAGAAGATGGGCGGTGACGCCTTTTACCGTGTGGAAGATACCGGAAGAAAGACGAAGAATGACGATGCATTGTACGGCTATCCGTCGGCGACGATTTTCTCTTCGCTGATGAATCTGGATGTCAGCCATCTGTTTCAGAAGTTATATATGGAGGGCGGCAAGAATTTCTATTGTTACAATGGGGCGACACCGCTTTCCACCGCAATGTTTTCTGTGCGCTACATGCTCTCCGACAATCCGATGGAAGCGGATATGTTTAAGACTTACGTTGGAAGCGAGAACGGAAATTATCTGTACCGCAACAATTATTGTCTGCCACTCGGGTTCATGATGGATGAGGATGCAATTCAGGCGTGGACGGATTCGTCTGCGGGCAGAACCGGTTCGCTGAATGCCCTGGCAACTGCACTTGGATGCGAGGAGAACATGATCAGTACAGTAGACTGTAAGACAGAAGCAGTGGAGGGAGATACCTCGATCGACATCCCGGAGGATGGTTATTACTATGCAGATTACACAACATGCAATTCGGACAGTCTGAATGTCAACCGGAATGATGGATGGAATATGAATTATTCCAAGACGACGCATCGTTACCTGCTGGGACTTGGAAAATGCAAGGCGGGGGATCGAATCCACATCTCCAATACAAATATGGAAACGATTTATTTCAGCGTGTATAAGCTGAACACGGATGTGGTGGAGCAGTGTTATCATACATTGAACCGTCAGACGATGGAACTGACTTCCATGACGGATCGCTCGGTGGAGGGTACCGTTGATGTTAAGGAAGCGGGAAGACTGGTATTGTCGATACCGGCGGATGCTGGATGGACTCTGTATGTAGACGGTAAAGAGACAGAGATTACGCCACTTGCAGATGCGCTGATCGGTGTTCATCTTACTGAAGGCGCGCATACGATCCGGCTGCATTACACAACACCGGGGCTGAAAGCGGGTGCTGCAATCAGCGGTGGAGCGATTGCTCTATTTGCATGGAGTATGCTGTTGGTTCGGTGTAGAAGACGAGTTGAAAGAGTGAGAGAATCAGTGGAAGAGAATACAGGCGAAGTTTAGAAGCGGAATGCAGGCGAGGAGAAGAAAATGAGCAAAATAAGTATCGTGGTGCCGATGTACAATGAACAGGAAGCATTGGACATCCTCTACAGGGAATTGAAGCGTGTGACGGAGACGATTCCGGAGCATGAATTTGAATATCTGTTTGTCAATGATGGATCGAAGGATGCAACATTGGATGAAATAAAGAAGCTGGCGGAGCAGGATGCGCGTGTGCGTTACGTCTCTTTCTCCCGCAATTTCGGCAAGGAAGCGGCGATGTATGCAGGACTGAAAAGCGCAAGCGGTGATTATGTGGCGCTCATGGATGCGGATCTGCAGGATCCGCCGGCACTTCTTCCACAGATGATCCAGATGATCGAGTCGGGGGAATGCGACAATGTGGCGACCAGACGTGTGAACCGCAAGGGGGAGCCACCGATCCGGTCCTTCTTTGCGAAATGCTTTTATAAAGTGATGCGGAAACTGACTCATATCGAGATTGCGGACGGAGCGCGTGATTACCGGCTGATGAGCAGAGCGATGGTGGATTCGATCCTTTCGGTCAGTGAGTATAACCGCTTTTCCAAAGGAATCTTTGCGTGGGTCGGCTACGAGACCAGGTGGCTGGAGTTTGAGAATGTGGAACGTGCAGCGGGAGAGACGAAGTGGAGCTTCTGGAAACTGGTGCGCTACTCGTTTGACGGAATTGTCAATTTCTCGGATACACCGCTTCGGATTTCTTCGTATCTGGGACTGCTTCTTACGGGACTTTCCTTTGTCGCCATTATTATAGAAGTAATCCGTGCGTTAGTGTTTGGTGATCCGGTTGCCGGATGGCCGTCGCTTGTGTGTATCATCACGTTTATCGGTGGAATCCAGCTTTTCTGCATGGGTATCATGGGACAGTATATCGCAAAGACTTACATGGAGGTCAAACGGAGACCGCATTATATCGTGAAAGAGAGCAATATAGAAGAATTTGACGCATAAAACAAAGTTTTATATAATGATACAAAAGGTCAACAGATCATAACGCTTATCCTGCTTGCCGGATAAGCGTTATGATCTGGATTGACCTGCACACACATGAGGATGGAGCGATTTTCTGAAGAAAATCAGCGGAATCCGAATGGGTGTAGAATTGCGGGAGTTGCGAAGCAACGGAGCAATTCGTGTATCATATTAAAATACAACAGAGACAATCGTTCCCTGAGGAGATAAACAATACATGAAAATAAAGAGAAAAAGAAGGCGCATGAAGAGCGTGATCGTCAGTCTGGCGCTTTTGATTACAAGTGTGGCTGCAGTCCCTTGCATTCATGCGGTGGCAGATACGAAGGACACACAGTTCGAGTCGCAGATGAAGGCGGCGGGATTCCCGACCAGTTATCTGGACAGTCTGAGTGCATTACATAAGAAGTACCCCAACTGGCAGTTCGAGGCAGTAAGCACCGGACTGAATTGGGATGATGTCATCAAGAATGAGAGCAAGAATGGTGTCAATCTTGTCCCGAAAAGCGGCAACGATTCCACCAAGTCGACAGCCTCCGGGGCATACGACTGGACGACCAATACGTGGACAATCTACGACGGATCCTCGTGGGTGGCAGCGAGTTCAACCTATATCGCGTATTATATGGATCCGCGCAATTTCTTAAATGATACCGACATCTTTCAGTTTGAAAGTTTAAGCTACAGTAAGTCACAGACCAGGGCGGGCGTATCGGCAATCCTTGCGGGAACCTTTATGGCAAAGGAAATCGAGGATGCGGACGGCACAACATTAAATTATGCCGATGCATTTATGAAGATTGGTGAAACACGTAAGATCAGCCCCTATCACCTGGCGTCGCGTGTGCGACAGGAACAGGGAACGGGCGGAACGAGTTCGCTGATTTCCGGAACGTACAGCGGATACGAGGGTTATTATAATTACTTCAATTTTGGTGCATCCGGAGTTGGCTCGGCAGCCGTCATCAAGAACGGACTGGCATACGCAAAGTCCAAGGGGTGGGATACCCGTTATAAATCATTGGACGGAGGCGCGCAGCTTCTGGCAAAGAATTATATATCGGTCGGACAGGATACGCTGTATTTTCAGAAATTCAATGTGGTAAATGCGAGCAATCTGTACGGACATCAGTATATGAGCAACCTGACTGCTGCTTACACGGAAGGCAGGAAGCTTGGACAGGGATATACGGATAAGCAGCAGGCATTCGTGTTTCGGATTCCGGTCTACACTTCGATGCCGGATCAGGCATCGGCTTTTACGGCAACGGGTAATCCGAACAATTATCTGAATACACTTTCCGTCACCGGACAGACACTGACACCGGGATTTACCGGTGCAACGACTTCCTATTCGCTTGTCGTAGACAACAGCGTGGAGTCTATCAAAGTGAATGCGACTGCGGTTGCATCCACCTCTACGGTTTCCGGAACCGGAACCGTGAGCCTGAAGGTTGGAAGTAATACGGTTTCTGTGAAATGCAAGTCACAGAGTGGATCGACGAAGACGTACAAATTGACGGTTGTTCGGCAGGAGGGCGAGGAAGCAAGCAAGGTGCCGACCTCCAAAACGTATACCGTCGGAAGCAAATATATTACCGGAATCCAGCCGGGGACGAAGGCTTCGACGGTGCTTAAGAATCTTACCGCATCCGGCGCAACTTTAAAACTCGTCGGTACAGACGGCAAGAAGAAAAGCGGTGCAGTTGTAACATCGGATGTCGTGCAGCTGTATGATGGAAGCGGTAAGAAGATTTCTTCTTACACGATCGTTATCTACGGTGACGTGAACGGAGATGGTGAAATCAATGTACTTGATATGATCAAGGTGAACCGCCACGTGCTCGGTCTTACCAAGCTGAGTGGTGCTTATCTGGAGGCAGGGGATGCAAACCGTGCGGGAGATGGTGTCAATGTACTTGATATGATCTATATCAATCGCCATTCGCTAGGACTTGCAACAATCCGGCAGTAATGTCTGCCTGTAAATGGTCTTATATGTCTGTAACGCAGCGCAGCTTATGATAAAAAGGAAAAGGATAAAGCTATGAAAGAGTTAAAGATGACACAACATAAGGATGAGGCTGGCAAAAAGCGCAGATTGCGATTCATTTCTTCACTTTTTGCAATAATTCTGATGCTTGGCTGCATCATGATCCCGGATACGAACGCCCAGGCGAGCAGCCTTTCTGTCGGCGTCAGTGCATCTTCCGTGAAGATCGGTGACACTGTTACGGTATCAATCACGGTCCCGGCTGGCGTGTCGGCAACTGTTAATGTGACATATCCGTCAGGAACATTTTCTTTCAGTTCCGCTTCGGATACTGCCAGCGCGAACGGCGGTACGGTATCAATGACGATCGGAAGCTACGGAAGCAGCAATACGAAGACGACCGGAACGATGAAGTTTAAGGCAAAGGCTGCGGGAAGTGCGACTTTTTCCGCATCGGCACCGATTGCCGGTAATCAGGATGGAGATCGTGTGAGTGTTGGTGGTGCAAGTGCTTCTGTGCGTGTCAAGAATGAGGCAAATGAGAACAATAGCAATAAATCGGATAGCAGTAACGGCTCCGATACATCCGATAACAATTCGGATGACAATAAGACAAAATCGGCGGATAATTCGCTGGCATCTCTGACCTTGTCAAGTGGATCGCTTTCTCCGGCATTCAAATATAGTGTAACCAATTATACCGCAGAGGTCGCAAACGATGTGACATCCGTTGTTGTATCTGCGAAGACGAGCAACGCCAACGCAACGGTGGAATCAGTAAAAGGCGGCGAGAATCTATCGGTCGGTGCCAACAAGATCCAGATTGTCGTGAAGGCAGAGAATGGTGTGACCGCAACTTACACCATCACGGTTACGAGAAAAGAATCCGGTGATAATACGGATGAACCGGAACCGGACAATACCGATGAGCCGCAGGAGCAGTGTTACGACATCGGCGGTGTCAAGATGTATCCGTCCGAGGATGGTGATGAGTCGCAGATTCCGGAAGAATTTGCATTAAGTGAGATTACGCTTTGGGAGAAAGCATATCCTTATTGGGTAAACGATACGATCGGTTCCGATGTCGGACTCATCTATCTGGTCGATGAGAATCAGGAGAACGGTGCGTGGTACCGCATCAGCGAGGCTTCGCCGTATGAGGCAAAACCGTTCATCTGCTTTAAGTCCGAGTATGGATATATTATTGCGACACCGGAGAAGATGAATGAGACAGCACCTGCAGGTTACACTTCTGAGACAATTAATATAGAAGGAAAAGGCGTTGCAGATGCATTCGTGAAAGCTGGGGATGAGGAGAACTGCCTCATCTATGCAGTCAACCAGGATGGTGTGTACGGATTGTATCAGTACGATCTGCAGGATCGCACCTATATGCGCTACAAAGAAGCACCGGTTGCAGAAGATACGCAGGTGACAGAAGAACCGACAATCGAGGACAGTACAAAGGTCAGTGATTTAGAGAGCCAGAACCGTCTGCTTTTCTACGCCTTCATTGTTGTCGTGGCAATCCTTCTCATTGTGATCGTTATCCTTGTCGTCAAGAGAAGACATGACGGCGATGATTATGCGGATGATGACGATTACGAGGAAGAGGACGAAGAGGAAGAAGAGGAAGAAGACACAGACAGTGCATCGAATGATGTAGGATACCGCATGGATGAATTAGATCTGTCAGATGAGCGTGCAGGCGCATGCAAGCGTTATGACCGAAGTGCGTTTCTGACCGGGGATGAAGTGACTGCGGAGGACGCAGAACCGGACGAGACAGCTGAGGAACAGACCAGCATTGAGGTTGAGCCGGAATCGGAGATTACAGACGAAGAATCGACAAGTGCAGAAAATCCAATTGTGTCAGAAGCAGCAGTAACTGAGGCGGAAACCTCAGAGGTTACAACAAATACCGTAGATCTTGAGGCGGTACTTGCGCAGGCGGTTGCAGAGACGATGGACGAGCGTGCGGATGGCAAGGGGCAGAGCGCTGAGGAAAGCGAGGAGACCATAAGCAGCGAAGAAGATGACGCGGCGGTACAGGAAGAAATTGAGGAGGAGAGACCGCGCAGGGATAAGCATAAGAAGAAGTCCTACCGGGAAAAAATAAGAGAATCGATGGACGACTTTGAGGATGAGGATGAGGATGAGTTCGGCTTTGAGGATGACGAAGACGATTATGACGATGAGCCGAAGAAATCCAGAAAAGAAAAGAAAGAGAAACACGGTTTCTTCGGTCGTAAAAAGAAGAACGATGAAGACGAGGGTGATGATATCGAATTCCTCGATCTGTAATCGCATTTTAGGAGGCAATATAGAGTGAGACCATATACAGATAAGGCAAAGAAAGCAATTAGTTACGCTAACCGCCTGTCGAAGTCTATGCAGTGCAATTATGTTGGTACGGAACATATTCTGGCAGGACTTCTGCGTGAGGGGAGCGGCGTGGCGGCAGAGGTACTTGCCGCAAACAATATTGAATTGGACAAATTACTCGAGCTGATCAATGAACTGGTCGCTCCGGGCGAGGATATCGCGGTATTGGATCGTGACGGAGAGACACCGCGCACACAGGCTGTGCTTGAGCGTGCAGAGGAGATTGCGGAGCGCTTTGACTGCGATGAGATCGGAACGGAGCATCTGCTTCTTTCTATGATTAAGGAGGGAGACTGTGCTGCATGCCGTCTTCTGAATACAATGGGAGCAAACCCACAGAAGCTGTTCGTCGACATCTTAGGCGCAATGGGCGAAGATCCGGCGCGTTACCGCGACGAAATCCAGCGAGGCAGAGCAGATAACAGTGCTTCACTGACACCTACACTTGACCAGTATTCGAGAGACCTTACCGCTTTGGCGCGTGCGGGAATGCTTGATCCTGTAATCGGACGTAAGAACGAGACGGAGCGCGTGCTTCAGATCCTCTGTCGCAGAGGCAAGAACAATCCGTGTCTGATCGGAGAGCCGGGTGTCGGCAAGACGGCAATCGTGGAAGGCATTGCACAGAATCTGGTCAATGGAACCGTTCCGGACATTGTTGCCGGTAAACGCCTGGTTTCTCTTGATATGTCCGGTCTTGTGGCAAAATCCAAGTACCGCGGAGAATTTGAGGAACGCATTAAGAAAGTTATTAACGAAGTGGCAGCAGCCGGTAATGTCATGCTTTTTATCGACGAACTGCATACGATCATCGGAGCCGGTGGTGCGGAAGGCTCGCTTGATGCGTCCAATATTTTAAAACCGGCGCTCGCAAGGGGCGAAGTGCAGGTGATCGGTGCCACGACGATTGAAGAGTACAGAAAATATATCGAGAAGGATGCAGCGCTTGAACGCCGTTTCCAGCCGGTGCAGGTGGGAGAACCGACCGAGGAAGAGTCTATCGAGATCTTGAAGGGGCTTCGCGGCTTGTACGAGAAGCATCATAATGTAGAGATTACGGATGAGGGCGTGGAGGCAGCCGTGCGTCTGTCTGCGCGTTACGTCAATGACCGTTTCCTGCCGGATAAGGCAATCGACCTCATGGATGAGGCTGCAGCCAAGAGTCGTCTCGGTGTCATGCGCGATCCACAGGATGCAATTCTCAAAAAGCAGGAGATCCGTCAGGCGGAGCTTGATTTAGAAGATGCGCTGCGCGAGGGAGATATCGAGCGTGCACGCACATTAAAATCTGCCAGAGAAGACTTAGAACTTCAGTGGGAGAAATTAAATAAGAAGAATCAGCGCGCGGATAAGAGAAGAAAACCGGTAGTCGGCGAGAATGAGATTGCGGAAGTGGTTGCAGGCTGGACGAAGATTCCGGTCAGCAGGCTGACAGAAAATGAAGCGGCACGTCTGCAGAAACTGGAAGAGACACTGCACAAGCGCGTGATCGGTCAGGAGGAGGCAGTATCGGCTGTGGCAAAGGCTGTACGCAGAGGCCGTGTGGGTCTTAAGGATCCGAAGCGTCCAATCGGTTCCTTCTTATTCCTCGGACCGACCGGTGTCGGTAAGACGGAGGTGTCAAAGGCACTTGCAGAGGCAGTATTTGGTAACGAAGATGCGATGATCCGTGTGGATATGTCGGAGTATATGGAGAAGCACAGTGTTTCCAAGATGATCGGATCACCGCCAGGATATGTCGGACATGAGGACGGTGGACAGCTCTCAGAGAAAGTGCGCAGAAATCCGTTTTCCGTTGTGCTTTTTGATGAA